>Ga0315294_10000646_pt1 | contig 37727 bp, 32 predicted proteins | sample YL17G13_40_MG_FD_203626 | JGI IMG/M metagenome (GOLD analysis project Ga0315294, IMG submission 203626) | Sediment microbial communities from Yellowstone Lake, YNP, Wyoming, USA - YL17G13_40 | ecosystem: Environmental > Aquatic > Freshwater > Lake > Sediment | place: USA: Wyoming | collected...
GGGTGAAACTTTTGCTCCTGCACAGTATTTGATAAAATAGTTGACCAAGGGGCTGTAGCTTAGTCGGGAGAGCGCCTGCTTTGCAAGCAGGAGGTCAGGGGTTCGAATCCCCTCAGCTCCACCATCGTGTACAATAGACAGAACCGGCAGCATCTCTTCAGTTAACCCCTTAGGTAGCATTGGTATCGTGTAGGTTAACAGTACGTTATCTCCTGTTACCTTAACTTCCTTGACAAAGCTCCTGACAAAGGATTTTCTCTCGGCAAGGGAACTCTCGCTTAGCAAATTACGCAGGTCGGACACACAATGAGCGACGGTTTCCTCATCTGCCAGGTCCACACGCCTAGCGGAGAGTTCCTGTTCCAGTTGCGATCTTGCTGCTTGCAACTGCTCTCGCCTTTGCCTGAGTTGCTGAATCCGTGGTGCCAGGTCAGCGAGTTGTATCCTCCCAGTTTCGAGAGCATCGTATAGCCTCTCCAATCGGCGGTCTACGTCGGCAATTTCATCGATAACATCGTCTAAGCGTTGGCGGTATTCTATCGCCAGGCTGTCCATTTCCTCGTTTACCATATGCACTAACCTGGTGAGATTATCAGTAGTTAAGACATGCTCTTTTATCTTATCTATAACCAGATTCTCAAACTGCTGACTGTTAAGATAACGTGTTTGACATGAGTCAGTTCCCTTCTTCAGCAAGGTCCCGCACACGTAATAGGTGAATCGTCCGCTCTTAGCGTCGTGGCCAACCAAATTCTTGCCACAATGTCCGCAGCGGACTAGTCCACTTAACAAGTAACGACTTGCCACCCGCTTCGGATGAAGGTTGACAGGAGCCCTGTCCTTAAGCAGACTCCGAGCTCGGTCGAAGGCATCTCGGTCAATAATAGCCGGCCAGGCATTATCCACTCTAATAGGCGAAAGGTCATGTACACTGTTACGACCCCATACTAGGGTACCGGTGTAAGCCTCGTTGCTGAGCATCTTATGGATTGTGGTTTTTATCCAGCCTTTGCCCTTGGGCCCGGTGATCCCCTCTTTATTTAGCTGTTTTGCAATTTCCATCAGGCCCTTACCTTCAAGTAGCAGACTAAAGATGCGAGTCACTATGTGCGCCTGATTCAGCTCAAGTTCAAGCTTGGGACGCTCTTTACCACCATCGTTAACCTTGACCTTGCGATAACCAAAAGGAGCCCGGGATGAAATATAGAAGCCGCGGGAGGCACTTTCCCTCATCCCCCTGGTTACTTCTTCTCCGAGATTGGCCGAGTAAAATTCATCCAGGCTTTCAATCATGGCCTCAAACAGCTTTCCTGTGGGGGTATCCTCCGCAGGCTCACTTATAGAGACTACTCGGATTCCGTTCTTTCGGAGCATCGTTTTGAATACAATTGAATCTTCGCGACTGCGGGCAAAGCGTGAATACTTCCAGACCAGAATAAGACCGAACGGCTTTGGAGACCGACGGGCGGCTGAGATCATCTCCCGGAAGGCTGGCCGTGCTGTTGTCTTACCGCTCTCCGATTCATCGACATACTCCTTTATAACCTCATGTCCGTTTCTGGCGGCATACTCCCTGAGAGATTTGAGCTGCGCCGAAATAGACAGGTCTACGTCCTGTTTCTCCGACGAGACCCTGGCATATAGAGCTACTTTCATTGTATTCCTCCTCTAACCAATCTAACATTATCACAGGGGGCAGTACTTGCAACGTCCCGGTACTATTCGTCTGAGCCTTACTATTGCCAGTTCTTCTCGGAGCTTACGATCCAGGCGCCCAATTTCAGCAATCGTTTTCTCCAGGTTACCATAGTCTTCCCAATCCCTCAGGCGGGATTCCAGATCTTCCAAAACATCGTGCACTATTTTTACACATCTTTCGGAATGCTCCACTTCCATTATGCCCATGTGTGAGAAGCCAAAGCGAGGATTCACAAGTCCTTCTCCCGCCGATTCCGTGACCAGGCTATCTTTGAGACTATGCCCTGTGTTCCCATGGGCCCACTGCTTTGCCTCAGCGACGAGAACAGCGACGATGCCGGGTACAATCCCATTCAGGCCGTCATTGATCAAAGGGGTCAGCCTCCGGTCTGCTTTCACCGATTCGTCGATCACTATTTCCAACTTCTGTTGTTCTTCATCGGCTCTTTGCTGCAGGTTTTGGCGTTTTGACATGTAGCTCCATATGGGCGAGCGTGGTAAATGCTGTCGCAACGCAGCTTCCATAAGGTCATCATCCGGCGATGATGGAATATTGCCCGCCCCCAATATCGCGGAATTCAGCGTTTCGGCAAACTTGCGCAGGTCGTCATAGTGACGTTCCAAAGCATTGCGCAGCACCGCGGCTCTCGCTTCTTTTACCTCCCTCTCCTGTTTAGCAAGTTCGATATGCTTCCTTACCGTACGGACGTCAAAACCGTCGTTGTCAGCTATTTTCGGTACTGACTCACCCATTTCACTACGTCTCAGCCATTCACGCCGCTGTTCGAGTTTTACCGGCGGTTTTTTAATTCTTTTCGCCATAATTGAACTCCTTTTGCCTCTGATTTTTGCACTATGTGCTTATGGTATCACATACAGTTAGTGTTGTCAAGTGCTAAATTATGCATTGCAGTTGTTTATTATATGTGCTACAAGTAGAAACGTAATCACTGATGTTTGTTATTTAGTGTAACATGGATGCCCAAGAACGTAAAGACGGCTGGAGTGACCCTGCAGGAAGTGCAAGATATCAAACAACTTCGACAGCATTGCGGCTGTTGGCGAGGATAATTGCCCGTGAGCTTGGAAACCGTAGAGGCGGCGAGGACAAGACATCTTGTCGGAAAACAGATGATCCGCCAACGTCGAGGGACGACCTGTGAAGACATATCTTGAACCAAGCGAAATAAGCCTGCTTGAGAATGAGACTACCAATCTTAGGGATCGCCTTCTGATCAAGCTGTTGTTTCATTTGGGATGTCGCATCTCTGAAGCTCTAGCTTTGAAGGTTGAGGACATGGACTTTAGAAAGGGCACTGTAACCATAAAACACCTCAAGGCTTGCCTAAAGCTGTTGTGCACCGGGTGCGGACAGAGGCTGAGCAGAAGTCATACATTCTGTCCCAAATGCGGAAGCAAGGTCGGGATGGCCCAGGCTGAGCAGCAGGAACGCCATCGACAGAGAGTGCTGCCGGTAGATGGCGACACTCTGGGCATGCTCAGAGAATACATCGAGCGCGGCGGCCCGGTTCTTCGAGATGGCAAGAAGCTGATTTTCGACATCAACAGACATAGGGCGTGGCAGATAGTGCGAGACTGCGCTGAAAAGGCAGGACTACTCCCACTGGTGAATCCGGAAACGGGAAAGAGGAGGGGCATAAGCCCTCACAGGCTAAGGGATGCCTTTGCTGTGCACGCAGTTAAGCTCAATGATTCCGGCGACGGTCTCAGGCTCCTGCAGGAGCATCTGGGCCACGCCAGCTTCAACACGACAGCAAGGTATCGAAAAGTGAGCGGAGTTGAGCACCGCGATTGGTATGAAAAGCTATGGCAAAAGGAAAGCCGTTAGACTCATTGCCTTTAAGGCCAACAAGAGGCGGTTTCTTGCGACCTTTTGGCTGTGGCTGGTTTATCAGGGAGTTCTTGGCGGGAAATGGCCCCGGGGGTTCACCCAGCATAGACCCGGATGTCGGTGCACCTCAAGCAGAGATTTTCTATCATTACAAAATGGCTCTTCTCAGAGCCACCGCTCTTGACAGGGCTACGAGAATGGAGGAGAAGAGGGCTAAGCGAGAGAAGCGACGAATCGAGCCTGACAACATTGAAAGTCTTGCCAAAATGTATCTAAGCCGTATGCCCTACAAAGCTCAGGGATGCCGGTACCACTCTTTTGTTACCTACTTTTCGACTCTCCAGAGACTGGGCTGGGTAGAGCCCACCGGCAAGGAAGAAAGGTCATCTTTTCAAGACAACTATCCGCCCGGACCTCCGCGCAGATATTTTCGCTTAACAGAAGCAGGCCAGGGGGCTGACGATGCTGCCTGGTCGAATCCTAATCTTACTCTCTACGGGGGAGGGTAATGAAATGACGCTCGAAGAAAGGTATGCAAATGACCCATGGCTCTTGGACCTTTACAGGGAGAAGCTCCTTGAGCCGGGATGGGCTGGCGAGTTGGATACTGTTGGACTCCAATACATCAAGTCTAGTCTAAAGCAATCACCTTCACTGAGGCGCCGCTGGGGGTTTCGTCCTTCGGCTAAAAGACTTTCCGAGAACCGCATACGAGCTGTAGCTATGGACGGCGTCTCAGCAAAGAGAAGGTGAGTTTTAGCTTCGGTTGCCAGGCAGCAAAGACCATTCCAATAGGATAAGGCTCAACACAACAAAACCATCTTGCAGTCAGATACGAAAACTGGCTCATAAAGTCGTCTGAGAGCATTACAGGCATTATCCCAGGCCGCTTGTCAGTAGCCTTCCTGCCCTAGCTGGCATACTCATATTCATCTGTCCAAAAACAGTGTGCCCCAAAAGGTTATGAAAATATAGGTTCTTTTTGAAATATCACAAAATGTCCTTTTGTGTGATGATGAATAGTGGACAATCGCACATTAACAACTGAATATCGGATAAGCCTAACCTGAGCGCTTGCTCACCTTTCGGGCAAATACAAGCGAGAAGGGGGCAAGATGAAAGCATTAGAGGAAAGGCAAGGTAAATGCCACTGGGACTCTGATAACGCAAATTGCGTTACCACAGCGACAAACCCTTGCCAACTACAGTCTACTCGAAGTGTAGAGGGAGAGCAAGCCGACAATGGTAACAACGGCTATGACTATCTACCGGAGCCGTATTTAACCTATCACAAAATAGCTTTGCGGTTTGCTCACAAGGCGTTACTGGATGAGCGAGAGGACTTACTGCACGACATCATTGAAGGGCTTGCCAGAGTAGCAAAGCACAAGACGCTCAGCGAAGCTGCGATGTATCGGGTTGCCGAGCATATCAAAGACCATTACTGGTATAAGCACTACGCATACCACAACGGACTCGATTGCCAGCATTGTAGCAAGGCACAGCGGGCAAAGTGTAGAGCAAATTGGGCTTACTCCAGTTGGGCATACTACGATTGCCGTAGAGCTATCACTCTGGAAAGCATAAACCAGCCTATCATAGACAACGAAGGGAACGTCACCGAGCTTGGCGAGCTCATAGCCGATGACAGAGCTCTGGACTTGGAAGAATGGCTAGACGCCAAGACCTTCCTAACCGGAGCACCAATTAGGCTAAAACAGATAGCAAGACGGAAGGCTAAAGGGGAAAGCTTGACCAATGCCGAAATGATTTACCTGAGCCGTCTTAGGAAAAAAGAGCAGCAAAGGCTATTGGGGTGAAAGGTTTTAGGCGATTTCGGACTTATATATAGTAGAAGCAGTCGCATAGGCTAGCGAGGTTCAGCTATGCGAGGGCTTACTACTAGGCGAAGCTGGCGAACTTGCCCAAACGCCAGATAGCCAAAGGGGGTGTTCTAAAAAAGTGGAACAACTTAATATCGTGGGCAAACGCTCAGGCGAAGGCTTTGTGGCTCACAAGGCTAAACTGGTAAACGCCCTGTCCAGAGCATTAGCCGAAAGGCTATTGCTTATGGACTTCACAATGGGGCGGAAAGGCTTGCTAGGCTACATTAAGGCTCTTAGCGGAAGCAATATCGTCAAGATAGTGCCTTCCACTAACGGCAGTGCTAGCGAGGCGCAGGCTGTTGCTAAAAGGCTGAAAGTAGTGTGCGGAGCTACTACCAGCTACCTTGAGGACACGGCTTGGATTGGCGATAAGACGCCGATGACCCTTGCCGAAATCAGAGTATGTCCAGATAACAGCGTCAAGCCAAATCTCGGAAGCCTGGAGCTATCAGAGGCAATCAGCAGAGTGCTTCCCTTCACCGCTAAGGATGAGAAAAGACCAGTTCTCCAATGCGTTCTCTTTAGAGCGAAGGAAGGCAAGCTGTCTTTGGTTGCCAGCGATGGCTTTAGACTGGCGACTGTCACACTGGATTATGACGATGGCGAGGGCGACGTGCTAATCCACAAAGACGAGCTAAGAGGCATAGCCAATGCCTTACGCAAGGCAAAGAGGGTAAGGCTAGGCTTTGAGGCAAGCGGTGATACTCTTGATGGTATGAGCTTGATAATTGATACCGAAGCGATACGCTATCAATGGCGTGGCGCTGAGGGGCAATTCCCTGAATATGAGAAGCTCATCCCTGCGGAGTTCAACACCCTAGCGCACCTTGACACCGTTGAGGCTGTCAAGGCTGTGTATTCCTTCAGAGCCTTGTCGGACAATCCCAAAGACTATCCCATAGACCTTACCATTGGCGAAGGCAAGATAGTCATGGCTAATCCTGATGAGAAGGGAGAAGCCATAATCCCTGCTGACACCGATGGACAGGGTTCTGTGAGGGTAGATGGGAGATACTTAGCCGAAGCTCTCAAGGCTTGCGGTGGTATGGCGGACTTCAAGCTCGTCAATGCCTATTCTCCAATGCTCTTTGCCAATGACGGCTATCAAGTGCTCGTAATGCCCTTGATGACTCCAAAGGCAAATGAAGTGATGGAGCGGGACAGGCAAGCCAAAGACCAAGCCGAAGCACCAGTGGTAACTGAAGCGCCAGCCGAAGCTGAGGTAATAGCCAAAGCTGAGGAAATAATAACGAAAGCGAGAAAGCCGAAGCGTAGCCGTAAGAGAGAACCAGTAGCCGTAGCATAAGAGCGTTTGACCAAAAACAACCACGCACAGAGAGGCGGCGGTAGCCGCCTTTTTGTGCTTTTTTTGTAGGGGGTATTCCTGCCCTGTGTGGCGTGGGATACCCCCTTTTTGTGCGTGGCAAGGGCAAGAAAGGAGAAAAGATGAAATGCGACTTTTGCCAACAAGACACCCCTTGCCTGATAAACCTGCGTGTCTACACACCGCAAGGCATTCGGGTCTGCGAGGAGTGCTATAAGGCGATAGACAGCCATCGCCACAAGCCTTACTCAAAGATAATGGACAAGCTAGCTCTGGTTGAAACCGGTTACCCTGTCAATCGAAAGCTGGCAAGAAGTCAGATATAGCCTGGCTTTAACTGAAACAAGGTGTGAATGAATAGGGTCGAGGAGTTAACTCCTCGACCCTGTTTTTTGCTTCTGAAGCCACATTCCATGTCAAATGTTCGGTTTCGGTATCTTAGCTGTAATGGCTATTGACACCGTGGCAATAAATAGCCTACTATCTGTCCCAAAAAGAGGAGGTTCAAATGCAAGCATACTGTATGAAGTGCCGTGCCAAAAGAGAAATGAAGAACACCAAAAGCATAATCATGAAGAACCGCAGGCCGGCTACTCAAGGTGTATGTCCCGTATGTGGCACGAAAATGTTCAAAATCGGTAAGAGTTAGGCCAACTCCGCTATGGCCTAACAGAACTCAAAAGGGCTGGATAGTCCCCGTGTCAGGATGTCCAGCCCTTTTATTTTGCCAATCACACATAACAAGTTTCTGTTAGTTATTTGAGGAGATCAAGATAAATGCCTCATCTGTGTGCTTTTTCTGCTGTTCATCTCCACTTCATGTTTGGTTCACGTTGTTGTGATAAGGTTGATTCGCGTGGTACAATCCAGAAATAGTCCAGTAAGATAGTAAGGAGGACCTAAATATGGCAGTCAATTCTGAACAGGAAAGAACAGTGTTGAGGTTGTGGCTTTTGTTGCGCCGGGTAGGTGATGCGCTTAATCTTTGCCTGGACCTGGTATATAGTAAATACGGGATTACTAATGAGCAGTCTGGAGTGCTTGCGGCTATCAAGTCGCGTGGTCCTTCGAGAATATCTGACCTGTCGTCGATTCTGGAACGTAGCCCAAACAGTATCAGTATGCTGGTGGACCGTATGGTCAAAGGTGGTCTGGTCAAGAGGACAAGGGACAAGAAGGACCGCAGGACGGTGTTTGTCACTATGACGGATAAGGGGAGGCAGGTGATTGACCCAGCGGTTCCAGAAGGCTGGCAACTGATACACAAAGTCCTGTCACCGCTGTCATACGACCAGCAGCGTGGCTTGGCGGATATGCTTGAGACGGTGAGATGCGAGTTAGTTCGCTGCTTGAATCCGGAAATGGATATGACGGAAATTCTCGAGAAGAGTCTTACAAGAGACCCTGGTTCATATAAACGGCTGGTGGAGAACGTCCTTTCGTCTGGCTATGAAGCCAAACTTCAGGGTGAGAAAAAGAGAAAGACCATGCGATGAAGACAGCAAATTTCAGCTGTATTAGCTGGCCCAAAACAGTTCCTCAGAGTCAACAGTAACCTCAGTGGAACGAAATATGTCCCCTGTTTCAACACACAGGTAGAACAACCTAGCCACCGCGAAAGATTACCTGGGGCTTGGTCAGTGCACCAAAGTCAGACGCTTCGGGTAACAATCCAGGCTTTTGTTGCCCGAGCTAAACAATATGGACTTTTGTTGCACGCCTTCCAGCTTTGCCAAGCCCAAGGATTTGAAGGGAATGCAGTGAGCCACAAAGCCAGTGTAAAAAAGCTCGTCGCCGAGGGGGTTTCGAGGAGTGTAGGTTTTTTTCTCCTATCCGCTACCATATAACCGAGCAGGAGGCTAGGCCATAGGCCAAAGACTTAGAGCCGCAGACAGGGGACCCATATCGTAGTTATTTGATTGGCGCAATTCCCGTCCCGCCTACACTGTCCTGATTATATTCGAAAGTGTCTGAGTTCGTTGGTAGGATTTGTTTCGGAACCAATTAATATGAAAAGGGGTAGATAAAACGTCTAGGATTCTATTGTGGTCTGCGACGAAATAGACCAAGCAGTGAGTTCCATATTTGACGAGTTGTAGGCCGTGCCAGACGAGATACCTCATCTTTAGTAAGTCTTCCACACATCAACATGGGTTCCTTTTCGTCTTCTTCCTCAAACTGTCTAAGTCTTTTCATGCGCTCCGGAACTGTGCCTAATCCATCAAGCGCAAACAGAAGACGATTGAATTCCCCCCGCCTAATATCGCTTTTTAACTCACGCGTTAGACCACCGATTTTTGGTGGCTCTGGTGGCTTTGGTGGAGGTGGTTTTGGTGTTATTGTTATCGGAGCATGGGGTGTCGTCGGAGCCAACGGACCGTAATCTTGTAGCATTTCCTTTGCTGTTGTTGGTGCTGGTGTTGTTGGTCGTGGTGGCGCAGGAGCAGGATGTTCGGGTGTGACAGGGCCGATAAAACCGCCAAGTAGCATTGTTGCTGTTGTTGGTGGTTCTACCCAGAACCCTGGCCCTGGTTCTGGCCACCAAGGTGGTGCCCCAGGTGGCACTAGTTCTACCCAGAACCCTGGCCCTGGTTCTGGCCACCAAGGTGGTGCTCCAGGTGGCACTAGTTCTACCCCCCATTGGAAACCCATTGGATCAAGTCTATTAAGTGGATTATTGCCTACATAAGCTAACCCATTTCCTAAATTTATTCCATCAGTCCAATTGCCAATGGGGTCTTGAGAAATAAATCTTCCTAAGCTAGGGTCGTAGTATCTGTTACGGTAATAGTAAAGCCCGGTTTCAGGGTCTAAGCGCCTACCTGTAAACATAAAAGGATTACCAATGGCAGAGCTTGGAATAATTACATCTGAGCTATTTCTTATGGTTACCTTACCGAAGGGGTCATAATCGTATTTTTCCACAATATTACCCGAGGAATCAGTAACATGTGAGATGGAGCCTAAAGCATTTTCGTGATAGTAATAGGTATTTCCACCTCGCTGCATCTGAACAACTTCATCAATGCCATTGCCAAAGACATAAGTTGCCTGGACAGAATCTGAACCATCACGTTCTTCCACTTCGCGAGCTCCATCCAGATAATATTTGGTGATGGCACCACTGGTAATCTTCTCAATTCTTCTACCTAAGGCATCATATTTGTATTCGGCAATCACGCTGGAGGTTCCTGTATCAGTGACTTTGATGAGCTGATTGCGGTAATCATACTGATAAGTGAAATTACGCTTTCCGTCCTGTAGCATATTGCCGTTGGCATCATAAGTATAACTCTGGCTAGCTACTTGCGTGTACTGGTTGACCTGAAAATCAGCCGGAGGATTGTTTGCATCCATAAGATAATTCTCTATAACACTATTGGTTACCACAGAGAGGCGATTGCATACTCCGTCAAAGTTGTAATCAATAAGGGCCTGCACCGAACCAGTATTGCCAACTGGGTCATTTATACCGATTTTTCCTTTGATTACCTGGTAGATTGAATCGTATTCATAACGGTCTCCTTTACCATTCCAGGGCGACTGGTTTTTCTCTTCATAAAGCAGATTATCTTCTTGGTCATAGCCATATTGGAAATCAGCAATGGTTGTAAGCGGTGAGAGTTTCTCATGGAGCACTCTGGTTACTCGCTGAATTCCGTCATAAGTAGGGGTGAATCTGGTGCCATTTAAATAATCCCGTTGCTCTACTCGAGATGATGGACCGATATACTTGTAGTCGGCAATAGTGTTGCTGGATTCATTGATTTGCTGAATACGATTTAGGGCATCAAAGACTTGAGTGAATGACCTACCAGACGGATAAATAAGGTTTATGCGGTTTGAAACACCATCATAGCTTGAGCTTATGGTCTTGCCATTCTGATTTTCACTGCGCAGGTTGCCTAATGAATCGTAAGTGAAGGTAACAGTGGAGTCATTATCCTCTGCTAATGTGGTGCGGGACAGACCATCATAGCCATATGTCTCACTGGTAGTGCCACCCACGCCAGGAGCAGGGACAATAGAACGGTTAATCAGTCTGTTTAATGCATCATAGGTATTAGTCACCAGTGTGCCATTTTGGTCAGTAAGGTTAACCACGTTGTCATTCGCATCATAGATGAATGAGGTGGTTGTGCCATCAGCATAAGTGGTCAGCGTAAGACGATTCAAGTCATCATAGCTATAGGTGATAGTATTGCCGTTATCATCGGTATTCGAAAGGAGTCGGGAATTCTCATCCCAAGCCCTTTGAGTAACAATGGTGTTGACAATTGACCCTGGTGCTCCACCTCCAGCACGAAGGTCATAGGTGGTTTTGATGAGACGCTTGAGACCGTCATAATCGTAGTGGACAGTGTTACCCTTTGCATCAGTGGAAAGGACAAGATTATTTCTCGAATCGTAGGCATACTGATTGGTATTGCCAATATTGTCTATGGTTTGCGTTAAACGATTCAAGTTATCGTAGGTATTGTTGGTGATGAAGGTTTGCTCTGGATTACCCAGTTGGGACTTTTCCCGCCTGATTATCTGCACAACATTGGAATTTTGGTCATAAATATTTTCAATTTCGTTGGCTAAATGATCGACGGTCTTTTTTTGGCGATCAGCACTATCATACTCATAGAGTATCTGGTGATTGTTGTCGTCAATTACTTTAGCCAAGCGGCTATTCTTATCATAAAAATATCGAGTGGTCGATTGACCGTCAAGATAAGGTAATTGGCTGGCTGGGTTAAAGAATGCGTCCTCTTTCTGGTAATTTCGATTGAGCTCATCATAGGCAAAATTGGTTTCGGATAAGCGGATGTTGCCAGGGGTCTGGTGGTCTAATGGACCTTCTGATTTGGTTTGGATAAAATTAGAATTCTTATCGTATGTCTTGATTTGCTTATTTCCTAAGGCATCGAGGGTTTCTACCAAACGATTAAAGCCGTCGTAAGAATAGGTGGTAGTATTTGCTTTAGCATCAATAAAGGTCTTAAGGTTTTTGTTGCCATCATAATTATAGGTAATAGTTGAGGCTTGAGCCGTGCCTTCGCCTCTGGTTATTTGATAAACCAGGTCGCGCTCATCATAAAGATAAAAGGTCTTGTTGCCTTTCGGCTGGGTAATACGGATTAAATTCTGGTTTGCATCGTAATCATACTGTGTGGTCACTGTGGAGTTCACCTCTTCTGTCTCACTCGTTATTTGATCCAAGATATCGTAGGTGTAGGTGGTGGTAAACCAGGGATTGGTGGAGCTCACATCGCCGTTTTCATCCACGTTCTGGACATCTATCTGGTCTAAGTTGTCACAGAGGTCATAGTGGTATTTAGTGATGTAATTAGAAAATGGTATTGGGGCCTGGGTCTGGATGACTTGATTGAGTTCATTGACGGTAAACGTAGTGATATTGCCTTTTTGGTCTTTCGTAGTAAGGATATTACCCACCCGGTCATAGGTATATTCTGTGGTAAGGTTAAGTGTTCCAAAGGCGCGGATAATTTTCCAGAGATAACCTTCCATATCGCCTGAGGTATAATATTCATAGACATCAGGGTTGCCTTCAGGGTCTATCTCGCGAATCATCTGACCATGATAATTCCACCAGAACTTCTGCTCAATTATCTGTGGTGTAGGCTGACCAAGGGTTACATCAGGATATTTTATTTTGACGATATTACCATGTGCCTGCATGATGATGCCGTCGCCATTAAGATCGCCTAAGGTATCCTCTTCATAATCGAAGTAGTTGGTAGTGGTGTAGCCACGTGGGTCAGTTGAGGTTTTTACTTGATTAAAACGGGATTCGTAGTCAAGGCTGACGACGATATCTGTCTCACCAGGAAGATGCGACTTCTGGCGAATCTCAAGGAGATTTCCTGTGGCAAGCGGATTGGGATTAGAGATATCAAAAATGTATTCCTCGGAATTTCCGCGCGGAAAGGTTATATCGGTTAGCTCAAAGTTTGAGTTATAAGTGTAACTGGTGAGGTAGTCGCCTTCACCTGGACGGATTTCACGGTTGGTATATTCAATCTTTGATGCGCAGTTACCTGCGGCGGTGAGCTTGTAAACTATCATGTTACCGTTCCTGTCTATTTCAACGGTCTTACCTGGCAGGTAGCTAAATTGATAAAATTGCGCTGAGGTGCCATATTGCTGTTTTATTACACGATCGGAGTTATCGTAGGTATTCACCAAGAATGTCTGTCTTATCGGATCAGTGATTGAATCCAGATTATGGTTGAGCAACGGATAAGACTGGTCGGAAATATAGGAGTAGACGGTCGTCTTACCGCTCGGATAGTCAGAAGTGGCAGGTGATGTAACCATCCAGAGATCTCCGTTGGTATTACAGGTGAAATCCACCTTGCGCGGGTTGGCTGGGTCGTAGAAGTCAGTAAAGTAATCAATCTTTCCCTCTGGTGTATAGGCAAAGGTTATTATGCGGCCGAGGGTGTCCACAATGGTTGAAAGTCGATTTGAGGCATCGTAGTTTAGGGTAAGAGCATTCTCGTTTCTATCCTTGATTTCTACTAATTTGTAAAACGTTCCTTTCATCGCAAATTTTCTGACTGTACCATAGCGGTCAGTGATGGTAAAGGTGTCAGTTGCAGATTGGTACTCCAATTTATCGTAAAAGCCGGCTGGAGCAACATATTCTGTCCCAGCCCAGGTATAGGTGTCTTGTCTTCCTGTGCCATCGTAGAGGGTGATATCGTTTCCAGCTGAACTAGAAAGCCTTTGGTCATAAGAATGTGTCCAGCCATAGCCTAAGGGGCCGTCATAATCAGAAAAACTACAATAAGTACGACTGAACTGGAATGGGAAACCCCTGCCAGGGATAGTCATATCGTTGACTTGCCAGATAAATTCTCCGGAATGTCCCAAGACGCTTCCAGCACCACCCAGCGTGAGAGGATTATTTTTGGGCGCCTGCTTAGGTACAATAGGAGGCCTAGCACAGCTAAACACCATCGCAACTAGAACTACCAGGAAAAGAATCAGAGGCACGATTCGTAGCTGTTTCATCACTCTCCGCTCCCCACCTGCTAGAATGGCGGTGTGCTGTTAAAAATAGAGAGTGTAATTATACGCCAAACGCTCGTCTGCTGTCAAGAGGGGTGTGCTGGCTGACCACATAGGTAACACTGGGCTACGGATTTTAGCAAGTTGCTTTTCAATATACCGTACAGGAACAAGATAGGCAAGAGACTGGTGCGGGCGGTTGAAGTTGTACTCAATAAGCCATTCGGTTAGCCGGGGATTTAGCTCTTGAGGGTCTAAAGACAGATTGAAGTTATAGAGCCATTCATACTCCAAGGTCTGGTTGAATCTCTCTATCTGAGAATTATCTTTGGGGGTCTTGACCCTGGAGAAGTACCTGTGAATACCTAATCGAGTGCTAGCCCGTTCAAATTCCCAGGCAAACTCACTCCCATTATCCGTCTGCAAGTTTTCTATAGGCTGACCGACAAGGTAGCGGAGCCGATAAAGAAAATCTGCTGCACACCGGGAGCTCTTATTTTTGTACATGCGAGCGTAGCCTAACTTAGTGGCATGGTCTACGGCAGTCAAGATATATCTTTTGAGACTACCCCAGTAGATAACAATGGTATCAAGCTGGAAGAGGAAGCAAGGTCTCCCTTCCTTTACTAACTGGGTTATTCTTTTCTTTGGTTTCTGCCGCGCCCTGGCTCTCTTTCTGGCAGTCTTCTCCGCCTTCTGTTTATCAGGGTAGAGTTTGTGCCTGCGAATCACCCTCTCGATTTTCCAGGTAGAAATCTCCTCAGAATATTCTTTCTCATAAAGGACCTTTAGCTTCTTCTTGCCATAGTAAGGATATCCCCTCCTTAACCGTCTGATCCTATCTTCCTGAACAAGTGTCACTTCCCACTTCCTTCTATGTTGAGGAGCTCTAGATTGGTCGGCCAGCCTACGGATATCGTATTTGGAATCCTTAAACCGCCTGAGCCATTTGTGAAAAGTCTTCCTGGAGATGTCGAAATATCTGGCAGTCAGAGCAGCATTTTCCTGGCCTGTTGTATGGTAGAACACCATCCATTCTACTCTCAGTCTCTCCTGCATTGAGAGATCCGTAAGGTCTGCTACTTCCCTCCAGCACTCATGTCTGCTCTTCCGGGCAATGGGCTTTCTCTTAAAGAAATAGAAACTGGCTGGCTTTTTCATCCTGGTAACTCCTCACGGTAAGTCAGTGTCACCACTAAACATACCATGAGTGTTACCCGTGTATCTCAGCCTCCGCAGAGGGGAGGCAAATCCGCACCCCCTATTTTTGTCTCAGGGAGTGCATATTGCAAGCGATTGTCGCGCAATACTGAGGATTGTTACTATTAGGACGGTTGCACAAATCGCTACTTTGTTACGCCCTGCCCGATAGCCATAAGAGCGGAGCGGAAGTGCGGAGTGGAAGTGCGGAGCGGGAGAGCCGGACTAGAGAGCAAGGAGAGCGGAGAACGGAGAGAACAGGAAGTGGGATTGCGTTCACACAATAACATAGAACTTTTGCCGTTCAGGGTGTCTGTTTGAGATTCCATGCCGGAGCTCGGTTTCGGCTCCCACGGCGACCACGGTGCCGTCGTCATTGAGCCCCGCTGTGATCCAAGCCTGCGGCAATCTAGAGGCTCAGGTCCCAGCCACCAACATCGCATTGCCCATAGTAATTATTTCCAACAGCTACCACCGTGCCGTCGGTCTTAAGCCCCACCGAGTGACCCGAGCCTGCGGAGACCTGAGTGATGTTCGTCCAACCGCCAACGTTGCACTGTCCGTAGTAGTTGTCTCCCAGGGCGACCACGGCGCCGTCCGACTTAAGCCCCACCGTATGATCACAGCCTGCGGTGACCTGAGTGATATTTATCCAGCCACCGACATTGCATTGCCCGTATTGGTTATCTCCTACCGCAACCACAGTGCCGTCCGACTTAAGACCCAGCGTGTGCCACCTACCCACAGCAACTTGCACGATGTCCGTCCAGCTCCCGACGTTGCACTGGCCATAATCTGCATTTCCCACGGCGACCACGGTGCCGTCGGACTTAAGCCCCACCGTGTGACCGCTGTATGTGGCGACCTGAGTGATGTTTATCCAGCCGCCGACATCGCACTGTCCATAGCCATTCGATCCCACGGCGACCACGGTGCCGTCGGCCTTAAGTCCTACAGTGTGCTGCCACCCAGCGGCGACCTGGACGATGTCTGTCCAGCCGCCGATATTGCACTGCCCGAAGTCAGGCCAGTCGCCCCCTGACGGTCCCGCTGCGACCACGGTGCCATCAGACTTGACACCCACCGTATGAAAGTAACCTTTGGCAACTTGCGTGATATTCCCCCAACCGCCGACATTACATTCCCCGAAGCCGTTGTATCCCACGGCGACCACGGTGCCGTCGGTCTTAAGCCCTACTGTGCCATGCTCGTGCGTGGCAACTTGCATGAAAAGTACCTGGAAGTCATAGTTACTTGCCGACTTGGTTACGGTCATACGCGACGGATCAAACACATATTCGGTCACATATCCGATCTTTTCCGGCGTTACCTCCACCGCTCCCCTCAACAGGTGTTTGCACCAGTAGCCATTAGCGTCCGTAGTAACGCTTGAGTGGCCACCAGAGAAACTGATTTGCACACCTTCTAATCCTTCCCCACCATCAGTAGTTACTCGCCCCGAAACTCCGTAAGCCAGGTTGTAGGGCGGATTGGGATATTCCCAAGTGGGACTTTCCCATCCGATCTCCGCTATTCTCAGTAACTTCAGGTCGGCAAACACCTGCGCCGTTAAGTACAACTCAAGGTCGTACTGCCATTGCCATGGTGGAGCCTCGATTTGTCCTGAGGCACGAATATTGCCTAGCAGTTTGGTTCGCAGTGCCGCTTCTGCAACGTAGCTGATCCCCGCTGTTCCGGAAAGCACAGCCCCGGCGTATACCTTAGCCTCAGCCTGACCGCGGAAAGACGGGGGTTCCAGGGTTGCTCCGTCTCCTCTTACTTCATTTATGGTGCTCCATGTACCGTTGTAGTACCTGATTCCGACATCGTATACCCGTTCATAAGTCACACTCGTCTCAATCGTAGCGGTTACAGCCCCATCTGTTCCGATCACCAATTCTATAGAGGGAGTTATAGTTACAGGGCCCCATATTGGTATTGGCGGCCCGGGTATCTCTGCAATAGTGTAGTTTTTGTCCCAACTCACAGCTGCTTCCACCGTTAGACTGACCCTCATCCCAAGGCCTGGGGAGAATATGAACTCAAACTCCTGGAGGCCGTCCCAAAAACTTGCCTCAATGTGCACCTGCGCATCGGCAGTAGCCAGCACGTACCCCGTGATGGTGACACCTGCTGCCGGGCTATAGGTGAAGTCATATCTTCCACCAACCTGCATGACTTCTACACCGGCTGTCCATAGTGCACTGCTCATCAGAGCTTGCAGAGAAATGGTCTGGTTGACCACTATCTCTCCTTGTTCAATGGCGTCTTCAATGGTGGCAGGTTCTACCTGCACCTCCACTGTCCCCCCCTGGTTGCTTACTCCGGTCACCCGGCTGAGAAAGCCATATTCTGCTCCGGGGATCGATTGATTGCACACGAGGACGTCGCCTGGCTCGATAGCCGCTACAAAGGGTGTGATTTCCGTAAACAGGATCTTGCTTCTGTTGTCCGTAACCTCGGCGATATTCGCTGCCTCTCCTTCGGTGAGGATCTTCGTGTATGGGTAGTACATGATCCCACCGCCCTGGCCCCCCTCTCCGGAGGAACACCCACCCAAAATCAGGGTCAGAACCAAGATTGCTACGCAAGCAAGTAGCAGTCCTGTTCTTATGGGTTTCATGTTTCCTCCTCTTTGAATGCCCATTTAGAGCCTACATTACATGCCTGGATCGCGATCCGAACCTTTCATTCTGTAAACTCGATGATTCCAGGATCAAGGCAAATAAAACTACCACAACCTTTCGGCACACACGCTTCGTCACTCAGCTTTATGCTGGTCTTTAAATATCATTCCTTACTGGACTATTATATCAGAGACTACACTTTGCTGGAGGAATTGTCAATAGTCTGCTTGTGGTCTCCAAGACATACTATAGAGTTAAGGAGTCACAAAACGTCATTTTGTGTTCTTGAGCTTGTGGCTAAGGGATTCAGTCAGTCTGCGAATAGGCCTGGCTATCGCAGACAGGTGCCATGCCACTTCCTGTAAATAAGCTTCTTCTAGGGGTTTGAGCTCACTTAGACCGAGGTCGGGCATGTTCATACCGCTATCAGAGTCGATCGGTGGTGTGAGCCAGGCTTCACGAATCTTCGCGCCGGCGACCTCACGAAGCTTGGCTACTAGAGCTTCGTATGTTCTTGATATGCCGATTGACTCAGTGGCCAGCCACGCAGAATAATACGCGAGTTCTCGTTGAATATTACTTAGTTCAGAAGATATGCGCACTCGCTCATCTTGTGGCGCGTCACTTCGACGCCGCCTGACAACATAGGCAAATTCCCTATATGCCATACAGGCGGCAAAGGCTTCTGAGAACTCTTGGCGTTGGCGAGAAGTACGTTCGCGCCGGTTACTGAAGACAGCATTAAGGGCCAGTGCTAATAACGATATGGCACCTCCAATAATGGCTGCCACCACTGTCGGAGGAAATCCTGTCTCATTCATAGTTGCACTCCTTGTTGCTTTACAGATTCAGGCTCGATTCTTGAATGGTCAACTTCTGGGCCAAGCCACTCTCCGGTCTCTCTATACCATGCCTCACGAAAAAGGTGAGCTACTATGTATCCCAGAAGAGCCACCAGCCCATCTTCAAAACTCCATTGATTCTCAGCAGGATCTCCGTAATACCACATACACAAATCCCCAGAGGAGAATCTGTGCTTGGAGTCGGCAGGTCCATCCACAGTCACTCTAGGAAGCTTGGCAGAATCCTTTCGGAACAGTATTTGTACGCGGCGGGCACCATAGTGCGGAACGTTAACCGTCAGTCGATATTTTCTTCCAGCATTACGGTCAGACGTAATAGTTACACTTGATAAACCGGGAAAGTAACGACTTGCTTCTCGCTCAAAGATAAGGCGTGGAGAATCCTCTCCGTACCAAGGTCCGCCCATCCGCTTACCGTATCTCGTGATCCTCACCTCCATATGCTCGTGTTGTCTTCAATGCTACGCCTGCTGTGCCTGCAATTGAGATGTTGCCTCCAGGCAGGACCCTTACCGCCGAATTGCCTTCTCTCAGTGCTTTGGCGAAGGCTGCCTTCGATGAACTGTCAGTGGGAGGGGTTACATAAATCCAGTAGACGTTCGCAAGATCATCGCGAGCAGCATTCTCATCATCTGAATTGAGAGCATGTTCCAGGGTCTTTGCAGCTTCACTAAGGCGCCTGATAGCTGTTTCACGCTCTATTAGTGTTTTGATGGCCGACGAAATCCCTGCCGGGTCAGGAGTCTGCCGCTTTGAAAGGTCACTTGCTGCGTACTTAAAGAAAGCGGCTAGACCCTCTGCAACACCTGCTTCCTCTTTAAGTGCCCCAAGAGCAAGGGCTGCGATATTGAAGCTGCAAAGGCCAGGCTGGGCGTACTGCTTGTTCCAAGCTTTAGCAAGCCTGATTACCTTCGCTCTCATGCGCCGGAGCCCCGCAGGCTCGGCGGTCAGCAGTCGTGTATGGCTTTCTGGATCTGAGGCATCCCAGCATTTGCGCTCGAGATTGGGGATCCATAAAGCCCCAGCTGCTCTTGTTAACGCCACAATTAAGTCGACGCTTGGATCGGAACCGTCTCTTAAAGGTTCACTAAATGTGATCTTGATAGCTCGCTTAGTTAGCCGGAAGGCAACATCAGGATGTTGGCCTTTCAACTGGTCCCGGATGTATGCCCGAACATCCTCGACGATATCGTTTGGCGCACCGCCATCCCCGTCAGGGCCAAGTTCATAATATGAACGGCGGTCAAGCACGACGCCGCAGTCAGCATCTGTATCGTCATTGGCTGTGCGGTGTGCGATAGATCCAGCTGTGTAAGTCCTAAGAGCTCCCCGATAGCCCCTAGTAATCGATAGCACCTCATCCCTACGACTTCGTGCTGCTTCCAGTGTTTCATCGCTCGGAGCGATTTTCCGCTGGATATCAATAAGAATGTCCTCAATACAATTCATGTTGACTCCCCCATGCAGGATATCCACTTCTTATACCTAGCTTCATCTTTTGCCTCCGTCTCGCTCCCATTCGAGAGCTGCTTCGCGTGTAGTTCTCTTACCTACTTGCTTTATTTTGGACCGGGGATACTTGGTCTGGTGCTCTTGTTCCCGTTGGCTTAAGCTGCTGGTGACACCCCCGTGTACAATCCGCCTACTATGTTTTAAGTGGTACTTGTAAGTGTCTCGCATAATTCATCACCTCCTTTCTGAATGTCATCCTACAGACAGCTCAGTAAGATTGCATAGACTACTGGCCACAGAACGCTCAATAATACTCCACCTATGATTGCTTCAAAGCGGTTAGTGACAAAGGCTACTCCAGCGGACCCCGTAAGTATGATTAACGGGATACCAAGGTAGGTTGTCCATTCAATTTTCACTGCAATATCAAGAAATGGCATCATGCTGACCAACGTCAGTGCTACGACAATAATTCCAACGATAGCTTTCATTCTGTCATTACCTGCTTGTTTCAGCCTTGCAAATCATTTTCTTATCCGCTATAATTCTAACAGATGTTGTTGCACCAGTCAACATCATTTGCACTACTGTAACAAGGAGGTGTATCGTGGCAAGATTAAGCCTCACCAGCATCGGTCCCTTAGTGAAGGAAAGACGAGGGACAAGAGGCATCAGGGAGGTGGCTGCCGAGATAGGTATCAGTTACGCGACGCTATCCAGGGTTGAAAACGGGAAACTACCTGACTTGCAGACCTTTTCCAAAATCTGTGCATGGCTAGAGCTAGACCCAGGTGAGATATTGGGCTGTGGAAGCAAGCCCAAGACTACCCAGTCGAAAGAAGGCGCTACCGCTCTTGCTCATTTCCGTGCCGATAAGAACTTAGACCAAAACACACTTCAAGCATTGACCGAAATGGTGTTAAGGGCACAGAGAATGATCCAAGCCCGTGGTGGATAGTACTGTCAGGAAATGCTAGTTCGTGGCTTCAAAACCAAATGTGAAAATATATCAGCCGAGATTCGCAAGAAGTTAGGTTTAAGGAAATATGATCCCCTAGCGCCGAAGGCTCTTGCAGAATATCTCGGTGTATATCTTTTGGAACCGACTGGTGTCAAATACTTGTCGGAGCAATCTCTTCGCCAACTGCTATATAAAGATAAAGATTCCTGGTCCGCAGTTACCGTATCATATCTCAATATCGACATTATAGTTTATAACCCCACACATTCTCCGTGGCGGCGTTCCAGCGACATAATGCATGAGCTATCCCATATTATTCTCGGTCATAAGCCATCTCAGATAGTATTTCTTACACCAGATTCCCAGATTGCACTCAGAGATTATAACGAAGATCTGGAGGAAGAGGCCATTTGGCTATCTGGTTGCTTACTCCTCCCAAGAGAAGCCCTTATCTCTATTAAACGCAGTGGTCCCAGTAACTCAAAGGCTTGCTATAGGTACGGCGTGAGTTCCGATCTGCTGACCTTCAGAATGAATATGACCGGCGTTAATTATCAAATCAGTGCGACAAGATATTAAACTGGGGTATTTTCTGCTCTGCGGTACGCAAGCCTCATGAAGTTGGGTTTGAGCCTCTAGTTTCTTCGAACCTTCGGCCAGAGTATGGACCACTGCGCATTCGAGTTTATTCTCGCTACACAATAAGCCAATTTGTTATCCTAGGGGTTACCGAGTCGAGCAGTGGTCACTGCATGGAACAAGTAAGCCAACTTGCAGGTTATCTCAATACCTGCCCAAACCTGGTTAGGAGATGTGGTCAACACAGGGGGTTTCGCTAGCCTGTCATCAAAAATCGCTTGCGGGAATACCTCTCTGAGTCTCAGAACAACGGTACCAAAGTTTGTGAAAGAGGACGCGGCTACCTTTGGCCCTAAGAACGAATAATTCATCTGGTGCTGAAGGATGTCTACACTAGGATGTGGTGATTTTCGTTCGTAGAGCCTGGCGAAACACTCAGCCTGAATAGAGTGACTTGTGGTTTTCTCATCAATCCTTCGCCAGATTGGGATGCCGCCCATGAGCAATGTCCTGGGCAAACTAAACTTGGTCTTTTGCTTTGTAGTCTCTACGTCCACGGAAGTCTCTATCCTCCCCACAAGAATCAGGAAGACATTGTTTTCTACTATCCTTCTCTCACGACCGGCAATGTCTCGGAACAGGACTTCTCTCTCTCTGAATTCTAGTGTTTGCGCCTTAAAAGTCTGTGGAAATTGACGAAGTTCAGAATCCCTACACGCAATTGCAACAAGCCCCAGGTTCCGCAGATTCCGAATTATGGATTCTGCTACTTCTATACTGTCGCAGTGGGCAATAACTTTGGGTAGCTCACCGGCCAGAAGAAGACGTGTCTGGGAAGCGCTCTTGTTAATAACATTTGCCACACTTCTTACGAGGTTTGCATCAAGGTTGGTCGGAGGATCTACTGCAATATGTATTACCTCAGAGTCAGTCATAAGCATTTCCAATGTAGGTTAATAGGTTCTCCCGATAACGTACGTCCTTATTATAAACCTCTCATGGGCAACAATTCATCGTTTTGTTGCCTGCGAAATATGTCACGAATATTGATATCATCCTGCATTTCATACTAAAGAAGTGGGAACTGTATGAGGTGTGAGGTACCAGATACGCGGTACGGAGCAGGAAATACAAAAGAGCAAGAAATGTAGAAGCGGAGCGCATGATGGAGTGGTAGAGCGGGAACGAGAGAGCAAGGCACAGTGGAGCGGCAGAGCGGGAGCGAGAGAGCAAGGCACAGCGGAGCGGCAGAGCGGGAGCGGGAGAGCGATGCACAATGGAGCGGCAGAGCGGGAGCGGGAGAGCGATGCACAATGGAGCGGCAGAGCGAGAGCGGGAGAGCAAGGCACAGCGGAGCGACAGAGCGGGAGCGGGAGAGCGATGCACAATGGAGCGGCAGAGCGGGAGCGAGAGAGCGGAGCGGAAGAGCCGCGACAGAGTAGAGCGAGAGAGCGGAGAACAAGCCCGAGAACAAAGAAGATACTAAGGTGGAATCAAGTGGAACATAGAGACAGACTCCATAGAAACAACCTGGCTAAATGTTTCCTCTTATAGGAGCCTGGTCGTATTCGTGTTGCGGCTCGTAATTCCAGAAGTTAATCGCATTACTAGGATTGCGTGTCCATAAGTATCTTTTCTCTCTCAGACTAACACCCATCTTACTCTGTCTACACAGCGAACAGAATTTGCCTATGAGCTTGTAGCGATTTTGCTTGGTTTCAATAGTATCGTCTATCGCATCCATTCCAGAAATGAAATCAGGCAAGTGTAATTGTTCGTCATTCCCCCAAGACTCCAGCCATTGTAGACAATGCTGACCCTCTTCCCGACTGAATCTGGCCATGCCAGCAAATAAATCAGCAAGCTGAATGAGAGGTTCTCCTACTGAGTCAGTCGGCTCAATTTCATTAAACTTCATTGATTGAATGTCTTCCTCCAAATCAAATAGAGAAGGCAAACGACATATAGAAGGCAACAATGGCGTTCTATTCAGAAAACTTGCAATATCGTGCCAGTTGATCTCAGAATTGGTATCCGGGTAGAAGTGCCAATCCACATGTTTCCACTGCCTCGCTGTATGCGTCAGTAGCCTATAATACATAATCCCTACATTAGCAACATCGTCTCTGCCTCTTATTGCATGGCGCAAATCCTGGGTATCCCAAATAAGAACGCCTATCCTGCATTTTTGTCGACTTGTATACTCTCGAACAGAACATCCAATGAAACCTTGTGCTGTCAGTATTTTAGGGCGGTGGGTTCTGACCTCGCTAAATTTGATTTCAGCGACATGATTTTCGTTTAAAATGAGTTGAAGCCTCTCTCTGAGTTGCAAAAGATGCACAGTTGGCCCAGATATTAACGCAATAGCCTGAAAACGCTTATCAAATAATCCCGTCTCATCGCTATATATTGAGAACGTATTGCTATTATCCATGATGCGTGTGTCATTTAAGAGTTATAAATAGTTGTTTATTTTCCATTATATCAATTTGCAGAATATGCCTGCGGAGATTCTTGATCCAGGTCAGAATGATGCACGTGTTGGCTGTTTAAACAAACTGACGAAATGTACACTCACAACAAGAAAGAACAACCAATGAAACCGCAGAGTCTCTACTCGAGTTCACCAATTTGCTTTCTCCTTGTCCTCATGATTGACCGACGCACTGAATAGAAACTGGTAGCCTTGCTGTCAACTTCGCGAGCTTTCTTGAGTAGTTCCTGAACTTTCTGTTGGTCGGCTCCTTCCTTCTCCAGCCTGTATGCCTCATATAAATAAGGCAAAGCTGGGCTCAATTCATCTGGAAAAGGGGTCCTAATTGAATCTTCGAATATTCTTTGCCAATCATAACGAACGTATGACCTGGCAACCTCATTGCCTTGTCTGTACTTACTTGCCTCCCTGGAGGGATGCGGTCCCTTCTCTGCAGGTGAATGAGGCATATTCGGAGATGCTATTTCAACTGATTGCTCCGAGGTTGCTTCTGCTAGTTCCCCTTTCCCTTCGCTTACCCAATCAGTTGGAACATAATCAGGCGGTATTTGGTATGTCTCATCACAGATTCGAACCCACAACACTCTCGATATTTTAAATGTTCTCTGTGCACTCCGATAATGACAGTAGGCATCAAAGTATTCGTTCCCGAGACCGTAGATGTCGATATCCCTAACCTTTATCGCTGGCTCTCCAGGCATAGGGTTACCCGTTTCATACTCCATTGTTACGCGAAGCTTCTTTGTGTATCCTAATCGGAGCAACTCCACTGTTTTGCTCTCTGTACTCCGTGCCTTGCTAGCGACTTTGGTCGTAGTCAGTTGGCGCGATGTGTTTTGAGAAGGCCTCCTTCTCTGACTAAGCCAAACCACAAGAATGATGAGGGCAATTAATAGGATTACAATCCAGCCCATTTACTGTATTTCCACTGACTCAAAGAGAGCGAGTATACCGACATTGGTTCTCTGTGTCCTTATACCCAGAGCATCCCAAAAATACACCTGTTCTGCTTTGTCTAATCTCCATTTTCCTTCCGCATTTCTGGCAACTTCTAGCCTCCGGAACTATAGCTTGTTCGAGGTCATCTCGTTTCACGTTCGCTGTTAAATTACACTTATCACACTTGTAGAAAGGTCCAAAACGTCCCTTAGGTACGACTTTCATACTGCGGCCACACCCACTGCACAATCTTGGTGGTATTTTGCTTACATCGATGGCTGGGACTAGGCTTTCACCCTCTTCTCCTGGCGTTTGAATTCCACACTCTTTCATCACTTGCTTGGTAAAATCTTCGTTTTCTAAGCGGAACATAAGCTCTCGCGTGTTTCTATGCGAGAGCGGGTTGAGGCTGCCAAACCAGACAATCCGGCCGTCTATGACTATCACCTTCTGATGCATTGACGGTCTAGGGGTTACCTTGATACCAATCTGTGCAAGGTAGCTAAGCATTTTCTCGGTATCGTTCTTGTCCGACATGCCCTGTTGATATGGCGGACGAGTTAGCACCTCCAATTTGATTCCCTGCTCCAACTTTGTTCTGAACAGGTCAACATATGTTTGAAGGCGCTCTCGGGTGACAAACGGACTCATAATAATGACATATCGCTTGGAGCCTTCTAAGTCATGCTGGAGTCCAGAATGAAATCCGTCCTCTGTCCAGAGCGAGCTAGCTGCGCCGGTCGTTGTCTCGGGATGCCACAGTACCTCTTGTGCTTGACGGACTGCTGGGTCAGAGTAACCAGGTATAAGTTGCTCCGCTGGGAATATTCCTAACTCACTCTCAAATAGAACTTTGTAGATTGACCAATTCTTGTCTAGTCTTGCTTTCAGAAATGAAAGGTTCGCAATTATCGCTAACTTCTTCTTTGCTCGGCTGCAGGCAACGTTGATTAGACGTGCACCCGATTGCTCGTCAAGGTTTTTTGATTCAATGCTACCTTTTAACAATATTCCTACAGGGAGTCCAGTGCTATCTACAAGATCACATATTATCAGGTCTTTTTCACTGCCTTGAAAACGGTGGACATTCGAAACCACAACCTTTCCTTTCTCAGCGAACCCCCTGAGTGTAGGGTCCGTGTCGACCAGTGCTTTAATCAGGCGTGTCTGTGCCTTGTAGGGTGTTATTACTCCTATATTCTCGAAATCTCGAATTGCGATTTGACAAAGCTTCACTGCCAGAACGGCATGATACAGATTGAATCGAGAATGACTGCTGGTCCAACTGCACCACGGGTCTATCGCAGATGTATCGTAGACTCCGGCATAGACACCGGGGCAAGGCTGATTAAGTTTTATTGCTGATTCCTCAGGTATGCCATCACGTAGTCGGTCACCATAGAAGACGCTACTGATTATAGCTCGAATCTGCGGCTGCATCCTGTATTGCGTTCTTAGCATTACCATCGGTGAGTATCCCGTCTGCTCCAGTTCCCATTCCTTGTCCATGCCTGCAGCCGCATAAACATCTCTACGTAACCACTCCTTAACTCGGACATCCTTGCTCAGGGCAATAGGTGCCAGTTGGTGGAAGTCGCCAGCAATAGTGGCCGATCTAGTGACTAGGCTACATGCCCAAAAGACGGCGGGTATTGGAGCCATGCTTGCCTCGTCACAAACGACAGTATCAAATCGCCTACCGTACACCTCAGTCATAGTGTATGTTCGGGCGAGGGTAGTCGCGATTAATACTGCCTCGTTTATGATTTGCTGCCTTATTGCTTCAATTTGTCGCTCCAAGTCAGTTATTTGAGTACGCAGGTCATCAATCTTTGCCCGTATGCTGGTAATCTCACCTTTAAGGGCATCTGGTGACACGGATTCCTGCTTTAGCGTTTCCTCAATTTGTCTGGCTTCCCCATGCAACCTCTCTAGGTCGCCGATTGTTTCCTTGAGTCTTGCTTCCGCTTGAGTTTTCTGGTCAACCAGAGCGTCGCGTTGTGCCGCCAGGGTTGAAAGAGCGTTTTCTATTCTATTAAGCGTCATTCCTCGAATAAACCTCACCACTCCCAGCATCGTCTTTGCCCTCTGAAGTCGTTCTTCTTCCCGCTGCAAAGTTTTTGTAACGATAGACACCCTATGTGCCAGTGCTTTTAAGGAATCCCGGACCTCAACGCGCGAGGCTTCTTCTTGTGCTATTAGTCTTCGTACTTCCTCCCATTTCTCCACATCAGTTTTGAGTGCCTCCAATGCCGTGAGCCTACTCTCGGTGCTGACTAGTTGGTCACGTAGCTTTAGAAGCTGCTCTTTCAGTGGCTCACTCTTGCGTTCTGTTATTTTATCCAGGTTCAGGTTATCATCTTCACCAATTTCTTTGACTTGAGGCGTGCCAAGGCGCAATACGCGCCCTTTTCTATAATGTTCGCTATCTTTCAAAAGCCTTTTGCCTTCCTTAGGTTCTAGGACAGCCCTCAAGGCTTGGTCGACAGCCACGTTGGTATTCGCTGTGAGGAGAACTGTCTGCCCGCACTGTATCATGCTGGCTACACCAACTCCTACTGTCCTAGTCTTACCTGTACCCGGAGGACCCCATATATAGCATATTTCGCTACCTAAAGCCTGGCGAATGGCAGCCCGCTGTTCATCGTTCAGTTTTCCCCATTCCGATACAATGTGCTGATCTGGCACAAACGTATCATCTTGTTGAAATCGAAACTGCTCGCGGCTCAGACACTTACTAGCGATGACACAGGAGGCTTCCAGCAAAGTGTCAAGGCGTTCTGATAGGCATTTTAGAAGGTAGTCTGGCTGAGCAAGTATGTGTGCTGACGGAACATACTCGCCTAAATTGCTCTCTATGGCAACATATATTTGATTCCCTGATACGCCTACAATATGACCCGATGCATCCGAGCTTGTGGTGCGTACTTGCACTTTGGTATCATCGAAGGCTCCAGCGAGAGTCGGGTCATCTAAAATGAAGCAATACACAAACAGAGGCCCTCTGACTTCGACAAGTCTCCCAGCCCGAACGTCCCACCGGGCTGTGCCTTTTTTCTTTTGCTCCTCTATTTCTGCCGCAAGGGCTTCTCGGAACTCACTAATAAGACTCATTTGGCTCACCTAATTTGTAAGCCTATTATGACACTGGGACAAGAGAGACACAATTCTATTGCACATTCTAGCGTATTGTTTCACCTTCGGGAGGCAGATATAATATGGGCACAGATGAAAGTGTCTTGTGAATGATTACGGCATCAAATATCCTCGGAACGTTATCGACAATGACAAATCATTTGGGAGGGACGTAGATGAAACTAGAATCATTACCGTATTTAGAGGCTTCGATTGAGGATTTTCATGAGGCAATGTCCAAAAGCCAAAATGTTATATCCAAGAACAAAAGACACTCAGTAATTCTCTTTGAAGAATGCATAGAGTTTCTTCTATACCAGAAGCTTGCGTTATTGGAGATAGACATTTATAAGAGTGGGCAATATACAATTGGCTTAGACAAGGCCATTGAACTAATAAAGGATCAAGGAATCAATTTGCTGTTTCTCGATTCCATCCGAAAAGTTCAGAAGCTTGGGGGAGACGCAAAACACCATGCCAACGTTCCATCGGATAGGGAGTATATCGGTTTGCTTGAGAAATTACGGATATTCTATTCTGGATTTGTTTTTGAGAATTTCTGGGAAGACCTCGGCGAAAGCATATTTGATATTAGGCTCATCCCATATAGTGAAGCTTTATACATTCACAGTGAGTATTTGAAGTCGCACGAGATTGAATCAGCTTGGCGGCAAATAGTCTCCGCTTGCATCCACAAGATGAAAGCGTTGCTGGACGATAAGAGCGTGCTTAGAACATGGATAATCAAGGATTTTGAGAGCTTGTTATCAATTCTAGAGGATCTTGCAGGAAAGGCCATGAACAAACCGGTTTCATCGGATATCAGGCAGTCTCTCCATCAGACTGTATCTGCCCTGAGACAAAGTGCGAAAGATGGCAGGTGGGATAGCCTATATGATGAAGCAAAAAAGATCTACGGTCTCATAGATGAGATACTGCCCTCAGATTTTGACCTTAAAACAGCTACCAAGATTACTGACAATTTGGTGATTCCCACAGGCTTCTCGTTTGGACGTTCGATGTCCTGGGGTGGATGGCAGACAAATGACACCAAACAGTTGGCCAAAATCCAAAAGGATATCGCGGCGCTATTGAACGAATCGCCAGAGATCGTCTCAAAGCTTGGAGCCCCTTTTTGTGATTACGAGGAAGACAACTACTGGAGGTGGTGGGAACTGGCTGTTTTCGATGGATACAGATGGCACTCTTTTCATTTGAATCATAGATACGCTGTCATGCCCGAGTCGGGTGATTGGCGTGATCCTACTCCCAACAAGAAGAGAGAAGCTGTTGCTCAAGCTGTTCTTGATGAGCTGCTAAAGGCAAAAACGTCGAAATGAGTGCTTTGCCATGCCTCAAACACGCACGCTGAACGGCAGAAGTTCTATGCCATAGTGTCCCCGCAATCCCGATTGTGGCGCACTGTACAATCTAGCCTTTTGTAACTCCTCAACTGCAGAACATGTCTTGCACACCGTACGTATTGTCATTGATTATCATGGGCCTCTATAATATCACTAGTGATGGAAGCAATGTAAAGACTAGTGTTAAGTGGATGCAACTGTGATATCTATGAAATCTGCAGACTGGAAAGAATATCAGGAGAAAGCAGCGGCCTTTTTCAGAAGGCAGGGTTGCGGTGCGGAAGTGGACTTGAAAGTGAAAGGAGTTAGAGCAGAACACGCCGTTGACGTATATGTTACCTTCCCTCGACAGGGAATCAAGTGCACCTGGATTGTTGAATGCAAGCTGTGGCGGAATCGTGTTCCAAAAGAAAAAGTACTTGCTCTCAAATCAATAGTTGATGACATAGGCGCAGACCGTGGCATCATTTTTAGTGAAGAGGGATTTCAATCCGGCGCTTACGATGCGGCTCGAAATACAAACATAACTCTAGTCACGTCACTAGAAGAATTCGAGAAAACCGCGTTAACTTTGTCATATGAAACACCACTGTTGTTTAATGATAGTGAGCCTGGTTTGCCAATATATCAATTTCCTTCTGACACAAAACCACAGACTCTTCTTGGATATAAGAATCTTATAATATCTGCCAACTGGGGTTCCGGCAGCATCTCAATTATCAACCCTGTTAACAGGTCAATAGTGCGAACTATTGATTTGGATAACTATGAGGCCAAGTCACCAAAAACAGGTGGTCGGGAAATTAGAAAGTATCCGCCTGGAGATATGACTGTTGCAGATGGACGTCTTTTCGTAGGACAGGTGTTCTCGGAGTTTATCCTTGTTATTGATCTCGATACGCATGCAATTGTTAAGCGTATTTATGTTCCTGGTGGCGGTGAGGGGAAAATCACCTCTTCCACCGATCAAAAAACAGTATACTTTGCGAGTAACCGAGTGAATCAATTTTACATTATCGATAGTGCAACCTATGAATACAAAACTGCGAATTATCCCACGGGAGGACGCGGTTGCATGTCAATTCACATTCATTCGCCTGATCGATTTCTCTATTTAGGAATACAAAGAGGCGGCACTGTGCAAGGAAAGTCATATTTTGGAGGCAATTGCTTTCTTGCTGTCTATGATCTTGAAATGAATGCGTATTCGTCGTTGGTCTATCTGGCTGAGGTCGCTCATGGACGTAGTGACGACGCAACACCTGCATGTATTACATTTGATCAAGCAAGAAACAGAATATATGTAGGCATGTTTCAGTCCATGAGAGGCATTTGCGTTATTGATGCCGGGTCAAATCAGATTACAGGCAATATTCGATTTTCACAAACCGAACACAACAAGCATTTTCAATGGGTAGACCCATTATCAGTAAAGACGGTAGGCAACTGCATAATTTCGGTGAATAGAAACAATCACGAGCTTGCAATTGTAGACGGAGACAATTTCTCCTTGGTAAGCACTTTGTATTTAGGGAGCGCTCCGAACGGACCAAGAGACGTAGTGGTTTTCAACAATGAAGCTATTGTTAGTTACCCAGAGCGTAATGGGCTAATATTCGTGAATGTTGATGAGTACAATTAACAACTGGCTCAAGTTGACGCATTCCGCGTTGTGCCCTCCATGCGCAACTTGGCCAAGCGTTATACGGAATTATCCCTCACAATTCAACACGATCTGAAAAAGTTCAAAAGGTGCGCTCGAAGTAACAAAAGCCTGTTAAGTGTGATCTGCAAAAGAGAAGGGCTGGAGATCCCATCGGAAAAATCCAGCCTTCTTGAATTCTGCTAGGCTCTGTAAGGTGCAGGTCTAACTGTTGCCAATTGGGAATACGTTTTCGCCGCAAGTCGGCCAGACGCCTCGGGCAGTCGACCTGCCATTCTTGGTGGCAACGCTCCTGGGGTTTCTCGATGTCCAACTTGGCGCGGCACTTCACGCGATATGCTCATACATCTGCCTGTAGGATGCATTCTTACATAGAAAGCCGTCCATTCCTGACCGGAGTACTGGGAATCTTCCTATGTAAGTCCTGACTATTTACCAACAACGTTGTTCTTCGGTCGGTATTTCTTGATCCAGTCCGCCTCAACGTCCTTCGCTACTTCATCGCTATTGGTGCGGAACCAGCGGTATTTCACTGCACCTCTGTCGGCGCTCGTGCCTCGTTTTCCTTTTATCTCGTCTCTGAGCCTACCTCCAGATGCCTTGCCAACGTAAATGACTTCCTCCTCCTTGTCGATGAACATGTAGACGCCAGCCTTATCTGGTGCCTTATCCACGTCAACGGGGTAATCAAGGGCGTATGGCGAAGCCTCAACCACTCTCTTGTCGTTCTTGTCGCCGTAGTCGAATTTCATTGATCACCTCCTTATCACAATTGTTCCCGCTACACACTCCTCCGTAACGTTACTATACTATTATATCATATATATCATATTGCTCTGAACTGCCTCTCCTCTTCTGCTGTGCACCCGCAAGGCATCTACACCCCTATTTTGAGCGCATTGCTTGCCAAGAGGTGTCTTGAGTTTCAGTGATTAACACTTGCCCATCCTGTTGCACATTGACTTGTTTTGTGACCTAGCTACGGGGGCCCCTCCAGAGGCGCAACACCGGGGTGAGGCTAGGGAGAATGAAGGGAACCATCGGCTGAATCGGTCGTCCATTCTGGGTAAGGGTCGGTGGGGTACTGGGATTACCACCATGATTTACTGCTATGATTCACTGTGATTAGCACTATGACCGGCTGCTATGATTATCTAGGATTGATACCATGACTTTCCGCTATGATTACTACTATGGTTCTCTGCCGATTTCGTGCTATGGTTTCTCTGCCACTGCGAGCTTCTTCCACTCTTGATAATAGCGGTACGCTGTGCTCGGTTTAATACCCAAAGCCTTCACCTCGGGATCGCTTGGTCTTTTGCCTTCATCAAACAGCCGAAAGGCCCTTTCCTTTATACTGTCCCTTCTTACAGCCTTCCGTGTAGCTGATGGAATCCTACGCTTTGCCTCCAGCTCATCAACCGCGGCCTTGACGACTCTGCCCACCTTTTCACTCATAACACCCATGTCGATCATCTTGTCTATGCTACCTGCACTCTTCAGATACTCGGCGAAACTATTCGGCACCTCAACTTCCTCCTCAAAACCTTCCACTGTATATGTGATGGCATCACCCGTAGCTGCGACAATTCGGTGTCCGTCGGGTTTCTCCTCACCATTAAGTAAACCATTCAAAAGAATCAGTGGAATAGTCCCCCAGAATACATGGCTTCCGAGATCCTCGGGCCTGAGGATCAGGTGACAATAGCCAAGGAACCTTGGCTTCTTTAGGAGTGGCACGCCCTTCTCATCTTTTATCCATGGTAAAGTGAATTCGTATCCATCGAGGCTGATGCTCGCCGGTCTCACCCAGACCTCCGCGTAAGCAACTGCAAAAACATCAAAGCTGAAGTCGAGAGACGGCAGTTCTTCAGAGCTGTAGCTTGCTGATGGCAACGGGTAATACCGCCTATAGTATTGAGATGGAAGAACGATGAACTGACGTAAGTCCTCTGGGCATAGTTGCTGTAATCTCTTGTTGGCTATGCCAACCAGGATATCGTCGAAGTTTGTTTCATCCTTTTTAGACAAAACATAGTCGAAGTTGTAATTGGTATATCGCTTATCTTGGATTCTTGATCGGAGATAATTTCCCAGATCTCTCTGCTTATGGTCAAGTCGAGCGGTCCATTCTACTATCTGTTGATTAAGGCGACGATTGTACTCAATGGCTCTAGTCGTGGCCTGCTGTTTTTGTGCCTCTTTCGTCTTGCGCTCTTGAACCGTGTTTAACCACCGCCTGTAGTCGAAAGTCCTCGCGTCGGCTAGATATGATGTTCCCTTTTCCAGGTATGCGTCTATGGCCTGCCCGACAGCCAGTATGAACGCATCGTCTTCTTTGTCGTTCAGATATTTCTTGGCGTCATCGACAGGCGGTTTTATGGACACAAATGCAGCGCGCCATCTGTCATCGTATTCCTTCTTGCGTCGTTCCGCGTCAGCTCTCTGATATGTCTCTCTTATCAACGATTCAAATCGGATCATCGGGTCGATAACTTGTCTGTCATAGGCATAGGAGAAATACCTGTCTCCAACGTCCATGCACTTATGCAGCCAGTCTGCTATGCGGGTCACACAATTACTAAATTCGACCTTCTCATCGTCACGTAAGTAGGCATCTAGATTTGTGTTAAGCTGTTTCGTGGTGAGTTGTCCTGCCTGTGGTACGTTCCTCAGAAGACTCTCCAGCCAATCAGCGAAGCGCTTCAGCGCACCAAGATTAAGCCTCTCCTTGTAGTCGGGTCCTAAGCCAAATATCTCAATCATCTTGCGGTCCAAGCAATCTCTGGATATAATCTCTAAAAGGTTAAGGCGAAGGCAAGCGTGAAAGTTCTTGCTATTGTACCCTGTGGCCCACCATCGGCAATTGAATCACCAGTATGTAGTCTCGAAGTTCCCAGTCTTCCGGGCTATCGGCTGATCTTCCTCCTCAATCCGAAGAAATCTCATCGCTTAGGGCTACCGCTTTGGCTTGCTAGTGCCAATTAATATCTATGCGAGTTTCATCCCCTTGGCTACGCGATTGCCCAGTTCAGCATCGGCTTTCGTCAAGTTTTCCACCACCTTATTCTGAATATCTTTTTTGGTCTTGACCAACGAAGCAACAATGTTGTCCACGAGGTGGGCCTGGTCCACCTTACTCAGTGAACGATAACGCTCGCCAGCTTGCTCGAAGTCATTGGTGAGGCTAATCTTTTTCCTACCAACTATGCCCTCCAGGCGGTATTGTTCGGAAGGCGATGCCGGAGCTTCCCCTAGCATACCATCAGCCAGCGCATTGGGCTCATAGTTCACAGCTCCAGTATGAATGATTTGCTGCATCGCTCCGTCACGCTGATTATTATCTACCGGCACCCTGGGCCGGTTGATTGGGAGCTGCAAATAGTTCGGACCCAGGCGATGACGCTGCGTATCCGCGTAGGAAAATCCTCTACCCTGAAGGAGCTTGTCGGCTGAGAGCTCGATTCCAGGTACAACGGAGGCCGGGCAGAAAGCAGCCTGTTCAACCTCGGCAAAGAAATTCTCCGGGTTGCGGTCCAGGACCATCTTGCCCACCTTTATCAGCGGAAACTTGTCTTCTGGCCAGGTCTTGGTGGCATCTAACGGGTCAAATATCTGCTTCAGTTCGTCGGCAATATCCATTATCTGTACGTGTAGGTCCCACTCTACTGTCTTGCCTGAGGCAATGGTGTCATAGAGGTCACGGGTGGCAACATCCGGGTCCTCTCCTGCCAGACGCTCGGCTTCGTGGCGGTCAATGGAATGCACACCTCCCGCCGGCTTCCAGTGATATTTGACGTACACCGCTTTCCCTTCGGCATTGACCCACTTATAGGTGTTCACGCCGAAGCCTTCCATCGTGTGGTAGCTCTTGACGGTGCCCCTGTCGGAAAAGAGCCATGTAATCATATGCGTGGACTCAGGTGTGAGTGAAATGAAATCCCAGAAACGGTTGTCATCAGGGATATTGGTATTTGGTGCCGGCTTAAACGCGTGCACCATGTCCGGGAACTTGATGGCATCCCGGATAAAGAAAACGGGCAGGTTATTGCCCACAAGGTCGTAGTTGCCATCTTCGGTGTAGAACTTGACAGCAAAGCCCCGGGGGTCGCGCAGAGTATCGGCGGACCCTTTCGAGCCTACGACAGTTGAGAAGCGGACAAAGACCGCAGTTTTCTTCGCAGGGTCTTGAAGGAATTTCCCCTTCGTGTATTTTGCCATGCTTTGATATACCTGGAAGTATCCATGGGCACCCGCACCTTTGGCATGAACCACTCTTTCGGGGATGCGTTCTCTGTCGAAATGAGCCAGTTTCTCGACAAGATGAACGTCCTGTAGCAGCGTCGGTCCACGCTCCCCTACGGTCAGCGAGTTCTGATTGTCAGTAATTGGTACACCTTGATTAGTGGTAAGATGTCTCTTCTTCATGCTCTCCTCCCTCTCAGTTTGCTCTCCAACTGCTTGGCCGGCGCTTCACCTTAGTAATTCTCAGCCAGCAGCTCATAGTATGCCTGTGGATGTTTGCAGGCCGGGCACTCCTTCGGTGCCTCGGTACCTTCGTGGATGTAGCCGCAGTTGGTGCAGTGCCATTTAACGACGGTTTTCTTCTTGAAGATCTCGCCAGCGGCCACATTCTTTGCCAGCTTCCGGTACCTTTTTTCGTGGAATTCCTCCACCTCGGCAATTTCCTTGAACGATTTGGCTATCTCAGGAAAACCTTCCTTCCGGGCGATCTTTTCGAAGCCGGCGTAAATCTCACTCCATTCCATCTTTTCACCATCCGCCGCAGCTTTGAGATTCGCCTTCGTATTTCCAATAATGCCTGCAGGGTAGGCGGCCTCGATTTCTACGTCACCTCCCTCCAGGTATTTGAAGAAAATCTCCGCATGTTCCTTCTCATTACCGGCAGTCTCCGTAAATATGCTGGTAATTTGTTCATAACCTTCCTTGCGAGCAACACTGGCAAAGAAGGTGTAGCGATTCCTTGCCTGGGATTCTCCAGCAAAAGCTTTCAATAGGTTTCTTTCTGTTTGTGTGCCTTTAACTGATTTGTCCATGTGTTATTTCTCCTATCCTGTTATTTTCTGCATGTTTTCCCCGCAGCAGACTAGCGTTCCCCCGCCCACCTTGGTTACGGTGACCTCGTTGCCGCAGACATTACACCTGTATTTTTCACCAACCTTCTTAACCGCCATATTTACCCTCCTTTCCATTTATTCCTGCTGACAGTCATGACACGACCCGCGAAACTCGAGCTGGTGGTACGAAATTTTGTATCCTGTTCTATCCGCAATCCTTCGGTCTAACTCCTTGTTTATTGGCTCATCAATGTCAAACACTCGGCCGCACCGTTCGCAGTGGAAATGGTAGTGGCCATCCCGCTTTGCCTCAAATCTGCTGACAGTGTCGTTAAGATTTAATTCCGAGACCAGCCCCATCTCCTGTAGCACTCTGAGATTGCGATACACGGTCCCCTTGCTGATGCTGGGTATCTCTTTTCTAACTTCATCATATACTTGGTCAGCGGTGAGATGGCAATAGCCTCCTCTCAGAAGTCCTAAGATTGCTCCCCTTTGTTTTGTCTGTCTGTTCATAGTATTGGTAATGAATCCTAATACTGATATGCTAGCATGAGCTATTTTCCATGTCAATCACCGGGTCAATTACCTGGTGGCGGAACTCATATTTGTCCGCGTTACAGAGTTCACACTCTAGGCTGGAGAGCCGCTCAATTACGTTCGAGTTTCGGCTTGTTGAGAAAGAGCTCGCTCAGCGCACCTTCTGTTGAATCTCTTCAGTCTTGCCCTGTTATATCGCTGAGCGACAATGCATGGCATGTTCGCAATAAGGGCGTAGGCTACCATGATCATCCCGACCCACCAGTCGTTCCAGATGAAGAAAGCAAACGAGAAAACGAAAATGACCCAATGTGCGAGCTCAGCGCGGCAAGTCTCCAAGATAAACCTGTGTATGTAGACCGCATCCTGATTCCTGAGACGCTTCTTCCTGAATCCGCTTTTGAATACGGCAGCACCGTCCGGCAGAACTCTCTTCCATTTTCTGACCCCCAGGAAAACCTTGTATATTTTGCCTTCTCTCTCCCAGCTGCGTCCTCTACAAAGCCACGATTCCGGGTCAAAGGCGTCTGGTTTTATCTTTGCGGCCGATATGGATACGCCTAAATGAATGACCAGCCACACGATGAAATCAAGCGCTATGGTCAATACACTGGGCAAATGAAGGATCATTTCGGCGGACCCTTATCTCTCTTCACACTTATGGTCACGCCCTTCCACCTTACGCTCCTCCTGATGAAAATCACGAAGAACGAACGTAGGAAGATAATCAAAAAGAATAGCAACGAGAGTGGGTAGAGGACGGCAGTATAGAACTTAAATCTACCTATACGGGACAACATCCAGTAGATTTGAGCTACATAGGCGAGGTACAAGGATGCCCACGTCAGTATATAAAACGTATTGACGTCGAATAGCGCTTCAACGAAATATACAGTTGCGCCCATACCGCCACCGATCCAGGCCACGATAGCAAGCAGTATTGGAGGGTATGTCTTTGCTGCCCCGGTAGCAAAGCCCTTGCTCCACCCGTCAATTAATTCTCTAATTCCGTTCGGGTACATTCGAAATGAGATAGTACCCTTCCC
>Ga0315294_10000647_pt1 | contig 37661 bp, 38 predicted proteins | sample YL17G13_40_MG_FD_203626 | JGI IMG/M metagenome (GOLD analysis project Ga0315294, IMG submission 203626) | Sediment microbial communities from Yellowstone Lake, YNP, Wyoming, USA - YL17G13_40 | ecosystem: Environmental > Aquatic > Freshwater > Lake > Sediment | place: USA: Wyoming | collected...
AAAGTTGGCAAGAAGTTGGCATGAAAAGTTTGGGTGTTCTCCCGTCCAGGACTCGATCAGGAAGGACACCCAATCTTGCTGTCTGGGTGTCAGTAGGCTAGCACGACGGCCTAGCCGGGGAGCTTGACATGTTATGGGCATATGCTCATAATGCGGTCATGAGCATGAGGATCCCGTGCCGCGGCCGCTGACCTGCCGTCGAATCTCCGGGGCTCCGGGGTGTGTGTACTACAAGCCCGCGGGCATTCCCATGATGCGGTTGAAGGAGGTCGTCGTCTCCCTCGACGAATACGAGGCGATGCGGCTGGTGGACCTGGAGGGTCTCTACCAGGAGGACGCGGCAAAGCGGATGAAGGTGTCCAGGCAGACGCTCGGCCGGATCGTGGAATCGGCGCGGCGTAAGGTAGCAGGAGCCTTTGTGAAGGGCATGGCGATCAAGCTCGAAGGAGGTCATGTGGAAGTACTGGAAGCTGATTCGGTGAGAACGTTCGTCTGCCGCGCGTGCAAGCGCACATGGACGGCTCCCTGGGGGACGGGGCGGCCGGACAAGTGCCCGCACTGCGGGAGCGGGGATTTCAGAAGGGAAGGCGGAGAGCGCGGACTCTGCCAGCGTGTTCGGGGCGGTCGCGAGTTGTGTCGCCGCCGTTCGAGGAATGGAGGCCAATCATGAAGATCGCGGTGGCATGTGATGATCACGGAAAGGTGGCCGAGCACTTCGGCCGGAGCGCCTGTTTCGAGGTGTTCGAGTTCCGGGAGGGCCGGATGGTCAGCCGGGAATCGCGGTCCAATCCGCATGTCGAGGAGGGCGGGCCGCACTCGCACGGTGACGGGCAGGGCCACCACGGCGGGTTGCTGAACCTGCTCGGGGATTGCCAGGCCATGCTCTGCGGGGGCATGGGCGGACGCGCGGCGCAGGATCTCGGCCGGGCGGGAGTCAAGCCCATGGTCGTGTCCGGTTTCTCCGAGCCTGAAAAGGCGGCAGAGGCCTATGCCGCCGGGTCGATCAAGGGATCGGGCCCGTTCCACAAATGCTGTCACGAGTGAGCGTCCCGCGCCGGTTCGCCGTCCGATTCACCCGCCGTGAGGTCGCGGAGAACCACTGGAAGCTGGAGGAGCGGAACCGGTACCACCGCCGGTTCGGATACGACGTCGGGAAGGGCATCGCCTTCGTCCTCTCGAAGTGCCTGCCCCTGCGCGGGAGGGTGCTCGAGATCGGGACGGGGCAGGGCCGGTTCGCCATGGCCCTGGGGCCGAGAGTCCGGCACTTCGAGTCCATCGACGCCGATCCGGCCGTTCTCAGGATCGCTGCCCTGAACCTGGCGTGGCGGAAGCTGACCGGCCGGGTGCGTCTCTACCTGGCCGACGCGGAGCGACTGCCCTGGCTGCCAGGGACGTGCGACGCGGTGGTGACCATGAATGCGATGCATCACATGCGGGCGCCCGTCCGGGTCGTCGCCGAGATGCTCCGGGTGGTCAAGCCGGGCGGCCGGATCGTGATCGCGGACTTCAGTCCGGCCGGGTTTCGGATCATGGGCCGCATCCACGCCTCCGAGGGGCGCGTCCATCCCGGCGGCCGGTGCCGGATGGATGGTCTGCGCCGCCGGCTCACGGCGAGCGGCCGTCGGGCACGTCTCTTTCGAGGCACCAGCCAGGACGTTCTGGTCGCTGACTGACTCGTGAGCGGGTCCGCGGCGTTACTACGCCCGGGTGCACGTCTTCTCACCATCGTGAGGCGGCGCTGATCCATTGATCGGTCGGTCTGGTCGGGGCCAGGCAGCGGCCTGGCCTTCTTCGTGGCCGCCGTATTCGTGCCGGAGCCGTCTTGACATTCCTCCAATGGGGGTATGCACTTGACTGCCCCTACCCCCAAGGGTAGTATGCGTTTCGATGTTGCCCTACCCGCGAACGTGGCAGGAATTCGAGGCGCGGTTCTCGAGCGAGGCCGCGTGCTGGGAGTATCTGGTGGCTCTACGCTGGCCGGAGGGTGTTCGCTGCCCGCGATGTGGACAGCCGGAGGGCCGGCGGACATCCCGGGATCTGTGGCGCTGTCGCGGGTGCGGCACCCAGACCTCGGTTCGGGCGGGGACCATCTTCCAGGATTCCCATCTGCCTCTACGAACCTGGTTTCGTGCGATGTGGTGGCTGACGAGCCAGAAGGTGGGAGCGAACGCGCTGGGGCTTCAGCGCAGTCTGGGGTTGGGCAGCTATCGCACCGCGTGGCTTCTGCTCCACAAGCTACGCCGGGCGATGGTCCGACCCGATCGCGAACGCTTGGCGGGCACGGTCGAAGTGGACGAGTCCTACGTGGGCGGAGCGGAGCCCGGCGTTCAAGGCCGCCAGACCTTCAAGAAGGCCCTGGTGGTGATTGCGGCCGAGGCTCGGGGGCAAGGGATCGGGCGCATCCGCTTGCGCCGCGTGCCGCGGGCCACGAGCGCCGCGTTACAGGGATTCGTCATCACGGAGGTGGCACGGGGCAGCGTGGTATGCACGGACGGGTGGGACAGCTACCGCGGACTGGACCGTGCCGGGTACCAGCATCGGGTGGTCGAGATGGCGTCGGCCTCGGTGGGTACCCACCCGTTGCCATGCGTCCATCGGGTGTCGGCCCTCCTCAAGCGCTGGCTCTTGGGCACTCATCAGGGCGCGGTGAGTCCCGCTCATCTGGATGCTTACATGGAGGAGTTCGCCTTCCGCTTCAACCGCCGGACCTCCCGCTATCGCGGCAGGCTCTTCTTCCGGCTGGCGCAGCAGTCGGTCGTCAAGACGCCGAGGACATACCGAGCGACGATCCAACACGTCAGAGGTCGGTCGCCGGGCAAGGGCCCAGCCGGTGGGGGTTCGTGAGTCAAGTGCATACCCCCATCCTCCAAGTATATGGCTATAATGCCATATAGCCAGATAGCAGGAGGCGAGCGATGGACAAGACGGACATGGCGCGGTTCCAGGCCCAGGCCAGGATCATGAAGGCGCTGGCGCATCCCACGCGCCTCCTCATCGTGGACGAGCTGTCCCGGCGTTCCCGGTGCGTGTGCGAACTGACCGCCATGGCGGGCGTGGACCCGTCCACGATGTCCAAGCACCTGGCCATCCTGCGGGGGGTGGGGATTCTGGGGTGCGAGAAGAAAGGGCTGGAAGTCCACTACAGCCTGAAGACGCCCTACATCCTGCGCATCTTTGACTGTGCCCTGAACGCCATCCGCTCCACGGCCCGGGAAGCCGCGGTGGCGACGCGATAGCCATGGGAACCGCCGTGTTGTCTCCATTGGGGTCTGCGCGAGCAGGCGTGCCGGCGCCCGCGTCCGGTTCATCGCTGGTGCGATGGCTGGTCCTGCTGGGGCTCGTGCTGGCGGCCTGGATCGGGGTCTTTCATGTCCTGGCCCCGGGTGCCGCGTGGGCGGTGCGGAGCCTGCCGTGGCTGGTCCCGGGAAGCCATCCGGCCGCGGCCGTCGAGTTCTTCCTCTTCGAGGTCCCCAAGGTCCTCCTCCTGCTCGTGCTCATCGTGTTCGTGATGGGTGTGGTCAGGTCGTTCTTCTCTCCCGAGACCACGCGGCGCCTGCTCACCGGCCGGGGTGAGCATGCGGGCACCGTGCTCGCGGCCCTGCTCGGGGTCGTGACCCCCTTTTGCTCCTGCTCGGCGGTTCCGCTGTTCATCGGGTTCGTGTCCGCCGGGGTGCCGCTTGGTGTCACCTTCGCGTTCCTCGTCTCTGCTCCGATGGTGAACGAAGTCGCCCTGGTCATGCTCTTCGGCCTCTTCGGATGGAAGGTGGCGGGCATCTATCTGGCGGCGGGCCTGGCCGTCGCCATGGTCACGGGCTGGGTCATGGGCCGACTGCATCTGGAGGGGTGGGTTGAGCCGTGGGTAGCCAAGGCGGCCGCCATGCGCGAGCAGGAGAGCGCCCGCCTCTCGTGGCCGAATCGTTTCGATCTGGGAGTGGAGGCCCTGCGGGACATCGTGGGCAAGACCTGGCCGTACGTCGTGGCGGGAGTGGGTGCGGGTGCCGCCATCCACGGGTGGGTGCCCGCGGACGCCCTGGCTCCGATGATGGGGCGCAGCGCGTGGTGGAGCGTGCCGCTGGCGGTCCTGATCGGCGTGCCCATGTATTCGAACGCCGCAGGCATGATCCCGGTCGTCCAGGCGCTCCTGGCCAAGGGCGCGGCGCTCGGCACCGCGCTCGCGTTCATGATGGCGGTGGTGGGCCTGTCGTTCCCGGAGTGGGTGATCCTGCGGCGGGTGCTGACCATCCGGCTGATCGCCGTGTTCGCCGGAGTCGTGACGATCGGGATCATGCTGATCGGCTGGCTATTCAACTACCTGTTCTGACCAGTCATGGAGGGATACGATGAAGAACATTCAGGTCCTGGGCACCGGGTGTCCGAAGTGCAAGAAGCTGACCGAAACGGCCGAAGCGGCCGCCAAAGCGGCGGGCATCGAATACACGATCGAGAAGGTCACCGATATGCAGAAGATCATCGCCTTCGGCGTGATGGCGACGCCCGCCCTGGTCGTGGACGGCGAGGTCAAGGTCTCGGGGCGGGTCCCGTCGGTGGACGAGCTGACGGGGATGCTGTCGTGAGCGCCACGGGCGAGTGCGCCTGCGGCGGAGCGGAGGCGGTGATCCTGGCCTGCTCGGGTGCGGCGGACGTCGGGGAGGTGGCCGACCGGGCCGCCCGCCTTCTTTCGCGCGAGCGCGGGGGGAACATGTCCTGCCTGGCCGGTGTGGGCGCGAGGCTGGATGGCATGATCTCCGGTGCCAAGGAGGCGGCCCCGCTCCTCGTGATCGACGGCTGTCCGACGGCCTGCGGCAGGAAGGTGGTGGAGGCCGCCGGGATCACGGGATTCCTGCATCTCCAGCTCAAGGAGATCGGGCTCAGGAAGGGGTCGACGCCGCGGACCGACGAGACGGTCCGGGCGGTGGCGGACAAGGCGCGCGAGATGCTGGGGGCGGCGAGTGGCGGCGGAGCGGGCCGTTGCGCATTGTGAGGCATGGATTCGTCGATCGGAACGAGGCGGTTTCCACCTGTAACAGGAGGGTGAGCATGAGAATGCGGACGGCATGGGTGACGGCGGCGGCAGCCTGCCTGCTGGGGACCGCGGTCTGGGCAATGGCGTCGAAACAGAAGACGGTGACCGCTGACGGCTCGGCGGCGAAGCCGGTGTCCACGGAGAAGCCGGCGGCCGCAGACAAAGGCTGGAAACTCGTGGCGTACTACCTTCATGGGACCTACCGGTGCCCGACCTGTCTGTCCATCGAAAAGCAGTCGAAGGAGGACATCGAGGGCGACTTTGCGAAGGAGATCAAGGCGGGGAAGGTCGTGTTTCTGTCGCTGAACTACGAGGAATCGCCGAACACGCATTTCGGAGACGACTACAAGCTCACGACGAGATCGCTGGTCCTTTCGCTCCGCAGGGACGGGAAAGAGGTCAAGTGGAGGAACCTCCCCGAGATCTGGACCCGCGTGCACAATCCGCCGAGCTTTCGTGAATACGTGGTCGGCGAAGTGACGGCGATGCTCAAGGAGATGAATTGACCGACTTCCTCCTCGCCGCGGGCTCGGCCTTCTGGCTGGGGGTCCTGACGTCGATCAGTCCCTGCCCGTTGGCGTCTAACATTGCCGCGGTCTCGCTCATCGGGCACCGAATCCAGCACCGGTGGTGGGTCGTCCTCTCGGGCGTCCTCTACACTGCTGGCCGGAGCTTTGCGTATGCGGTGCTGGGGTTTCTGGCCGTGTCGGCCTTCTCCGCCCTGCCGAGCATGTCGATGTTCCTACAGCTCTGGATGAACCGCGGGCTCGCCGTTCTGATCGTCCTGACGGGCCTGCTCTTGCTGGATTGGCTCCCGTTCCACTTGCCCACGGCGTCCGTGTCGGGGGAGTCGGCCCGCAAACTCGAGCGTTGGGGGCTGTTTGGCGTGTTCCTGATGGGGGCCCTGTTCGCGCTCGCGCTATGTCCGGTGTCGGCGGGGCTGTTCTTCGGAGGGCTGGTGCCGCTTGCGGTCAAGGTGCAGTCGCCCATCCTGATGCCGGTGGTGTTCGGCGCTGGGACTGGGCTTCCCGTGGTCCTCTTTGCCGTGGTCATCGCCTTCGCCGTTGGCCGGCTCAACGAAGTCTACCTCAAGGTGCAGAGGGTCGAGGTGGTCGCCCGGAAGATCACGGGCTTCGCGCTCGTCCTCATCGGAATCTACATCCTGCTGAAGTACACGGTGGGGCTATGAACAAGGTCGCGACATGGCACTGATCGAGGCGCGGGACATCCGTAAGGACTACACCGTTGGCGAGACCACCGTCACGGCTCTCCGCGGCCTGAGCTTCCAGATCGAAAGCGGGGGGTTTGTCTCGTTCGTGGGGCCGTCCGGAAGCGGGAAGACCACGTTGCTGAATATCATGGGATGCCTTGACCAGCCGACCGGCGGGGAGATCCGCATCGGGGGGGTGGATATCTCCGCGCTTGACCGTGTGCGACGGGCCCGGTTTCGTGGCCAGAACATCGGGTTTATCTTTCAGGACTTCAACCTCGTGCCGGTGCTCACGGTGTTCGAGAATGTCGAGTATCCGTTGGTGATGGTCCAGCACTTTCCTCCAGCCGAAAGACGCGAGCGCGTGCTGTCCCTCCTGCGGGAGGTGGGAATGCTCGACCAGAAGGACAAGTATCCCGACCAGCTATCCGGAGGTCAGAAACAGCGGGTGGCCATCGCCCGGGCGCTCGTCACTAGGCCGCAACTCGTGCTCGCGGACGAGCCGACCGCCAACCTCGATCACAAGACGGCCTACATCGTCATCGGCCTGATGAAGAAGATGCGCGACGAGATGAACACGGCCTTCGTGTTCTCCACCCACGACCCCAAGATCGTGGGGGAGGCCGAAACCATATACCGCATCGAGGACGGCACGATGATCGGCGCCGAGGCCGGACAGGGGGCGCGCCCATGATGGCGGTCCTGACGATGGCGGCCCGCAACCTCCGCAGATATGCCCGGAGGACCTTCCTGATCGTCTCGCTGGTCGCGATCGGCGTGACGTTCGTCCAGGTCTACATCGCCTCCTCGAAGTCCTACAAGGGCCTGATCATTTCCCAGATCACGGATTCCATGCTGGGCCACATCCAGATACACAGGAAGGGGTACCTGACGTCCATCGAGAACGTCCCCCTGAATCTCAATCTCGGGGCCAGGGACGTTACGCGGCTTCGGACAATCCTGGACGGCATCCCCGGGGTCGAGGCCTACTCGATGCGGGTACGATTCGGTGCGATGTTGAGCAACTACGCCGAAACGGCCACGATCCGGGTGTACGCCGTCCTCCCGGAGGACGAATACCGGACGGTCCCCCTGCTGGCGGGCAGGATCACGAAGGGGGAGAAGGCGCTGAAGCCGGGCATGATGATCGTGCCCGAGATCCTCGCCAGGGGGATGAAGCTGAGGGTCGGGGACCCGATCGTGCTCGTGGCGACGAACAAGGACGGTTCCGTCAACGGCAAGCAGTTCACGGTCTCGGGGATTGTCGAGACCGCCCCGGGGCCGGGGGGGCGCGACGGATACGTGCACATGGACGATGCGGTGGAGTTGCTCCGGATGAACGGGCGGGAGATCAGCGAGGTGGCCCTGCGGTTCAGGGACTTTGGCGGCCTGACGGGATATTTCAATCGCCTCTCAGGGGCGCTCGCGAAGGAGGTCGACGGGGCAGGGCGCCCCACGTACGAGGTCCACCGGTGGGAGAGTCTTTCCCCGTTCTCCGCGATCGCGAAGATGGTGAACCTGATGACGATCTTCGTGGAGGCCATGCTCATCTGTATCGTCCTGATCAGCATCATGAATGCCATGATCATGTCCGTCTATGAACGGACCCGGGAGACGGGCACGCTGGCGGCCATCGGGACCCTGCCCAACACCATCCTGGCGATCTTCATGGCCGAAGGCCTCCTGCTCGGCGTGGCGGGGGTGGTGATGGGCAACGTCGTCAGCCTCGTGATCATCCAGGCCATCCGGCTCATGAAGATGACCTTCGCGTTCGGGATGAAGGAGGGGTTCATCCTGGCTCCCTCGATGAGCATCATGGACGTCCTCTACGTCTCCGGGATCGTGATCCTCGTGTCCATGCTGGGAAGCGTGCAACCCGCGTGGCGGGCGTCGAGGCTCGAACCCATCAAGGCCCTGAGGAGCGTGTAGATCCATGAACATGATCGCACTCGTTTCTTGGCTCCTGATGGCGATGATGCCGGAGCAGGCACGGAGCGAAACGCCCGCCATCGACGGCAACCAGGTGCTCCGCGAGGTCGACCGGAATCTCGAGCCTCCCGCCTACGAGATGTACCGCAGACTCATCAATATCGAGCCGGACGGGAGGAAGAAGGAGTTCCTGCTCTTCATGGTCCGCAAGGGAAACGAGAAGGTGGGGGGAGTCTTCCTCTCGCCGGCGAGCGACAAGGGACGGACGCTCCTGCGCCTGGGCGACAATATGTGGCTCTACATTCCCAACGTGGGGAAACCCATCCGGATCACGAGCCTCCAGTCGGCGACGGGCGGGGTCTTCAACAACGCGGATATCCTCCGGATCGATTTCGGCTCCGAATACGACGTGGAGCGGATGGAGGATCAGGGGGAGACCTGGCTGTTGCACGCCAAGGCCAAGACCAGGACCGTCGCCTACGACCGGCTGAAGATCTGGGTGGACAAGAAGGCCGTCCTGCCGACGAAGATCGAATGCCTGACGGAGAAGGGCCTGCTCATCAAGACACTGTACTTCAAGGAAACCAAGGACTTCGGCGACGGGCTCGTGCGCCCCTCGGTCATCGAAACGGACAGCCCGCTCTACCGTGGCTACAGGTCCGTGCTCATATACGTGAGGATCCAGAAGCGTGAGTTGCAGGATGAGGTGTTCACGCTTCCTTTCATGCCCAAGCTGGGAACCCTGCGAAAGTGACATGGCCATCCAGGGTTTCACCCGAAGATTGCACCGACTGACGATCCTCCCGGCGGTTCTTCTTGTGTTCGTGACGTCGTCAGCCTGCGGCGAGGAATACTCCTCCGATGTTTCGGAGACCGAGAAGAAACCATACAGCTTGGGCGGATATGCGGAGTTCCGCCCCGTGTACATCGGGCTGGACAGGACCGCCGCCTTCTACCGGCTCAGGTTTCACGACCAAGGGAGTCCATCGAGAACGACCGAGCTGAACTTCAAGCTCCAGCCGGAGGCCGGCTACGAATACGGCATCGCCCAACTCTATGCCAGGGGCAACTTCGACTTCGACCGCGACTACATGGGCTGGGCAGGCGAGGCCAACCTGTACGAGGGCTACCTGTCGGTGAAACCATCGAACTCCCTCGACGTGCTTGTCGGCCAAAAGACGCTCAAATGGGGCAAGGGATATGCGTGGAACCCCGTGGCATTCCTTGACCGTCCCAAGAATCCGGAAGATCCCGAGATACCCCGCGAAGGCTATGCCGTCCTGACCGCCGACTACACGGCGAGCCTCGCCGGTCCCCTGCGTACCGTCTCCTTTTCACCCGTGCTGCTGCCAGTTGTCGGCGACTTGAACAAGGATTTCGGTGCCGGGAGGCATCTAAACGCGGCTGGGAAGCTGTACTGCCTGCTCTTCGATACCGATCTGGACGTCATGGTCCTGTCCCGGGGAAGCGGGCCTGCCGGGTACGGCATGGACTTCTCGCGCAACGTGGTGCCTGAGCTGGAGATCCACGGAGAAGCGTCCGTGGTCGCGGACTACACGAAGGCGAGAATCGGCCGGAGCGGCAACGGTTCTCAGGACACCATTGATGCGTCGAGCTACCTGCTGGGCGCGAGATATCAGGCCAAGACCGATGCGGTCCTGATCGTCGAGTACTACCGCAACGGCAAAGGATATCGGCCAGCCGAGATGGAGGAGTTCGTCGCGTTCGCTGACATCGCGTACTCAGAGAACCTTGCGAATGGCAACACCGTCCCGCTCCAAAGGGCTTCAAGGGCGGGGGCCAACACCTATGGGGCCGTGAATCCCATGCTGGACTACCTCTACCTCCGCGTCAGCCAACCCGAACCGTTCAACGTTCTCTATCTGACTCCGTCGCTGACTTGCGTGGCGAATCTGGACGATGGCAGTTTCTCGGTCGCCCCCGAGCTTCAGTACACACGCGCCACGAACTTGGAGCTGCGCCTGAAGTCCATGTTCCTTTCGGGTGCGGCCAGCACCGAGTTCGGAGAGAAGGCTGGCAACTTCCGCCTTGAACTGCGTGCGCGCTACAGCTTCTGAGGACGTTGGGACCCGGCTTCTCTGGATGTCGGGAGGGGGCGGATGGGGGAGGGTGCCGACGCCGATGTTCTGAGTTGCGGGGAGACACTGCTCGGGACGGAGTCCGACAGATGGGCTGAGCTGTTGATGTAATTCGCGCGATCGTGCTACTCTGGTATCCGAAGAGAAGTTGGGGATGGAGTCCCCCTCACAAGCGCCCTGAACTATCGAAGGGCTGATGACTCCTGCCGGATGACATGAGCGGCAGGACCAGCCGAACGCAGTGGCAACCCTGCCGCACAGGCGGGGTTGTCTGTTTTCAGGGCTCGACACGAACGGACAAGAGGAGGACTCCATGCTGGACATCTTCGCGACGGCGGGCACCACGCCCGCTCCGGTGAAGCGTTGGGCAAGTGCTTCCAGGTGTACCGTTTGAATTCTGTGCCGAGATGGTCTAGTATTTCACCATAGGCGATGGAGTTCGCCCTCCAAGCGCCCCGGCAGCAGGTGTGTTGACGGGGCTGATGACTCCTACCGGACAGACTGGTAGGAGTTTTTCCTTTGTGAAGGGGGGATTGGATGGAAATCGCCTTGTCGGCGTCGAGCGTTCTCGGCTTCGCGTCGCTGGAAGACGGCATGTCGGCCGCCGTCGCCGTGAGCCAGCCATGTGATCGTCGTTGTCCGGGTTCGCGCCCTCCGTCGTGGTTCTGCCTTTCGATCCATCCCATCTGCCATGCGAAGATCCATTACCAGCGCGTCGCCAGGACAAGTGGGAGCCAGGCGTATGTTTGACAGGATCCTCTTCAACTTCATTCAGGTGCTGGTCGTCCTGACTCTGTCGCCGTTGCTCAAGGGCGTGATAGACCGCCTCAAGGAGAACGTGCAGTCCAAGAGGGGGCCCAGCATCCTCCAGCCGTACCGTGACATCTGGAAGCTCTTCCACAAGGACGAGGTCATCTCCGATCAAACTACCTGGATCTTCCGACTTGCCCCCTACGTGGTGTTCGCCGTGCCGATCTTCGTGGCCATGCTCATCCCGGTGCTCACGAGCTATCCTCTCTTCCTCGCGTTCATGGGGGACATGCTCGGCGGGGGTTTCGTTCTCGCGCTGGGCGGCTTCTTCGCGACGCTCGCCGCCGTGGACACGGGCAACCCCTACGGCGCGATGGGCGCCAGCCGCACGCGCATGGTCGGGTTCCTCGCCGAGCCGGTGTTCATGATAGTCTTCTTCACCGTGTCGGTGATCGCTGGCTCCACGATCCCATACATCGTGCAGCAACATTGGGTCACGCCCCTGGCGAACTTTCTGGCGCCATCCCATGTGCTTCTGATGCTTGCGTTCTTCATGCTCATTCTCGCCGAGGCAGGGCGAATCCCGGTCGACAACCCTTCCGGGCATTTCGAGCTGGCGATGGTCGATGAGTCCAAGGGCCTCGAGTACTCGGGTCGCGGTGCCGCGCTGATGAAATGGGGCGGCTGCATGAAGTTCTTCGTGCTTCTCTGTATCTTTCTCAACGTGCTGGTTGCTCCCTGGGGATTGGCCAAGGAATTGGCCCTCTGGCAGGTGCTACTGGCGATCCCACTCGTTCTTGCCAAGATGCTGGGGTTCGTCCTCGTCCTGGTGGCGGTCGAATCCTCTCTGGCCAAGCTGCGGCTCTTTCGCATCACCGAATTCCTCGGCGCGGCTCTTGTCACATCGATCACCGCACTAATCACGCGGCTCTTCGAGGCGTAGGAAATGGACATGGGCACGACAGGAGCGATTTCCCTTTTCAGCCAGCAGGTCCTCGGGCTCCTGGGGGGGCTTTTCCTTCTCACTGCCTTCGCCCTCATTGTCACGCGCCAGCTTCTGGCCAACCTCATGATTTTCGCTGCCCAGTCTGTGCTGCTGGCCGCATCGGCGCTGACTCTGGGTTGCGCCAGCTCCTCGACGCATCTGCTGGTCGTGGCAGGGCTCACCATCCTGATGAAGCCCCTGCTGATCCCCTGGCTCCTGCGCCGCATCCTGAGCAGGGATATGTATGCGCGGCGGGAGATTTCCCAGGTCCTCAGCATCCCGACCGCGCTTCTCGTGGCGGTTGGCTTCGCAACGCTCGCTTACTTCATCGCACGCCCGCTGGTGGCGGGTGCCGATCCCGCTGTCCGGATCAACTTGCCGGTTGGGATGGCCGGACTTCTCCTTGGAGCTTTTGCGATGACGGTCAGGCGTGAAGCAATGCCTCAAGTTCTGGCCATCCTCTCGATGGAGAATGGGGCTTTCTTCGCGGGGATCGCCATTGCTCCGGACCTGCCGCTGATCGCTGAACTGGCTGCATCCTTCGACATGCTGATCATTGCCCTCGTGGTGGGCCTGCTCACCAAGCAGATCGACGAGCGCGTGGGGAGAACGCCAGTCGGAGAGCTGGTCGCTCTCAAGGAGGATTCGGCGAAATGGAGCTCCTGATCGTCCTGTGCGTGCCGGCCCTCGCTGCAGTCATCTCGACGGTCGCAACGGGTCGGAGGGTTGCTGCCGCAACCACGGTCATCGGCGCCCTGGTGGTGCTCCTTACAGCGCTGTGGGTGGCTGTCGTCGCCGGAAGCGGCACTGAGATCGTGGCCGTGAAGGACTGGATGTCTTGTGACGGCATGAGCGCGTTGCTTCTCCTGCTGACCTCGTTCGCGGGATTGACTGCGGCGATCTTTTCCTGGGGATACCTGGAGAAGATGCCGAGCTCGGGTCGATCCGGGGCGGGTCGGCGCTATTACTTGAATTTCAACCTGTTCCTGCTTTCCCTCCTCGCCGTTCCCATCTTCGCTCACGTTGCTTTGGTTTGGATCGCAGTCGAGCTCACGACACTGCTTTCGGTCTTTCTGGTGAGCTATGAGGACACGCCGGAAGCGCTGGAGGCTGCGTGGAAGTACGTGATGCTCACGTGCATGGGTGCCGCGCTCGCGCTCATGGGCGTTCTGATGCTCTATTGGGCGATGGCGATCTCGGGCGGCGGGCCGTTCACATGGCAGGGCCTGGTCGCTGCGTCGTCGCGCATGCCCCCGGCGCTGCTCATGACAGCTTTCCTGTTCATCCTCGTCGGATTTGGCACCAAAGTCGGGCTGGTGCCTTTGCATACGTGGCTTCCGGATGCCCACAGCCAGGCTCCGTCTCCCGTTTGCGCGCTCCTCTCGGGTATCGAAACGAGCGCCGTGCTCTACGCCATATTGAGGCTCTTGCCCGTCTTCCAGGGGATCAGTGGCGCTGCGGCGAGTTGGTGCGTCGGCTTCGGTTTGGTCTCGACGGTGGTGGCGGCCTTTCTGCTCATCCAGGTGAAGGACTACAAACGGCTCTTTGCCTTCTCGACCATTGAGCACATGGGCATCATCCTCGTCGGCACGGGCCTGGGCAGCGCCGATGCACAGCTCGGTGCCACATACCAGATCATGAGCCATGCCATCACCAAGTCCTTTTGCTTCTATGCCGCGGGAGCCGCGCTCCTCATCTCGGGCGTCCGCAACATTTCGTCAGTGCGAGGCCTCATTCGGACCTCTCCCGTCACGGGAGTCTCTCTGATTCTGGGGGGACTTGCCATATCCGGCGCGCCGCCGTTTGCGGTCTTCTTCGGCGAAATCTCGATCCTGAGAGCCGGGTTGAGAACCGGCCACCCTTGGGTTGTCGGTCTACTCGTCGTCTCCATCGTAGTGGCCTTCTGCGGCATCATGTCCCACATCACCCACATGGTCTTTGGCAATCCGTCTTCAGAGGCCGTTGCCGTGGATTTGCCCCGAACCTGCGTCGGAGCCCTGGCCTTGGCTGCGATTCCGGTCTTGGGAATCGGTCTCTATGTGCCGCAGTGGATCACCGACTTGCTCGGCTGCGCCTCGGCATTTCTCGGGAGGTGACGAATGACCACGCAGTCCAAAAACACGGTCGCGTTGTCGGATCTTCCGGAGGTCGTGCGGTCCCGGTGGCCCGGCAGAGTCACGGTGAGTGTGGACGAAGAGAAACGCTTGGCGGTCCTGGACTGCCAGGCGACCGCACTGCCAGAGGTGTGCGGCTGGCTGTTCTCGAACGCGCATAGTTTCGCCACGCTCATCGTCCAGGAGGGAGCTGCGGGATGGTCGTTGAGGTACGTCTTCTATGGGCCGCAAGGTGGCGAGATCGTGCACGTTACTGTCGGCTTGCCCAAGGACCGGCGGGCAGTTCCAAGCATCAGTCGCCAGGTCCACGCGGCCGATTGGCACGAGAGGGAGGCGGAAGATCTGTTCGGTCTCACGTTCGAGGGCCATCCGAAGCTGGGCGATTTCGTACTCCACGAAGAATGGCCGGAAGGCGTTAACCCGATGCGATCGAGCTTCGATGCCTCGCGGCGCTATCCCCATCGCGAGCCTGACCCGCTGTGGCGCCCCTCGCCAATCGTTCAGTCCCCGGGTGCGTTCATGATGCCTATCGGGCCGGTGTACTCGGACCAAAGCGAGTCCGCTCATTTCCTCCTCGAAACCGTGGGTGAGGACGTGATCCGAACCATTCTCCACCTCTTCTACAAGTACCGCGGCGTGGAGAAGATCGCCGAAGGCTCCTCGATCGACCGCGTCCTTCTACTCGCCGAGCGTTTCTCCGGCACGTCGGCGTTCGCCCACTCCCTGGCGTTCTGCCAGGCCGTCGAGGAAATCAGCGGTGTCGTGGTTCCGGCCCGCGCACAGGCGCTGCGCGTGCTTCTGGCGGAAATGGAGCGTCTGCGCCACCATGTGGCCGCTATTGGAGGTGTCTGTCAGTCCACCGCCCTGGCGGTTGCGGCAAGTCAGGCGAGCATTCTCGAGGAGGACCTGCTGCGCATGGCTGGAGCCGTGACTGGACACCGATATCTGTTTGGCCTCAACGTACCGGGCGGCCTTTCGCGGGATCTTGGCGACGAGGAGTGCCGGAGAGTCGACCAGTCAGCCCGAGCTATCTCTGCTAGCTTGAGCGAACTGCACGAGATGTTGCGTTTCACGAACAGCTTCCTCGACCGCATCGAAGAAGTGGGAATCGTTACGAGAGAAGCGGCAACGCAATACGGCCTGGTCGGACCAGTGGCTCGCGCATCGGGGGTGGTTAGAGACCTGAGAAGGGACCTGCCTTACGCCTTATACGGTCACCTTCCCAGCTTCAGCGTTCCAAGCGAAGAAGAGGGAGACGGCTGGGCTCGACTTCGGATTCTGTCTCAGGAAGTGCAGCAATCGGCCAAGATCATTCACGATGTCGCGTCGTCGCTGCCCGAGGGCCCCGTCTGTGCTCCTGCTCCTCCACGCGGAGGCTCGGCTCTTGGTTGGGTGGAGGCCCCGGGAGGCGCGGCCTTCCATTGGGTTTCGGTTGCGAACGACGGCCGCGTGACGCGCTATCGCGTGACGACGCCATCTTTCACCAACTGGCACGGCTTTCATCTGGCTGCCGAGGAGTTTGCTTTTCAGGATTTCCCGATCATCCTTGCAACTTTCGGGCTCTCCAACGCCGAGTCCGACCGCTAGGAGGAATGACGAGATGACCAAATGGATTTGGAGAGGGCTCCGCACCGGAGTCAAGACAACATCCTATCCTCGGTCGCCCGAGCTTGCATCCGGAGTGTCACCCGGGCGACCCCTTGGAAGCCGGGGCGGCGACAAATCCAAGCTGCTGGTCGAGCGCTGCCTCACCGGTGCGCTCGGCCTGACGGGCGACCAGATCGGCATCGACTACCGGCGCTGCGTCCACTGCTTTCGCTGCCGGCGCGGAGCGGATTCCGCGGTGGGCTGGCAGACGGGTTATGAATGGGGGACGCGGGAGGCAGCGCGTGACGATGATCGCGCATCACTCGACGAGGCGTTCCAACGCTCGCTCCACATCCGCGTCGTGGACTGCGGGGCCTGCGGCGCGTGCATGAGCGAGATCGAGCAGATCAACAAGCCGTACTACAACATGCACCGCCTCGGGTTCTTCCTCACGCCGACGCCAAGGACGGCCGACGTGCTGCTCCTCGCGGGTCCTCTCACCGAGCACATGCGGCATCCGCTGACCAAGGTCTACAATGCCATGCCGGCCCCCAAACGGGTTATGGCGGTGGGGACGTGCGCCGCCTCGGGCGAGCCCTTCGGTCCCAGCTTCGCCAGCAACTCCGGAGTGACTGAGGCGGTCCCGGTCGACGTCTTCGTGCCCGGCTGCCCACCACCGCCTCTCGCCATCATCCATGGTCTGTTACTGCTCGTCGGGCGGACAGCGCCTGGCAGCCTGGATTCCGCTGGGCCTTCGGAAGGGAGGGTAACGCCGTGATTGGCGTCGGCCTCATGCTCATCCTGTTTCTGTCCCTCGGTGGCCTCGGCGTTGCGCTGGCGATAGCGCTCCCTGACCGCAAGAACCCGCTCTGCGTCGCGGTCGTAGGGGTCATGATGTCCCTGCTCGCTCTGTGGATGGGCGGAGCCGTGCTTCTGTCGGGGACGGCGTTTCGGACCGAGCTGTGGCAGGTGCCTCACTTGGGAACGCTGATCCTCGAGATGGACCGCATCTCCGCGCTGTTCCTCTGCGTCACAGCCCTCGTCTATCTGCCAGTCTCGATCTTCTCGGCCGAGTACATGAAGCGGTACCTCGGGCGCTACAGCCTGAGATCCTTCGGTGTCCTTTATCACGTTCTCTTCGCCTCCATCGTTCTCGTCCTACTCGGGGGGGACATCATCTCGCTGCTCGTCGCCTGGGAGGTCATGTCCATCTCCTCTTACCTGCTCGTGAGCTACGAGCACGAGCGCGATGAGAATACCCGCGCGGGCTTCTTGATGCTTGCGATGGGCGAGGCCGGGACCATGGCGGCTTCTGTCGCACTGCTCCTCCTTGCCGGGACCTCGGGTTCGCTCGAGTTCGCGGCGCTGAGGGGCGGGCCGGCCGATGTGTCGCAGACGCTGCGCTGGGCCGTATTCCTGCTTTCGTTCTTTGGCTTTGGCGTCAAGGCCGGCCTTGTGCCCGTCAATTCGTGGTTGCCTCTCGCGCACCCGGCGGCGCCCGGAAACGTGTCCGCGGTGCTCTCCGGGGTCATCGTGAACCTCGGCATATACGGCATCATGCGCGTCAACGGCGATCTGCTCCCGATAGCCAGCGCCGGCCCGGGGCTGGTGGTCCTGATTGTCGGTGCGCTCTCCGGCTTACTGGGCGTCCTGTACGCCAACATCGAACACAACCTAAAGACGATGCTTGCGCACCACACCGTCGAGCAAATGGGGATTGTCACCATCGGACTGGGGGCTGGACTGGTCTTCGCGGCGACCAGTCATCCCGTGATTGCGACCATCGCGTTCATTGCCGCCGTTTACCACATGACCAACCACTCTCTCTACAAGGCTCTTCTTTTCTTGTCGGCGGCTTGGGTGGACTGCACGGTCGGCGTACGGAACATGGATCGCCTCGGGGGTTTGATCAAGCGGATGCCGTGGACGGCGTTCTTTTTCCTCGTCGGGGCGCTCTCGCTGGTGGCGTTGCCACCTTTCAATGGTTTCGTCAGCGAGTGGCTCACTTTCCAGACCTTGTTGCGTAGTGCCGAGCTTTCCTCGACTGCGACCAAGGTCGTCTTTGCGGTGTGCGGCGCGGCCTTGGCCCTCACCACGGCGCTGGCGGTCACCTGTTTCGTCAAGGCCTTCGCGATGAGTTTCCTCGGGGTTGGGCGGTCGAGCGAGGTGGCTCAGGCCCGTGAGGCGCCCCGCTCCATGGTCGCGCCGATGGCGGTGCTGGCGGCTCTCTGCCTGCTGTTCGGCGTGCTGCCGACTTACGTGATCCCGGTCTTGGATGAAGTTGTCGCACCGTTGACGGGCACGAAGGCCGTGGACGCGCTCGTGCCGCCCTTCTTTGCCACCAGCCCGCAGCATGACGAGTTGCCGCCGGCGTTCGCGGCGGAGTTCCACGACCTAGGAGCGCAAGTTGGCCAGGGAGTCCTTCCTGGAAGAGGGCTCGTGGTCCTGCATCAGGGTTCGGCAAGGAATCCTGTCGTCTTCGCCATGTCTACTTCCTACGGTGCGATCGTACTCCTCCTGCTGATCGGGGGTAGCTTCCTGCTGATCAGGATGTTGACCAGGGGCCGGAAGGTGACTGTGCAACCTGCTTGGGACGGAGGGCTTCGTCGCCTCCATCCCGAGATGACCTACACCGCGACTGGTTTCTCCAATCCGGTACGAGTGATCTTTCGAGCCGTCTTCCGTGCGTCGCCGGTCTCGGAAACCCGTGACGCCATCGCCGAGCATTTCCGTACGGCCATCAAGGACGCAGAAGAGGAAGTCCACATCGTTGACCGATCCGTATTCCTGCCGCTCGTGCGAGTGGCAGAGTGGCTGGCCGCATGGCTGGGCCGCATGCACTCAGGGCGTGTGAACATCTATGCGGTGTTTGTAGTGGGCACCCTGCTCGTCTTCCTGGCGATCCGTGCCTTCCTGTGAGGCCGTACTCTCCGTGATTGCCGGGGAAGCGCCGGCATTCAAGGCCATCGTAGAGGGACAAGCCGTGGTTCCCATTCCGGTATTCGTTCCTGGTCGCCGCGGTGATCGCGAGTGCGGTCATTCCCACCGTCATTGCCACCGCGGTCTTCTTCCCCCGCCACCTCCTTCCGGCCCCCTCCGCATCCGACGCACTTCCCACGGTCAGCGAAGGGCCGGCGGACGAGTGACCGGGAGGTCGCGGTACAGTGCGGATGTCCTCATGGTATCCTGATCCCACAAGGCGATGGAGTCCGCCTCCAAGCGCCCCCGGGCGCCGATGCGTCCCGAGGGCTGATGACTCCTACCGAAACCGTTCGGTAGGTGCCGGCGAGGAGGGGAGGCGCGACACATGAGCGCAGAGGCAAGACCCGTGAGACCCGCTGAGGACGCCTTGCCCGGCGGGGATCGCAACGTGGTGACCCTGGGATGGGTCGCGTTCTTCGGCGGATTGGCCCAGGACATGATCCAGCCCATCCTGCCCCTCTTCTACACCCAGGTCCTGGGCCTGAATGGCACGTTCGTGGGGCTCATCGAGGGGGCGCTCGCCACGACGGTCAGCCTCTTCAAGGTCGGCGCCGGTTACCTCTCCGACCTCGTCCGGGTCCGCAAGCCGATCGTGTTCGCCGGCTACGCACTGTCGGCGGCCGGGAGGTTCGCCCTGGGCTTCGCCTCCAGCGGCATCGCGGTGCTCGGCCTGCGGCTGGCGGACGGAGTCGGCAAGGGCGTCAAGGACGCGCCGCGGGACGCGCTGGTGGCGGGATCGGCGCGACGCGCGAGCCTTGGGCGAGCTTTCGGCATCCAGCGGATGCTCGACACGCTGGGGTCCGTGGCCGGTCCGCTCGTGACCTGGTGGCTTCTGCGCGCATGGGTCTCCGAGCCCCACCGGTTCCAGCGGGTCTTCTGGACGGCGGGCCTCGTCGCGGCGATCCCGCTCCTGCTGATCCTGTTCTTCGTGAAGGAGCGGAATCCCGCCGTTGCCGGCCGTACCATTTCCCGGTTCGATATCCCGAAACCGTTCTTCCGGTTCCTCGCGTTGTCGGCACTGTTCACGCTGGGAAACTCCTCGGACGCCTTTCTCATTCTCCGGGCCCGGAGCGTCGGCCTGGCGACGGACCTCATTCCGGTGGCGTACGCGCTCATGAACCTCACGTCCGCGGCGGCGGCTGTCCCCTTCGGCGCGCTCGCGGACCGGGTCGGCCGGAAGCGCATGATCGCCTGCGGTTGGACCGTGTACTCCCTCGTTTACTTCGGCTTCGCGTTCGCCCCCGGCCCGGGCGCGGTCTGGATCCTCTACGCGGTCTACGGCCTCTTCTACGCGCTCACCGAGGGCTCGGCGAAGGCGCTCGTGGCCGAGCTGGTTCCGGACGAAAGCCGGGGCCGCGCATTCGGGCTCTACAACACGAGCGTAGGAGTCCTGGCCCTGCCCGCGAGCCTGATCGCGGGCGTCCTGTGGTCCCGGGTGTCCGCAAGCGCGCCCTTCTTCTTCGGCGGCGCCGTCGCCCTGCTCTCCGTCGCCGGACTGCTGATCTGGTCCCGGCCCGCGGCTCGTCCCGGCGGAACGCCTCCGTGATGAACGGCGATCCCGACCGCATTCTGCCCGAGAAGCACCTGCCATACTTCGAGGTGCTTGACGCCATCCGAACCGCGGAATCGTGCGGACTGTGCTCGCTCGAGGAAAAGGGGTTGCGCGGCTACTTCGACGGGCTGCTCTCCGACCGGGTGCTCGACGGCGACACCCGTCAGGCTCTGGGCAGATCCCGGGGCTACTGCCACTGGCATGCGCACTACCTGGCCGAACGGCCGGACACGTTCGGTATCGCCCTTCTCTACGGCCAGCAAGTCGGCCTGCTGCTCGACTTCCTGCGGAGGCCTCCCAAGCCCGGGCGGTGGGTTGCGGAATGGACAACGCACGAAGCGTGCCCCGCCTGCTCGTTCCAGCGGGAGGGTCGGGACCGGCACGCGCAGGTGCTGGCCACCTGGTGGGGAGAGCCGGAGATGTCGCACGCGGTCAAGTGGGCCGCTCCGCTCTGCGCCCTGCATGCGCTGTCGGTGCTGGATCGCATCGACGATCCTGCGCGCGCTGCGGGATTCAGGAGCATTCAGGGAGACAAGTGGGCGGCATTGGCTTCCGAGCTGGACGAGTTCTGCGCGAAGCAGGATCACGAACGGATCGCCGAGGCTTTCGGAAGCGAGCGGGACTCCTGGAGACGGACGGTCGATGTCATGGTCTCGGGCAAATGGGTTGTGCACGGGGGAGGCGCGCCGTGACCGGGAAGAACCGTCCCGCCTTCTCAGATGACCATCGCCGCCACGTCGCGGCCACCCTGGGCATGCTTGACGAGAGCCTCTGCGCGTTTTCCCGGTGGGCCAGAGGACATGCGGCCCGGGGTGTGCTGTACGAGGAACACAACGACTTGAGCCCGGAAGTCCGCCACCGGCTTCGCAAGGAGATCTCGGACCTGAGGGCCCTGCTCCGCGAGACGCAGAAAGAGCTGGGATTGCAGCCGGAGCGACCTGCCGCATCGCATCTCATCTGGGTGGCGTGTTCGGCCCTCTGGGAGCACCTGGTCGAGCTGGAAACCAGGTACCTGAAAGCGTATGGGCCTGTCCCCCCCGATCTGGCCGGTCCGCATGATGCGCGCATGCGCGACATCAGCGCGCGCGTACAACATATTTCGAAGATGGCAAGGTCCAAAGGATAGAGCACCACACAGCACTGTCGCGAACCAGGAGGACACATGGATACGAAGATCAAGTCGGTGGACGGGCTCGAGATTCTCGATTCACGGGGCAATCCCACGGTGCGGGTCACGGTCGTATTGAGCGACGGCACCGTGGCGTCCGCATCGGTTCCCTCCGGGGCCTCGACCGGGGAGAACGAGGCGGTGGAATTGCGTGACGGGGACAAGAAGCGATACGGCGGGAAGGGCGTGCTCAAAGCCGTGGAGAACGTCAAGCGGATCATCGCGCCCAGCCTGTCCGGCATGGACCCCTCGCGTCAGGCCGAGATCGACCGCCTCATGATCGGACTGGACCGCACACCCAACAAGGCCAAGCTGGGAGCCAATGCCATCCTGGGGGTGTCGATGGCCGTGGCGCGGTCAGCGGCCATGTCGGCGGGCATGCCCCTGTATGCCTACCTCGGCGGGGTTGGCGAAGTCCTCCTCGGAGGCCTTCAGTCCGACCAGGCCGATCCGCAGCGGCATGCCTACCTCGGCAGCGTGGGCGCAGTTCGCCTCCCGGTGCCCATGATGAACATCCTCAACGGCGGCAAGCATGCGGACAACAGCGTCGACCTCCAGGAATTCATGGCCATGCCGGTCGGCGCGCCGACGTTCGCGGAAGCCCTGCGGTACGGAGCCGAGGTTTTTCACGCCCTCAAGAAGATTCTGGCGAAGAAAGGCTATGCCACCAGCGTGGGCGATGAAGGCGGATTCGCCCCGAACCTCAAGAGCAATGATGAGGCCTGCGAGGTGATCGTCGAGGCCATCGTGGCCGCAGGCTACAAGCCCGGCAAGGATGTCGCCATCGCCCTGGACCCCGCCGCGAGTTCGTTCCACGAGGGGGGAGCGTACGTGCTGGCCAAGTCCGGCCAGGGCAAGAAGACCAGCGCCGAGATGACCGCACTCTATCGGACGTGGATCGACAAGTACCCGATCGTCTCCATCGAGGACGGCCTGGCGGAGGATGATTGGGACGGGTTCAAGAGTCATACCGCCGCATTGGGCGCGAAGGTGCAGATCGTCGGTGACGACCTGTATGTCACCAACACCCGTTTCATCGAGCGTGGCATTCGGGAGAAGGCCACCAACGCCGTCCTGATCAAGCTCAACCAGATCGGCACGGTGACGGAGACCGTGGAGGCCATCGGGCTCTGCCGCAAGGCCGGATGGGGCTACGTCATCTCGCACCGCAGTGGCGAGACGGAAGACGCGTTCATGGCCGACTTCGCGGTCGCGATGGGCGGGGGACAGATCAAGACGGGGTCGGCCTGCCGGAGCGAGCGCATCGCCAAGTACAACCGGCTCCTCGAGATAGAGTACGAGCTCGGCGTTCGTGCGGTCTTCAGTAATCCCTTGCGCGCATGAGGCGAAAGGGTGCCGCGCGCAGGCAGGACCTCTCCTCGGCGGAGTTGCAGGAACGCAGGGAGGACCTGTTGCGCCCGAGCCCGTGGCTGGGCTACAGCCGGGAAACGCTGGCAGTGCACTTCATGTCCCGCGGGGCGTACGAGCTGGCCGAAGGACAGCTCAGACGGATGGTCTGGCTGAATCCCTTCGAGCCCAGATTCGCGGAGCGGCTGGGCCGTTGTCTGCTCGCGCAGGGGAAGCTGCCGGAGGCCCGGAAGGTACTGGAAGAAGGCCTTGCGGGTCATTCGGAGGACCCGCATCTTCGAGAGGCGCTTCGCGAAGTGGATGCAAAGCGGAAAGGGGCGATGTCTTAGGATCCGACATGGCGAGTCGCGGCGGCCCGTCGTTGGCCCGACCCGCTGCGACTTACAACAGGTATATGCTGGCAGGAGAGTCTGGAATCATGGACCGGGAGACGAGGGAAGGGCGCGTGACGAGAATGGATGGATGCGACGACGGCCCGCGAACGGTGGCGGCCCTCCTGATCCTGGTGTTCGCTTCCGGGTGCGCGTGGTACCATCCGAACCAGAAACCGATCGTACGCCATGCGCCCCGGGTTCAGCAACCTGCCATGCCGCATCAAGATGAGCTCGACCGTGTCGTGGCTGCCGCTTTGTCCTGGGCCCGGACTAACGCGGCGGTTCTTCTGTTGGCCTCGAATCCCGGGCTTGACCGGCTGGAGAAGGTTGCCATGAAGCCCTTCGTAAAGGCCCGCAACGACCAGATGTGCGTCGTGAGATTCCCCGCTGTCATTGTCTTTTTCCGGAAGGGCGAGGTGGACACCCGGGGCCGGCTTCTCCGGCACCGGCAAGCGATCGCGTTCAACCTGGGTCTGGAGTGGGTGGACGGTCAGTGGCAGCGGGTCAACGTCCGGCTCCTCCGGTACCATCTTCCCGAGAGCGAGCCGATCGTCGGACGTTCCATCTCGTCCGAGACCGAGCGCACGATCGCCCAGGCCCACTTGGCGGGCATCACGAATCTGTTTGGCCCCGGTTCACAGACGACGCTACCGACGGCGCGCTGGGAGCCGCTTGGCACCGGCAATCCGCTTCCGTAACAGCAGCTAGACGACGGCATCCACGATCCGGTCCTTGCCCCCGTTCTTGGCCTCGTACATGAGCGCGTCGGCGCGCTGGATGAGCTCTTCGGGTTCGAGGACGGTCGGCCCGGTTGTCAGGATGCCGGCGCTGAAGGTCACTGGGGCGCCGTAGGCCGCCGACGCCTCCTTCAATCCCGTGACCACGCGTTCGACGGTCGCTCTTGCGACCGTTGCGTCGACTCCCGGGATGACGAGGACGAACTCGTCACCGCCAATCCGCGCCACGACGTCGGTGGTGCGCAGGATGGCGCCTGCAACCTTGGCTACTTCGCCCAGCAGGTTGTTTCCTGCCGCGTGCCCGTGGCGGTCGTTTACGAGTTTGAAGTTGTCGAGGTCAAGGTAGACGACGGTGACCGGCCATCCGCCGCTCCGCGCCGACGCGATCTCGGCGGTGAGGCGCTCGTAGAGGGCTCTGGCGTTCGCGGCCCCGGTGTTGGGATCCGTCCGGGCGAGGCGACGTTCCCTCGCCAGCTGGTGGCGGATGACCGTGATCAGCGACACGACAATGAGGTACATGGCCAGGCGGGAGCAGGCGTTCCAGATAGCGGTGTAGTTTGAGATGGCAGGATACCGGGAGAAGAGGAGCCAGTCTCCGGTGAAATTGACAGTCGCGGAGAAGAGCGCTATCGCTGCGCCCCCTCCGAAACCCGTCATCAACGTCGTGATAGCGACCGGGATCAGGTAGAAGATCGCCATCGAGGCCGCCACATCCACCCGGTAATCAGCAATGCCTATCAGGACGACGACAAGCGCAGACGCCGTCACGACCAACGGCCGGAGGCCCTTCAGGCGGCTGGCGACCTCATCCAGCGTTCCGGCAACGCGGTCGAGACCGTCTATGTCCTGGGTTGCCGGGGCCGGCTGGGGTGCCCTCTGATCGGATTGCCCGGTTCCGGAGGGGTGGGCTGGGGCGCTCATCAAGGCAGATGGTACCACGCGGATAGAGACGTCCGGGGGCCGAGTTGCCCCGCCTTGCATGCCTCATCTACACTGAAGGCGATGCGAGGCGATCGGCCGATCCGCAGACTGCTGATCATCATATTGGTCGCCATCGTTTCGGTGGGCGGGTTGGTTCCGCAGTGGGCGCCTGCAGACAGCACGGGTCGGTTTGATGTGGAATCAGGTTCCGGTCACGCCCCCCTCCCCAATGCGTTGAAGCTCCTTGTTCTAAAGATCCTTGGTACTTCGATGAACTACTACGTTCCAGTGGTTTGTCTGCCTCTCCTGACAGTGCCTGCCGTCCGTTCAGTGGCTATGGTTGCGGATCATCGGCCTTGTGCGATTCCGGATACGGATCCGCGACCGCCCTGTTGCTGACCACAAGCGAATACTCCTTCACTGCATTCCGAATCTGACGCTTCCGGACTCTGATCCGGAGAAACTTGGGCGAGGGGCACTGTTCCCGCCCTGCGTGAGGAGGCCCCATGGATGAGACGAGAAGGGGAAGACTATTTCGTGGATGGCGCTGGGCTCTGCCGTCGCTGGTCGTGTTGGTGGTGGTTGGTGGATGTATGACGGGCCCGATGGTGAAGGCCGGTGCAGAACCGGAACCAACGCAGACGGCCGACCGGCCACCTTCCGCCGCCGGGAAGGCCGAAGCTTCAGCAGCAGCGATCGCGACGGCTCCGCAACCCCAGCACCAGGCTTCTGCGATACGTGAGAGCGTGGGTAAGAGGGCGGCGGCGCGAAGTCTGCGCGGCCGTGCGCCCGTGCCGGCTTCGGCTTCTGACGGTCCGGAGGGCGCGCCGAAGTCGCCGCGCGCGGGTCGGTGGTTCGGCTGGTGGTGGCTGCTGCTGTTGGCGCTCGCGGCCATCGTGGCGTGGCGAGTGCTCCGGCGCCGGCAGGCCGGGCAATAGCCATGCGGACTTCGGGATGGCTTCCGCTCTCGGTGGGTTTCGTGGTCCTCCTGTTTACAACGGCCTGCGCCAAACCTGTTTCAATGGTCGTCTATCGGGGGGATCTTCCGTTTGGTCGGGAAGGCCGACTCGCAGACGGGCTCGTCCTTGTGCAGGGTCAGTCAACCATCCTCACCGCTCTCGCGAAAGACGTCTACGGCAAGCCGACGTACTCCAATCCCAAGTGGACGGTGACCGCCGCGGACGTCATCGGACTCACAAGCTCCAACGGCTCGAAGGTCGGGGTGTCGGGGTTGCGTCGTGGGATGACCGACATCATCGTGCAAGACGGAGCGGCTCGATACGTGGTGCGCGGTGTCCGGGTCCGCTGACGGCTGGCTCCCGCGCCACGGGGCTCGCGGGTGGACCTCGCAACTGGAGGACTTGCGCGCGCTCCAGGCCATGCACCGGTATCAGCGGTGGAAGGCCGACCTCGTGCGTCCATTCCTCGGGCCACGCGTCATCGAGGTCGGGTGTGGGACGGGTTCCTTCCTAATGGCAACTGCATGGCCACGAACGGCTCGTCGGCGTGGATCGCGACGGCGCCTGCGTGGAGGCTGCCCGGGTCAGGTCGGCCGGCCGACCGGAAGTCGAGGTCCGGGAGTTGGATGTGACCGAGCCGCCGTTTCTGGAGCTTGCGGACGAAAGGGCCTCCACGGTGGTATTCATGGGCTCGCTCGACAAGATTGCCGATGATCGGCGGGCACTCCGCAATGCGGCAGACGTGCTGACACCTTCCGGAAGCGTGGTGGTCTTCGCGGCCGCGACGCCGTGGCTGTCCGGGACGCTGGACCGGATCTACGGCCAGAGGCGCTATCGAGTGGAAGAGCTGGTGGATCGGCTGTCATCCGCCGGCCTCCGGGTCGTTTCGGCGAGGCGCGTGAACCTGCTTGGGGCATTGGGCTGGCTGTGGGACAGCCGGATCCGGCGACGCACTGCGGTACCGCCGCTCGCGTACCGCCTTCGTGACTGGACGGTGCCGGCGGCACGGATACTCGATGCGATGACCGGCCCGCCCGTCGGACGGTCCGTGCTTGCCGTTGGGATGAAGGTGGGACGATGAACACGAGACGGATCGTCCTCTTCGCCGCGTGGGCGATCATGGCCATTCTCATCCAGTGGGGACAAGTCGCTCCTCATTTCCGCGAGGCGCTCGACGCCTTCGATGGGCCGTTCATCATTACGACGGGTTTTCGGCGGCACTGGGCAGTGTTCGGCGGGGCGGCGCTCCTGGTCGGAGCGTTCTGGCTGGCCGCCCGGGCGTCGGGTCGTGCCTTGGTGGCCTGGATCGGGCGGCCCCGCGGGTTTCCTGCGCCCAAGGATGGATGCGTGGCCTGCCTCGTCGGGTTCGGGTTCTACGGGTGCCTGACCGTCGCGTTCGGGCTGTGCGGACTCCTGTTCCGGTCGCGGGGTCTCGTCCTCCTGGCGATCCTGGCCTTCATGGGCCTGCGCGGGCTTGGACGTGCGCCCCGGCGAGCCGGAGCCGGGTCCGAGCCAAGGGAGGTGCGATGGGCGAAGTGGGCCGCTCTGGCCTCCATGGCGGTCATCGGGTTCCTGGCCCTGACCCCCGAGACCTGGATCGACAGCCTCTCGTATCACCTCACCGCCCCCCAGGACTTCAACAAGACCCACAAGTGGATGGACGTCCATCAAGATATGTACCGGTATCCGCTGCTCCCCGAGGGACTCTACGGCCAGGGGATGCTGTTGGGGGGGGAACCGGCGGCCCTGCTCCTGAACCTGTCCGGGACCATCCTCACCGTGTGGCTGTTGTGGGCATGGGCGGACCGGCTCGCGGGCAGGCTGGCGGCCTGGCTGGCCGTTCTTGCGCTCATTGCGTCGGACCAGGTCGCGTTCCACATGGCGCAGGCGAACCAAGGGATGTATTCCGTGGGGTTCGCGTTCCTCGGGGTCTGGGCGTGGCTGTTCACGGCCCGTGGGCCGGCATCCCCGCGATGGGCCCTCCTGGCCGGGATCGGGTTCGGCTGGGCGATGTGCGCCAAGTACACGGCGGTGGCGCCGGTCTTTGGGGTCGTCCTGTGGCATCTCGTCCGGCTCCCGTGGCGGCCGGGGCGTGAGGCGCGCACGCTGGCGTGGTTGGGTGCGGGGCTGCTCGGGGCCTCGTCTCCCTTGCTTGTGAACGGCTGGCTGTTCACCCGGAATCCCGTGTACCCGCTCTTCTTCGGCGGGCTGGACTGGACGACGGACAACACGAAGATGCTGCACCTGTTCGGGTGCGTCGGGTACGACTTCAGTTTGTCGGATGCCAAGGCGGTGGTGGCTTCGATCTTCCGACTCCTGACGGACGAACAGCCGCTCTTTCTGCTGGCTCTCCCCGTCATCCCGCTCCTGCGCGGGCGGCTCTGGTGGCCATTCCTGTGGCCGTGGGCTGGGGCCTTTGTGGCCTGGTCCATAGGCGTGCCCTGCCTGCGGCTCATGATGCCCGCGTATCCGGCGCTGGCCCTGGTGTCCGCAGTGGCGATCGCGACATGGTGCGGGACGAACCGGATGCGGCGCGCGCTGGCGCTGACGGGGGCGGCCGGGATCCTGGCTCTGGGCTTGATCGAGTCCGTGGGCGCCGCCGACATGAGCAAGCGCATGTACGCCGTCGCGCTGGGGCTGGAGCCAGAGGAGCACTACGTGGCGCGGATGCTCACGACATACCGTGAAGCAGTCCGCGAGGTGAACCGGATCTGCGCCCCCAGCGACCGGATCCTCGTCCTGGGCGATTCCCGCGGCTATGGGTTCCGGCCGCTGGCGTTCAACCGCGATGTTGAGGACATCCCGGCAATGCTGGAGCTGGCGCGGGAAGCGTGGACCCCGGAGGAGATCGGGAAGCGGCTTCGGCAGATGGGCGTCCAATGGGTCCTGCTCAACTACGTCACTTCCGAGTACCTCTCGCACTACACGAACCAGGTCTTTCGCTGGCGACCGGAGGAACTCCAGAGAGTGCGGGTGTACTGGGGGGAGTGCGGCGAGATCGTGTGGAGAAGCGCGCGTCCCGACGGAATCAACGGCGGCTACGTGCTCTATCGCCTTCGCGGCCGCGAAGGCAATCCTGCGTCCCTGATACCGTTCCTTCCCGGCGCGGAGGCGGCGGGGATCCGGGCCGACGAGGAGGAGACGGCCGCGTACGCGGCACGCTTGGAGAGGCTTGCGGAGTTCGTGCCCGGGGTGGTCTTCTTCGAGGCGCGGCTCGCCACCGCCCTGCTGAATTCTGGGCGCGCGCGCGATGCGATTGCCGTTGCTGTGCGGGCGTTGCCGTGCGACTACCCGGAGAAGGAGGTGCTGTACGGGGTCCAGGGGGAGGCCATGAAGCGGCTTGGTCGCTTCTCGGAGGCCCTAATGGCTGCGCGGAAGGCGGAGGCGCTGAATCCGAGGGAGCCGTCCCTGGTCCGGCTTCGCGAGGAATGCGAGCGGCTGGCTGGCACTCCTCCCCACCGCTGAGAGGTGCGCTGGTGTAGGAGACCATATGACCTTCCGGACCTCTGCGGCTCCTCGTTGCCCCCATCCGTTGCGGCTTGAAGGAGGTAAGTGTCGCTAGGATAGTTGGGTGTTCATGGCAAAAACGTGGTAAGAAAAGTTTGGGTGTCTTCAAAAACGAAATAAAGCGTTTAGAACTGGGCCAGCTCGGGATCGAACCGAGGACACCCAACTTAAAAGTTTGGCGTGCGGGTGTTGAGGCCACGGAGGAGCGATCCGTCGGCGACGGGGCAAAAGGGCGAGAGCGTTCGTGGACCCGCGCGGAGCAAGGAAATCCGCGCGGGTTCTACTCTTTCGGGAAACGGTGGTCGGTGTTGCGAGATGAAGCGCCGGGCGATCTGACAGTTGATTGGGTATCTATGGGTGTTTGTTGGCATCTACGGTCAAGAAAGTTGGCATAAAAGTTGGCATCGGTCCCGCGACGGGAGCCCGGCCCGGGGCGGTCGTGACTCGGCACGGTGACACAGCAGGCCGCGGGAGTTCACGCCGGCCCGTCCTTGCCCGGCCGCTTCTTCTCATACTCCCAGAGCGCCAGCTTGGCCCGGTGTAGCCAACTCCGGACCGTGGCGTGGGGAACGCCATTGCTCAGGTGCTTCCGAGCCCAAGAGGATCGATGAAGTTGACCGGATAGTTGCCGGCGTGAATATATCGATCTCCATGAGCGCCATATCCGAGCCTCGAGAGTATGCCCGCACATGGAGCATGGTCATCGCCACATCTATCCCTTCAATTGCATGACGATCAGAAACAGCCCTAATGCAATAATGACGACGCCTACCAAGCCTCCTATGGCCACCGTTATGCGTCCAACTATGCTGCTTCTATTCCTGTAACTTCTCCATGCCACCCCGATGAATCCTAAAGCAAACAGGCCCATTGCAATGAAAACGGGACCACCATAGTTTAGGCCCACCGCATTGAAGACGCCGACGCTGATAAAAGTCAGCCCCATGACCCAACTAATGTGCGTGAAAAAGTCCTTGTTCCATTCCACCCCTGGCGACCATTTACGGTGAAACGCGATTGTCCATTCCATACCTCTCTTACGCATTACGATGATATAGATCCCGACAATCAAGGGAGTTAGTATTTCAGCTAAGCGTTCCCAGCCAATATTCATTTGGAAGGGCAGTGCGGAGTATCTGGTTTGTCATCCCCGCACGAGTATACGTTCTTGAGATAGTAGGTGGTGAACGAACCTCCAGGAGTTCCAATGCCTAATTCTGCGAATGGTGCACCGGTTGGATCAAGGCCCACTTGTCCAGCAGCACCAAAGTATCCACCTTGAACCCCAACATTTAGTCCGGGCGTTGGATTTTGAAGTGAAAAAGTCAGTGAGGCTCCGGGGGTGCCTACCCCACCCCCTCCATAGCAGTAAACGCCGCCGGTACCGAACAGTATTCCGCCCGTGATTACACTGCCTCCTCCAACCATCAGAGTACCGTTTAGATCGACATACCATAGACCCAACGGATCGATGAAAGTGACGGGGTTGTTTCGCGCGTACACATACGGATGATTGCCCGTAACAATACCAGGAGTCTGTAGCGGATCGCGTGAAAGGAACCTTCCGGTTTCCGGATCGTAATAGCGTTGTCCCATGTAATCCAAACCTGTTCTGTCTTGCTGAACACCATAGGCACCAACGTAGCCTTCGGATGAACGATTCCCGGGAGTGTTTACGTTACCGAACGGATCGGAAGACGCCAGGTACCTTACCTTGCCCTTCTCATCTGAAAGTGCCACGACGTTCCCATTCGCATCGTAATGGTAATAATAGATGTGTTTCCCGTTGACGACAGACGCCAGCCTTCGCCCATCGGGCCCCCATATGTGTCTGGTTGTTGGTCCCTTGCCGTCAGTGTAGTAGTCATACAGGACACGGTTACTACAAGGAGTTGATTCGTCATAGATGTAAATCTTCACCCGTCCGTTGTCCTTGGCGCTCATTCTGCGTCCACACGGGTCATAGGCGTATTCGATGTTGCCGGGAGTAAGGTCTATTCTTTCTTCCGGACTAGCGGGTCGTGCACTAGGCTCACCAAACGGCCCCTCTTGGATAACTTCACCCCCCCGCACTAACACCATGCCTCTTCGTTTCGGGTCATACAACCTGCGGATTTGGCCGGACGGTCGGACATGGACGCTTTCGTGTCCTGTGGCTACTCGTTCATCAAATCGTTTTGAAGAGCTCCCATCGGCTGGTAAACAGGCCGCAGGGAGAAAAGTAAACGTTAAAGGAAGCAGGAAGGAACCTGCCCCTCTTGAGAGCGTGTCATAACTACCAGTGGGCTCACGGACCCGCATGGAGAAAGGAAATCCATGCGGGTTCTGTCTTCTTCGTGGGACCATGGTCATTCGCTCTGAAATGCGACGTGTCAGGTGTCAAAAGGGTTTGGGTGTCTATGGGTATCTGTTGGCATATGTTGGCGGGAAAGTTGGCAAGAAGTTGGCATGAAAAGTTTGGGTGTTCTCGTGCGACGCCTGCCTCAAAGCCGTGAGATGTGCAGATCAAGAGGTGTTCATCCGACCATTCCGGATGCGTCCTGGATCTCCCAGATGCGAAGCAGAAGGTGTCCCGATGCGCTGGGAGACTTATCCTTGGGAAGATGATCACCATCTTCATCCGTGTTGGGCTGAGGACCTGATAGCGAGGCGCTTGGGTCCGCTACTTCCGCCCTCCAAGTAGAGCTTGGCACGCTCGGGCCTGCCTGGCCAATGAGAAGCGACTCCGGTGAGCCGCCAGTTTGACACGCGAGAATGAGGGGGCGTATCGTACCGGCAGGTTGTTGGACGTTGAGGTGCAGTTGGCCCAGCTGTCTCAAAAGTAGTGAAGTAGGAGGTGCCCGATGCGTTATTCAGTTTCGAGCGTGATGGCGGTGGCGGTGCTCGTTGCCGGGACCGCGCAAGCTTCGGTCCAGGCAGCTGCACAGCGACCGGCCAGCCAGAGTGCGACCATATTCGCGGAGATGCTGGCCGCCGTTCCCGACCAGACAATGGTCGACTTGGTAAATCTGCTGACCAACAACGGGACGGCGACGGCGGACCAGCGGAGCGGCCGCGTGCTCACGTTCATCCAATTCCTGAACGGGAACAACGCGGAGTTCGACCGGGATCCTGCCGCATTCCTGAGCCGCGTACTGCAGAATCGTGGGCTGATCGAGGCGGCAGACCACAAGAAGGTCAGCGTCAACGTGATCCAGACGGGACCTTCGTGGGGTAGCGTGTGTGCCTGCAAGCTGTACCTGGATCTGAACTGCACTCCGGGCGTTCCGATGCCGGGGTTTGGCGGAATGTCCGGATGTGGCTTTTCAGGTTGCCTCGTGAACTACTCGGGATCATGTCTTGCCTTTCCTGGCTACGCAAGCGCCGGAGCCTGCGTCAAAGACGCTCTGGCTCGTAGGCATAACTGTTTGTGCAGTGGTGGCCTGGACTGCAATGGTGGCACAGTCCCGGTGCAGGCGTCGTACTGCAATCAATGCCAGTGACCCTTGGGGGCGGCAGGAGGATGACCGTCGGGAAGTAATCAGGTCAAAGAATGCGATCAAGTTTGCCGGGACGCGCTCCAGCCAATGTCACTGGGGCGCGCCCCTTTTGGTCTGGCAAGTTCGTGGCCGCGTTGGCGCTCTTCCTTGCCGCTGGGCGTGCTGCGGGCGATGATCCGCGATGGACGGTGGTTAGAAATATGCCGACCGCTCGCTGGGCTTTCGCTTCAGCCGTGGTCAACGGGAAGATCTACGCGATCGGAGGGGGTAGCGGCACGACGGTGTGGGTGACGGCAGTTGAAGAGTATGACCCGGCGACCGACACATGGACCACGAAAACACCCATGCCGGAGCCCCTAGGTTCTATTGGTGACGCGGCTGTCGTTGGCGGGAAGATCTACCTTATGCCGCTATACCAACTCTCGGGATATTCATCGTCGCTGTTCATCTACGATCCGGCCAGTGACAATTGGGCAACGGGGAGCAATTACATCCCCGTACCGACTGTCAGTTGTGGTATCGGGTCCGTCCGCGAGACGATCTACATGGTCGGCGGCACGGGCCTGGGAAAGGCCGCCGACTGCACGACTTCGATGGTGCAGGCGTACACTCCGTCTTCAGCCACCTGGGAGTGGAGATCGCCTATGCCGACCCGGAGTGCCGGCGTGCGCATGGCGGCGCTGAACGGCATCCTCTTCGCGGCCGGGGGGAGGCACTATGATCCCACTTGCTTTTCACCGGTGACGAGCCAGGACGTGGCGGCCTACGATCCGGTGACGGATTCCTGGACGACGAAGCCAGACCTGCCGTGCGGCCAGGAGGGCGCTGGCACGTGCTCGGCCAACGGGCGCGTGTACGTGATTGGCGGGGTATGCAATTGGGGTACCTGCCCGGTGACGGGCCTGCTGTCCGTGGTACATGAATTTGATCCTGCCGCGAATGCCTGGACCACGAAGACTCCGATCCCGGGTCCTTTGGTGGGAGGGGGTGCGGTTGCGGTCGGTTGCACCATCTATGTCTTCGGAGGGAAGATGGGGACCGGTTGGAATTCCGACTCAACTTCCGTCTACGCGGGCTGTCTGGCGAACTGCCCGCCATATTCGCCGCCACCCGCCCCGGCCCCACTGACATTCGAGGTCTACCCCAACCCGTTCGTGCCAGAGCAGGCCATTCGTGGAACCCTCAAGTTTCAGGGAGTACCCGCCGGGGCGAGCGTCCGGGTCTACACTTCATCCGGGTTGAAAGCGTGGGAGGCGACCGGGAATGGTCGGATTCTGGAATGGGATGGAAAGAACCAGGCCGGGCGTCGTGTGGCGCCGGGGGTGTACCAGTGGGTGATCGAGTCCGCCGGAGTTCGGAGGCGCGGCAAGGTAGTGGTGGAACGCTGAGCGGCTGGATCGCGGTTCTTTGCGTTCTGCCGTTTGCGGTCCTGGCGAGCTCGGGACGCATCTTCTACCTCGTGGACCTGATGCCTCAGCACTATTCCTTCCAGTGCATCATCGACCGGGTGCTGGCGATGAACCCCGGTGCAGTCCCGGTGTGGAATCCATATTCCTTCTGCGGTTCCCCCTTGCTCGCCGATCCTCAGTTCCAGGTTGCATACCCTTCGAGCCTGGTCTACCGGTTCCTGCCGTTCCCCTGGGCCTACAACCTCTTCCTTGGCCTTCACGCAGCGCTGGCCGCGACCGGCATGGTATGCTTCCTTCGCCTTCAGGGGCTTGCCGGTCCGGCCCTCGCCTTCGGCGGTCTCGGGATCGCCCTCGGCGCCTCGACGTTCATGCAGGCCGTCACCGTTCCGGTCCTCGCCAGCACGGCTTGGCTTCCTTGGGTCGCCTATGCCGCGTGTCGCTTTCGCACGGATCGCAATGCCGCCAACTTTTGCTTCCTCGCGCTCGTATTCTCTTGGCAGTGGCTCGCCGGATGGCCCCAGTCCCTCCTGTACTCATCGCTCCTGGCGCTCATCCTGCTGTTTCCGTACGCCATAGCCGCGATTGCCCCGCTCGTGGCGGGATTGGCGATCGCTTCGGTGGTTGCTCTGCCGTTCGCAGGATACTTGCCGGCAACCGCGAGGATACACCGGCTCCCTGCTGTCATGGCCACGGCCGACGTGCTGCACTGGTCATCGCTCAAGATGTACGTGCTCGCTCTGCCCGTGATCCTGACCGACTGGGGGACGGTCGTGGGATCTCGTCAGTGGTGGTCTTCCCTCCATTTCGTCGGAACTATGTGTGTTCCCTTGGCCCTCCTGCGTCTCGTTTGGCCAGGACGAGGGGAGATGAAGCGTCTCGCGGTGGTCCTCGCGATCGCGGGGTTGATCCTTGGCTGGATGCCCACAATGCCGGTGGTGGGCGAGTGGTTCATCCGCGTTCCTCCGTTCTCGCTCATCCGCCGTTCGGCGTTCTGGCTCCAGCTCACCGACTTCGCCCTCGCCTGGCTCGGCGCGGAGGGGATGGTCATTATGACCCGGCTGGTCGGTTTCCGGCTGGCCTCCGTGCTGGTTGCGTTCACGTATCTGGAACTGCTGACCGTGGGGTTCACCGCTCAACCGAATGCGCCCTCTCGATGGTTGATGGAGCCCGCACCGGAAGAACGCATCCTCTTGGAGCGGGCCGGTCCGATGCAGGCATGGTGCCGAATCCACGTGCTTCCCGGCAACATGGGGGAGGTGCTGGTCGGAGGCGCGTCGATGGAGGAGGCCGTGAGGGGGATTCGTTCGTCGCTTCAGCCGAATCTGCCCGCCTCGGTCGGGCTTCATGATGCGGGTGGGTCCAATCCCCTCCAGTCCTTCGCCACCCAAAGAGCACTCGAGAAGGTCGATTACGAGATTGCGGGGGACGCCGCCCGCGCCGCTTTCCTCAAGCGCATGGGCGTCGCATATGTCCTCTCGTCGTGGCCGATCGAGGGGATGGGTCGCAAGGTATACGATGGACCGCTGCAGATCGTTGCGCTCTCCGGCTGGCAGGGCCCATTGAGCATTGAACCGGGGGCGAACGGGACCATTGACGGCGTCGAGCACGGGGCCGCGGCGCGGTGGGATGTTGAGGTGAATCTGCGCCGTCCTGCACGACTGGTGCTCAGGGAATCGTTCGTTCCGGGCTGGCGGGTCGGCGTGGATGGGCGGCCTCGTCGGCCGTGCGCCGGGGACGATGGATGGGTGGAGACGGTGGTACCCGCAGGCAGACACCACATCCTGCTCGTCTACGATCCGCTCGCTGCTCGCGTCGGGTTCTGGCTCAGCGCGATAGCGCTTGTGGTGGTTGGTCTTCTTGGTTCCGCAGTACACAGGACCAAGCAACGTGGAAAACTGGTGATCGAATGATCCGTCTTGGGTTCAACGTCATCTCAGCGATGGTACTGATCGCATCTTGTGGGATCGCAAGGGGAGCAGACATCGGGTCGTCGTTCGGGGACAGCCTAAGGATTCTTACCTCGGCACGTCAGGCCGGGAGTGGCGGCATCGCCTTGGAGGATCCGTGGCGGCAGGGGTCGCTGGTGGAGGCCACCACAGTCATCCAGGATCTTGGCCCCCGGTGGATCGGGTTCTCCGTGCAGGGCGGGGCAGGGCCCACGCTGCGGCTCGGAGCCGACGGCCTCTACTATTCCCCCGGCCAGATCACGCAAACGACAGAGACCGCCGCCGGGACCTATGGCGGGAGAGGAGGCAACCTCAAGGCCGTCGAGTGGGGAACGAGGTTCCTGGCCCAGTTCAGCGTCCTCGATGCGGCGGGCTGGCGTGTCGCCGCGCTCGGGAGGGCGACGGGCATGATGCAGCAGCTCCCTGACGTTCAAGAGGTCGGGGTGGCCGTAGAAGCTGGAGCGCAGGCGCAACACTGGTTCGATAGCGGGCTCACGCTGACGGGCTGGCTCTGGATCGGACCGCTCGGCGAGGGGGCGAGCCACGGGTTTGCAGGACAAGAGACAATCGGTGTGGGACTGCTCAAGCCCATCACGCACGGCCTGCTCGGCGGAGCGGAAGGCTACGGGGTGGGGATGGAAGGCAACTGGCTGAACGAGGGGCTCCTGCACGGAAGCTTGGGAGCCACGTACTGGATCGGGAGGGCGTCGGATCCGGGAGGGACGTACTACCTGCGGGCGGGAGTGAGGTCGGCGAGTCAGACCGCGCAAGAAGTCCAACCCCGCGCTGGGATCGGGGTGTTGTGGCGGACCCCGGCGGGGTGGGCAGTGCAGTTCGATTATGCCTTCGTGCCGATCGGCGAGCTCGGGAACTTCAACTACGCAACGCTGAGCCTGCGGTTGCGGTAGTCGGTAGGATAGTTGGGTGTTGTTGGCAAGAAAGTTGGGTGTTCGTGGCAAAAAGTTGGCATGAAAAGTTTGGGTGTCTTCAAAAACGAAATAAAGCGTTTAGAACTGGGCCAGCTCGGGATCGAACCGAGGACACCCAACTTAAAAGTTCGAAAGGGTGTCAGAAAGGTCCGGAAAAGTTTCGCGAAGTCGTTTGAGGCATAACTGCCAGAGGGCCCCACAGACCCGCATAGGGAAACAATTTCTATGCGGGTTCTGTATTTTCAGAAGATAAGTTTTCGGATGTCCGGAAAAACTACACGCGAGGTGTCAAAGTAAGTTGGGTGTCTTGTGGTACCACGCGGGCAGGTGTCAGACAAAAAGTTGGACAAAAGTTGGAAGGTTTTAGTTGGATGTCTTCAAAAAGAGGAGTTGATGATCCTCGAAAGGACACCCAACTAACAGCGATTGATGTCTTCAGACGACACCGAACTGTTCCTGGAAGGTTCCCCGAAATCCGTCTCCCAGAACACCCAACTAATCTTGGAAGGTCTCTGGACAGATGGTGCACCATCCAACCTATAGTGACGCGCGAGGCGAGGCGGGGACGGTCGGAAGCCGTCCAGCGCTACCAATGCCTGGCATGCGGCCGTACGTTCCTCAAGCGGCCGAAGT
>Ga0315294_10000648_pt1 | contig 37645 bp, 36 predicted proteins | sample YL17G13_40_MG_FD_203626 | JGI IMG/M metagenome (GOLD analysis project Ga0315294, IMG submission 203626) | Sediment microbial communities from Yellowstone Lake, YNP, Wyoming, USA - YL17G13_40 | ecosystem: Environmental > Aquatic > Freshwater > Lake > Sediment | place: USA: Wyoming | collected...
CGCTTTCAAGCAGCAGCCCACCTGGAAAACATACCTAGCTGGCATGAGCGTGATCTTAGCCATTCTTGCTTAGAGCGGCTTTCTGCACCAGCCATTACGGAAACGATCGGCTATATGCTTCAATTGCTGGCGAATGTAGTCGAAGGTTTGCAGGTCGATCCGGAGCGAATGCTCGTGAACATGGATCTCTCTTATGGCACGGTTTTCTCTGAGTCATTGTTGCTTACCCTTGTACAAAAAGGGATCCCCAGAAGCCTAGCCAGCCAAAAAGTCCAGGCTCTGGCGTTTCGGGCCCTGCGAGAGAAAACCTCGCTGCGCACACTGATCGAACAAGATCCTGAGATCTTCCCGTTGGTGACTGAGTGTCTGGATCATTTGGTTTCCCATGACTCTCTTACTCATCGAATCAATGAGATTTTTGCCAGGTCTCGAGGGAGATACTAAATGTACGTTCTAGAGCAAATAAGCTCCGAGGTTTCCTCGGAGCTCAAACAGCTTTCCCCACTCCAGGCTCCTGCCATTGCATGGGAAAAAGGCAATAACCTGGCGGATCTTTCCACCGCTTTTGCGTTCCAGGCTGCCAAGATCTATCAAAAATCACCGGTAGCAATCGCTCAATTCCTAGCCAAGAAATTGTCCGAGAGGACCAATTGGCTTACATTTCTACCGCATGAACGCGGCTTTCTGAATTGCAACTGGCAACCGGAGGGCATTTATCAGGTCCTAAAACAAGCATCGGAAATGGGACCGGAATATGGAAAACGACCGAAAGAACCAGAGAGAAAAGCGAATATAGAATTTTGCAGTGCCAATCCCACGGGTCCCATCCACTTGGGCAACGCACGCGGCGCTGCGATTGGCAGCGTTCTGGCTAATTTGCTTGAAACGTTGGGTTGGCAGGTAACGCGCGAGTATTACTTTGATGATTACGGAACGCAGGTTGATGCTTTTGTTCTCTCCCTGGAGGCACGATATTTTCAAGCGCTGGGAAAGCCATGTCAATTCCCAGAAAATGGTTACCAAGGTCAGTATGTACGGGACATCGCCAATGAGGTTGTTCAATTACAAGGTCGTGCGATCCTGAACAAAGATTCCGCATCACGATTGGCATTCTTCCGTGAATACGGTTTGGGGAAAATGTTAGAGCAGCATCGAAAAACTACTTCCCGGCTGGGAATTGATTATGATGCTTGGTTCAGTCAGAGTTCACTCGATCGTGACGGATGGCTTGTGAAAGTGATGCAGGCTCTAGAAAAGCGAGGAGTTCTTTTCAGAAAGGACGGAGCAGTGTGGTTTCGCTCCACGCAATTTGGTGACGACAAAGATCGGGTAGTGATCCGGTCCAATGGCGAACCCACCTACTTAGCATGGGATATGGCATACCATTTGAACAAACGAGCTCGCGGAGCAAAACTCCTGATTGATGTTTGGGGTCCAGATCATCATGGGTACGTTCCCCGCGTGAAAGCGTTTTTTCAAGCCCTCGGTTATGAAGAAGCGGATCTTCAATTGCTGATTTATCAGATGGTTCACTTATTCGACAAAGGAGCGGAGGTCTCTATGTCACGCCGCTCTGGAGATTTTGTCACATTAGATGAAGTTTTGGATGCGGTGGGAAAGGATGCAACATTATTTCTACTAGTCGATCGGAGTTTGGATTCAAACATGGATTTCGATTTGGATTTGGCTCGACAGAATTCGCTCTCCAATCCCGTCTACTACGTGCAATACGCCTACACTCGCGCACTCGCACTTGAGCGAGAAGCGGCAGTGCGCGAGATTGAAATCCCGCCTCCCGATCCTGAGCTGTGCAGGATTTATACTTCGTCAGAGCGGAAGCTTGTGACGATGATTGCCATGATGCCCGAGGAAATCCTGCGCGCAGCACTGACCTTCTCACCCATGCGCATCGCCAACTATGCCAAAGATTTGGCCGGTCAGTTTCATGCCTTCTATCACGATGAAAGGGTTCTGGGGGCGAATCCCCCTTATCAAGCAGCTCGGCTCGTATTGGTGCGAGCCGTTCGTATCGTATTAGCAAACACATTGGCAATCTTGGGGCTTTCAGCTCCAGAACATATGTGATTACAAAGAGAATAGAAAGGAGAATCACATGGGAAAGGGTAATCCGTTTGGTACCCACCGAGTGATCGAACCCCAAGGAGCAATGCCTCAGGCCGCTTGGAAACTAGATAATAATTTTTCTCAAATCTATGACAACGAAATCTTAGTGGATGTGGAACGGTTGAATATCGATGCTGCAAGCTTCACACAACTGGAAAGGGAGGCAGGGGAGGATCCACAAAAGATCGCCGGACAAATCAAAAAGATCGTCAAGGACCGAGGCAAGATGCATAACCCCGTCACGGGTTCCGGTGGAATGTTCATTGGCACGGTACGCGAAATTGGAAAGACGATCAAGAATAATCGCGATCTGAAACAGGGTGAATACATTGCCTCGCTGGTTTCTCTCTCCCTTACCCCCCTTTCCCTCAAGCGCATAAAAAAGATTGATCTAGAAAAAGACCAGGTAGAAATAGAAGGGCAAGCGATCCTCTTCGAGTCGGGCGTTTACGCTAAGCTTCCGCAAGACCTTCCTGCGCATCTAGCCCTGGCTGTGCTGGATGTCGCCGGTGCACCAGCCCAGACAGCAAGATTGGTAAAGCCGGGTGATACGGTATTGGTGATCGGTGCGGGCGGTAAATCGGGTTTACTTTGCTTATATGAAGCAAAAAAGCGAGCTGGTGTAACGGGGAAAGTGATTGGACTTGGACATAGTGAGAGCAGCACGGATCGAATCCGCGAATGCGGATTCGCCGATCTGGTGATCCAGGGGGACGCGTCTAAGCCTTTGGAAATCTACGAAAAACTGACGGCAGCTACGCTTGGAAAATTGGTCGATGTCACCATCAATTGTGTAAATATCCCAGGAACGGAAATGGCATCAATTCTAAGCACAAGGGAGGGTGGAACGGTGTATTTCTTCACCATGGCTACCAGCTTCACTGCAGCTGCCTTGGGAGCGGAGGGGATTGGCAAGGACGTCACGATGATCATCGGAAATGGCTACGCAAAAGGTCACGACCAGATTACCCTGGAGTTGATGCGGGAAAACCCTAAGCTGCGAGAAATGTTTGAAAGGATGTTCCTATGATTTATTCGCCCAAGCGGACATGGCGGGAGATATCGCTTTGGCAATCCATAAGCAATGAAGAGTGGAACGACTGGCATTGGCAGCTGCGAAACCGGATCACGACTGTAGAGCAGTTGAAATGTGTCCTTCCTCTGGCAGAGAAAGAAGAGCAAGGTATCCGCAGAGCTTTGACTAAATTCCGGATGGCGATTACCCCGTATTTTGCATCATTGATGGAGCCGGGAAATTCACAGTGTCCGATCCGATTGCAGGCTGTTCCGCAATTGGCGGAAACACAACTCAGTGAGCATGATTTGCTCGACCCTCTGCACGAAGATCGTGATTCCCCTGTGCCTGGCCTAACCCACCGATACCCAGATCGAGTCCTATTGCTGGTAACGGATCAATGCGCCATGTATTGCCGCCATTGCACGAGAAGACGCTTTGCTGGGACCTATGACGGCTCCAGGACGAAAGGGGAACTGATTCAAGCGATTGACTACATCCGCCAAACCCCGGTCATACGAGATGTCGTGGTGTCTGGTGGGGATGGATTGCTATTGGAGCAGAGTTTGCTGGAATTCGTGCTGACGGAGCTGCGAAAGATCCCGCACGTGGAAATCATCCGTATCGGATCTCGAGCACCGGTAACATTACCCCAAAGGATCACGGACGACTTGTTAATGATGCTGCGACGATTTCAACCGATCTGGCTGAATACTCACTTCAATCACTCCCACGAGATTACCGTCGAATCCAAAGCTGCTTGTGAGCGTTTGGCTGATGCGGGTATTCCCCTAGGAAATCAAAGCGTTTTACTGCGGGGGATCAATGACTGCCCGACCGTAATGCGAAGGTTGGTACATGATCTGCTTATGATCCGTGTTCGTCCCTACTATATCTACCAATGCGATTTATCCGAAGGGATTGGCCATTTTCGGACCTCTGTCCTGCGTGGAGTCGAGATTATAGAGAGTTTGCGCGGTCATACCAGCGGATTGGCCGTCCCAACCTTTGTTGTGGATGCTCCCGGTGGTGGAGGGAAGATCCCGTTAGGCCCCAACTACTTGCTCTCGATGTCTCCTGAAAAGATCGTTTTACGGAACTACCACGGTGGCGTATTTTCCTATCCGGAACCAGCAGGTTTCGAGTCGCATGACAGCAGGCGATGCCCCATTTGTCAGGAAGAAGCTGCCCCTTCTCTCTCCATCCTCGATGGTCAGATTGGACGATGGGCGCTATAATGATGGGCAAGAACCTGCTATCGCAGCGGAAGGTCATCTCCGTAGTGGGCACGGGACGGGGGAGTGGCAAGACTACAACCTGCAACATGATCCTGGAACAGGCATCTAACTACCAAATACCCACAGGAGTGATTCCTTGCGGAAAAGGTGGTTCCGGTATTCCCATTTATCTGCCAGCGGGAGCATTTATCGCTTTGGCAAGGAATTGTGAACTTGTCAGTAAGTTGGAACTGCTAGAGCAAACTAAAGCGAACACTCCCTGGGGAGAAGTTTGGATTGGTCGTGTCCGTGATGCTTGTGAAAGTCGAGTGGCAGGGCCCCTCTCTTTGGCTGATCTGGTGATGGTTTCACGGCAAATGCAGCGCTTAGGGGCGAAGTTGATTGTAGTAGATGGAACCATGGCACGAAAATCCATGACTTCAAGGACTCTCTGCGATTCCTTTGTCCTGGCTGTTGGAGTGGATTCGAATGAATGCAGTACCCGTCAAGAGGAAATCTGGCATCAGATCAACACACTGAGAATGCCGTTAGCGGGTTTACCTCAACCACCGAAAACCGATCATTGTGCAATTTTTAACGGTTCAGATTGGCATCCATTCCCCCACTTGGCGAAGGTCCCAAAGGAATACTGGGAGAAACCATCCGTCGTATTCATCCGCGGAGCTTTTACAGAGTGGCATGCACCCTATCTAGATGGATTGGAGAATCCCGGTCAATTAATTGTAGAAGAACCATGGCGTATGTTTCTGACACGGGAGAGAGCGCAGAGTCTAAAATGCCAAGGTTGGTCTTTTTCTGCGCTGCAACGATCTAGTTGCCTGGGCGTCACGATTAATCCGCAAGCGGTGAATGGGACCTTGGAAGAACTGAACGCAATCCGGCAGGAAGTGAGTATGGCTGAAGACATCGTGACAATACTACCCACACCATGAAGGATTTGTTTTTAGACACTGAAACCCGTTCCGGCTTGGAATGGGAGGAGTTTCTCGGGCTCGTTGAAGTTCAAAGCAGCATCGGGTTCGATTTTAAGCGCCACCTGGCTCCTTTCAGCGCAGATCAACGCGATGCCATGAAACGCGAGTGGAAACGAACCGTCCGTTTCAGCGAATGGCTGAAAAAGCAAAAGGTCTGGACGATGGAACTCACTACCGTTTTGCGGGAAGTACGCGACGTGCACAGATCATTGGAAAGAGCGCGAGAGGGCATGATTCTGACGATTGCAGAATTGTATGAAATCAAGCGCTTCCTTTTTACCTGTATGCAAGTTCGTGATTTGCTCAAGCCTTTTGCGTTGCGATTTCTATCGAGATACCGGCCTCATGATACAACCCCCCTCCATCGCTTTTTCTGCAAAGGGAATCAGAGTCCTCAAACATTCGCCATCGTCGACGCCTACTCTTCTTGCCTGGCTGAAATTCGCCGAAAAAAGAAAAAGCTCTTGACGCAATCGGAAACGAACCAACTCACTTGGAAGGAAAAACGCCTTCAATTGGAACAACAAGAAGATGACGAGGAGAAACGAATTCGCCAAACCCTCAGCCAATCCGTAGCAGCCGAAAGCAACCTTCTACTGGCCGATACACGAAGGCTTGCAAATCTAGATTTTCTGACTGGAAAAAGTCTATTGGGCCTTCAATACCGCGGTGTAAGTCCCGAGTTGCTGTCATCGCGCAGCCGGAAAGCCATTACCATAGAAGACGGTGTGCATTGGCCGATGGCACTGCGCTGGAAGGAGCGTGCAGTACGCTTCCAACCAATTACATTGGAAGCCGGAAAAGGAGCGCTACTCATTACGGGAGCAAACATGTCCGGCAAGACTGTCTTGTTGAAAACAATCGGTTTACTTGTAGCGATGGCTCAATACGGTTTTCTGGTTCCTGCACATTGCATGTCATTTCTCCCCCGCCAATTTCTATTTTTTTCTACCCGTGGTCGCGAGCCAGATGGACTGAGTGCATACGGGATCGAGATTGCCGGAGTGAAACGCGTTTTAAGACAGAATGTATCCGATGGCCTGCTGCTGTTTGATGAACTTGCTAGGGGAACCAACCCTCAAGAGGGGTTCGCCATCAACGCGGCCTTGCTAACCTATCTGCAACAAAAGCAGGCACCAGCAATTCTAACGTCGCATTTCGAGGGTTTAGCGAATCTCTGTAACGTGGATCACTGGCAGATGAGTGGTTTGGGAGACATCACGTTGGATCAGGTAAAAGCTCTCACAAAAGGGATTGGGGAAGAACTGATCATCAAACTCATGAGCTATCGGTTGGAGCAAGTCGAGCGGGATCGGCCGATTCCTCGCGATGCTCTCAAGATTGCTCTGATGCTTGGATTAAACTCTGACGTGATAGAATTAGCTGAAAAATACCTCGAGCAGACTCCCCAATGAAGCTAGCAATTTCCTCTCAGCAAGTTCAACATTGCCGGGCTATGGCCCTAGCAATTGCTCACGAAGTGCAGATGGAGATCGCTAGAATGAGCACAATATCGGTAGAGCGATCCCTTCTCAGGTTGTTGGGCATGGAAGGTGCTACAGCAGGTATACCTTGGGTGAACGCATTCCTAGAACAAATTCAAGAGCACAATGTTTTAGAAGACGGCGCTCTGTACTGGCTCGGAAATACCTTGTGTGCAACAGATCTCTCCATTTCTCAGATCGGTCAGGAAGTAGGAGAGGGTAGGCTGGATGTCGTCAAAACGGTGAGGCACCCCTTGAAGGATATTCAAGAAATCATTGCAGCTGTCACGATGGAGAGTTTAAGAGGGCTTTTTCTTTTGCGTGCGCAGCGAAGGCAATTTAGAAATGGCTTGCCAATACATGTTTCACCTCTTCTTTATGTCATCGTAGCTAGTGGGAATATCCACGACGATATTGCTCAAGCCAAAGCAGCTGCCGAGCAAGGTGCGGATGTAATCGCAGTGATTCGCTCCACTGCCCAGAGTCTGCTGGATTTTGTTCCAGAAGGAGTGACGACGGAAGGTTTTGGAGGTACCTATGCCACACAGGCGAATTATCGCCTGATGCGGGCAGCATTGGACGAAGTCTCGCGCAAAACAGGCCGATACATACACCAGGTAAATTACTGTTCCGGGCTTTGCATGGCAGAAATTGCGGCCTTGGCGATATTGGAAGGTTTAGACCTTATGGTCAACGACGCGCTTTATGGCATCCTGTTCCGAGATTTGAACATGGTGCGAACCATGATAGACCAGCACTTTTCCCGTTACCTGCTCGGTCTGTTTGACTTGATCATCGTCACGGGGGAAGACAATTTGATTAAAACCGTAGATGCCTTCCAAGAATACTACATCGTACTGACTTCACAGTTCATCAATGAACAGCTGGCCAAACAGGCTGGTATGGAGGAGAAACAAATCGGTTTAGGACACGCCGCAGAATTGGATCCTTCCTTGCCAGATAGTTTTTTATGGGAATTGGTGCAGGCACAATTGGTTCGACAAATCTTCCCCCACTCCCCAGTGAAATACATGCCTCCCACGCGGTACATATCCGGCAATATATTTTTCGCGCATGTGCTGGATACCCTCTTCAACCTAGCTGCCATTTGGACCGGACAAGAAATCATATTATTGGGGATGCCGACGGAAGGAATTCATACACCGTATGTACAGGACCGCTATCTCAGCCTGGAAAGCGCTATGCACTTGCGCTCCGCAGCCTCCTCCTTACGGAAAGAACTAAATTTTCGCCAGAATGGGAAATCGAAAGTGCGTGCACAGGAGATTTTGAATCAAACGGAAGGCACATTGTCTGAAATCGAGCAAATTGGTCTATGGACGGCACTGAATCGGGGAATGTTCTCCCAAATCAAACGTAGCAGAAAAGGAGGGCGCGGCTATGAAGGCGTATTTCCGATCAGCCAGTTCTATTTGAATCCTTTTCTGGACCAGGAACTGGTAAAGCGGGCACGGAAAATTGCGCGATGACGCCGATCGAGGAAGTGCGACCGTATGGAGATCGTTTGAATGACGGTGCGATCCAGATCTCTTTTAGCTTGCCGATTCCCCTTTCAGCACAATCTAAAGAAGCTGCAAAACAGGTCGCTGGCAAGCTCGGACTTGAGCATTTGCGGCTGATTTATGCTCAAGATCTCGGCAATTCATTTTCCTTTTACATCATCTATGGGAGAACCAGCGGTTCAATAAATCTCTCGTCTATCCATATTCCCACCGTAGATATCCCCCAGATGGATTTTTGGCAGATCAATGATCTACTAGCGCATGAATTAAAAAAAACAGTAACTGTAGTAGGAGCGACAATGGGTGCGGACGCGCACACAGTCGGACTGGATGCCATTCTGAGTGCAAAGGGTTTCGGCGGAGAATCCGGGTTGGAACGCTATCCCCAGTTCAAGATTTACAACCTGGGAGCTCAAGTACCCGCCGAGGAAGTATTGCGCGAGATCATTGAGCAAAAAGCAGATGTTGCATTGATTTCGCAAGTTGTCACGCAGAGACAATCCCATCTGCAAAACTTGTCGTATTTGGAGGATCTCTTAGAAGGGGAAGAATTGCGCCAGGATCTAATCCTGATATGTGGTGGTCCGTACATCGATGCGGAGGTTGCCCTAGAAGTTGGATTCGATGCAGGGTTCGGCCCTGGCACGACACCTTCCCAGGTAGCCAGTTTTGTTGTAAACGAGTTACTAAGGCGGAGACGAGCTTGAGCAAATTCATCTTCATCACTGGAGGTGTGGTATCAGGACTGGGCAAAGGGATTCTTACTGCGTCCATCGGCGCCTTGGTCAAAGCCCGTGGTTTATCTGCCACAATGCTGAAATTCGATCCTTATCTGAACGTGGATGCAGGGACCATGAGCCCTTATCAGCACGGGGAAGTGTTCGTCTTAAAAGATGGAGCGGAAACGGATTTAGATCTCGGCCATTATGAACGGTTCATCGATGAAGATCTGACTTGTCTCTCCAATGTCACTTCTGGAAAGATCTATTCAAGCGTGATCACCCGTGAACGGCGAGGGGAATACCTAGGGGCCACTGTGCAAATGATTCCGCATGTTACCGACGAGATAAAACAGACGATCCGTCTATTGGCTCACGAATCGACTGCAGAGGTACTTGTGATAGAGATTGGCGGCACAGTCGGCGATATTGAAGGATTGCCTTTCCTCGAAGCCATTCGACAATTCCGCAGGGATTTTCAGCCACAAGATGTTCTCTACATACACACGACTTTGGTGCCGTTTCTCGATCCCAGTGGTGAACAGAAAACAAAACCTACACAGCATAGTGTGCGGGAGCTTCGCAGCATCGGAATACAACCTGATGTGATTGTGTGCCGCTCTAACCTGCCGATTTCCGGAAAAATGAGAAACAAGGTTGCCCTCTTTTGCGATGTGCAGCCAAATGAGGTGATCTCTCTTCCCGACTTGGAATCCATTTATCGCGTTCCCATCTTCTTGGAACGAGAAGGCCTGGCGCCGATTCTGGATCGGTTTATCGGCAAGCATCGTAAAACAGACTTATCAAAATGGGAACGTTTAGACCGGATCTTGACAAGTGTACGTCCAACCGTGCAAATCGGACTGGTCGGTAAGTACGTTGGGATGCGCGATACTTATATTTCGGTCACAGAAGCCATAAAGCACGCAGGTTTTGAGGTTGGGGTGGAACCTCATGTGAAATGGATCGACGCGGAGAAATTCGAAAAAGCTGGCACGGAAAAAGCACTGAACACATTGGACGGAATTATCGTTCCGGGTGGTTTTGATAACCGCGGCGTTGAGGGCAAAATACTAGCGATCCGTTATGCACGGGAGCAGCAGATGCCATTCCTTGGTCTTTGTTTGGGGATGCAATGTGCCGTGATTGAATTTGCCCGCAACGTCTGTGGATTGCAGCGTGCAAATAGTACGGAGTTCAATGCCAAGACGCCCGACCCTGTCATTTGCCTATTGCCCAACCAACGTGGGCGAAAAGAGAAAGGTGGAACAATGCGACTTGGGGCTTTTCCATGTCGACTGAAAATTGGCAGTAAAGCTCATCAAGCATACGGTTTGGATGTTATACAAGAACGACACCGGCATCGTTTTGAGTTAAATAATCGTTATCGAATGATGTTTGAGAAAGCAGGGTTGATCGTATCTGGGAATTATGAGGAAAAAAATCTGGCAGAAGTAATGGAAATCACGGATCACCCATGGTTTGTTGGGAGTCAGTTTCACCCGGAACTGACTTCACGACCAGGCAAAGCGAATCCACTCTTCCGCCAGTTCGTAGATGCATGCTTGAGGAGGGCGGAAGCGAAATGGAAAAGCTCATAATTACAGTAGCAATTTGTGGGGCGGAAGCCAGAAAGCTGGATAACCCCGCATTACCGGTAACGCCGGAGGAAATTGCACAAGAAGCTTATAAGTCCTATTTAGCTGGGGCGTCTGTTGTTCATCTCCATGTGCGAGACCAACAAGGGAACCCCAGTCAAGATGTTGGGATATTTCGGTATGCGATGGAATCGATTCGACAAAAATGCGACATGATCATCCAAATCTCTACAGGAGGTGCCATTGGAGCCTCTCCCGAGGAACGGGTAGCGCCATTGGAACTTATGCCTGAGATGGCTTCGCTGACATGTGGAACGGTGAATTTTGGTGAAGGAGTATTTTGGAATCCGCCAAACCTGGTCGCTCATTTCGCAAGAAGAATGAAAGAGCTGGGAGTCAGACCAGAAATCGAAGTCTTTGAAGCGGGCATGATTCAAAATGCCCTAAATCTGGTGAAGAAAGGATTATTGGATTCACCACTTCATTTCGATTTTGTAATGGGCGTACCCGGTGGAATTACTGGTTATTTGCGCGACCTTATTTACTTGAGCGAGACAGTTCCACCGGGATCGACTTGGACCGTAGCAGGTATCGGCCGTTTTGAACTTCCCTTAGCTGTTACTGCGATCATTTTGGGCGGTCACGTTCGAGTTGGTTTTGAGGATAACATCTATTATAGCAAAGATGTTTTGGCTGAAAGTAACGCCCAGTTAGTGGAAAGGGTTCAGCGGATAGCGCTCGAACTGGGGAGAGAGATCGCTACTCCTGCAGAAGCGCGCCGGATCCTTCGTATATCCCGTGCTTGAAGAAGAGAAGATTGGTTTATTTCTTGAATCGCTGTGCTCTAGTAGCCCAACGCCAGGCGGTGGTGCTGTCAGTGGGCTTTGTGCCGCTTCGGCCGCTGCGCTTGGAGCAATGGTCGCAGCGCTTTCTCAAGGAAAGAAATACACCGCAATCCGTGGACAAATGGCTGAATGGCAAGAGAAGTTTGCGAGCAAAAGCCTAGAGTTTCTCGAGCTGGGAGAGCAAGATGTGAAAGCTTTCCAGAAAGTGATGGCTGCTTATCGAATGCCGAGAGAGAATCCCTTGGATCGTCAAACAGCAATCCAAGCCGCATTAAAGCAAGCATCGCTGATACCGTTACAACTTGCGCGCGGGTTGATCGAACTGTCACCCGGAATCCAGTTTTTGGCAATAAACGGAAATCGGAATGTCCTAAGCGATGTTGGAGTCGCATCCTCTGCAGCAGAGGCTGCTTTAGCCTCTGCCCATATCAATGTCCTTGTGAATTTGATGGCCATGAAAGATAGGCAATTTGCTGCGGAAATGCATCAAATCCTTCAGCAGGAAGTCATCCCAGCCAGAGGCGAATTCCGCCAGCAAACCGAATCCATTATCAAAGCCCTTGAAGGAGGAATCTAACAGTGAAAGACATCGTAATCTGTGCCGCCAAACGCACCCCTATTGGTTCGTTTCAAGGAGCACTGAAGGAGATTCCAGCGCCTCATTTGGGAGCCGGAATTTGTCGATCCATACTGGAAGAATGCCAGCTAGATCCAGAGGCAGTGCAAGAGCTTATCGCTGGCTGTGTTTTGCCGGCAGGACAAGGCATGAATCCTGCAAGGCAAATTGCGTTGATATCCGGATTGCCAGCCATTTCCACTGCCATGACCGTTAATCGAGTTTGCGGTTCCGGTTTACAGGCAATAGTTTCGGCGGCGCAAGCGATCGCTCTTGGTGAAATAGATTGCATCCTAGCAGGTGGAATTGAGAGCATGAGCCGAGTCCCCTATCTATTAGCCAAAGCCCGTCCGGGTTATCGTTTTGGCCACGATACTCTTTTTGACGGATTGATCTTGGATGGGCTGTGGGATGCATTCCATGACGTTCACATGGGGCTCACGGCAGAAACGCTTGCGGACCGATTCAGCATCAGCCGGCAGGAGCAAGACCGGTTCGCACTTGAGAGCCAAAATAAGGCGGCTCTGGCAATAAAGGAAGGGCGTTTCAAGCGCGAAATTCATCCGGTACCAATCCCCCAAACCAAGGGGGATCCGATTCTGTTTGGCAACGATGAATATGTCCGAACCGATACATCGATGGAAAGGTTGTCCAAACTGAAACCCGCTTTTCGCAAGGACGGAACTGTAACCGCGGGCAATTCCTCCGGGATAAACGATGGTGCCGCTTTTCTCCTGATTACTTCTTCCAGATGGGCAGAAGCGCATCGTTTGAAACCAAGGGCAATCATACGGAGTTGGGCAGTGGCAGGAGTGGAACCGATGGAGATGGGGTTGGGACCTGTTCCAGCGGTGAAAAAAGCATTGGAACGGAGCGGAAACCTCCTTCAACAGATGGATGTGATCGAATTAAATGAAGCATTCGCCGCACAATCACTAGCAGTTCTCCGACAGCTGAATCCACCCCCGGAACGAGTGAATCCCAACGGAGGTGCAATCGCACTAGGTCATCCCATCGGCGCATCTGGCGCTCGGATACTGGTCACTTTGCTGCATGAACTAGAACGAAGCGCCGGCAAATTTGGACTGGCCACATTGTGCATCGGAGGAGGCCAGGGGATTGCCATGATTATCGAAAGAGTATAAGCTAAGGTATCGCAAGAGAACGACCGCATGGAAGAACTCGTCCCGTGAATCCCAAAGCAGGAGGTGCGTGATGCAACTCTTTTTAGACAGCGCGAAACCCAATGAAATCCGCGAGGCCGCAAACCTCGGGGTAATTAGTGGGGTCACAACCAATCCCTCTCTCGTTGCCAAAGAGAAGGTCGATTATAAGGAACGAATCATGGAGATCTGCCAAATCGTGAGCGGACCGGTCTCTGTCGAAGTGTTGTCCCAGGAAGCAGAAGGCATGGTTACCGAAGCCAAGGAATTTGCCACCTGGGCATCGAATGTGATCGTAAAAGTACCAATGATCAAAGAAGGCTTAAGAGCGCTCAAATCATTGCGACAGCTTAAGATTAGGACGAATGTTACTTTGGTATTTTCGCTAAACCAGGCGCTTCTGGCGGCGATTGCAGGAGCGGACTACGTCAGCCCATTTGTTGGTCGATTGGATGATGTTGGACATGATGGAATGCAGCTGGTAGCTGAAATCGTGAATGCCTACAAAGCCTACAACATGGGTACACAAGTGATTGCAGCTTCCATTCGCCATCCATTGCATGTCGTTCAGGCTGTACACGCAGGCGCACACATCGCCACCATTCCCTTCGGCGTTTTGGAGGGAATGCTTCATCATCCTCTGACCGATTTAGGCGTCCAGCGGTTCCTCGATGACTGGCACCGGGCGATTGGCCAACAAGAAAGGAAAAACGATGTTTAAATTCACCCTCGAGCAACTCAATGGGAAAAAAGTACTAGAATTAAAACTGCTGGCCAAGCAATTCAAAATCCCGTATTACACCCGAATGAACCGGGATGAGTTGATTGAAAAAATCTGGCAAAAAGCAAGTCAACTCGGATTTGCGGAGGAGTCATCCCCCTTACCGGTGGAAAAGCCAGTAGCAGTAACAGTAATCGAAACCTCCGCGGTTCCCCGGGAGCGGACACCTGAAACTCGGGAGAGTGATTCGCAAGATAGAAAGCCATATACCAAGGACAACAAGGAAGAAGCAATACGGGGCGACCTGGTGGAAGGTGTGCTAGAAATTCACGAAGAAGGTTATGGGTTTCTGCGTTCCAAATATGTCCCTTCGCCCCAGGATATTTATGTATCTCCTTCTCAAATCAAGCGATTTGGATTGCGAGACGGTGACGTCATCACCGGTTGGGTAAGGCAACCAATGGAGAAAGAGAAATATCTTGCTTTACTTCGAGTCAAGGAAGTGAATGGATTTGATCCGGAGATTGCACGCAACCGGCCTCAATTTGAACACCTTACACCGATTTTCCCCAATCGGAGGCTGAAATTGGAGACAACAACATCCGATTTCTCCACACGGTTGATCGATTTGGTAGCTCCCTTGGGTCGAGGCCAGCGAGGAATGATCGTTTCTCCGCCCAAAGCCGGAAAAACCACCATTCTCAAGAAAACAGCCCAAGCGATCACTCGCAACTATCCGGAAGTGATCGTGATGGTTCTCTTAGTCGATGAACGACCGGAGGAGGTCACTGATTTTAAGCGATCCACCACCGCAGAAGTAGTCTCTTCCACATTTGACCAACTTCCAGAAAACCATATCCGGGTAGCTCGACTGGTGCTAGAAAAAGCGAAACGATTGGTGGAACAAGGCAAGGATGTCGTAATTCTACTGGATGGCATCACTCGCTTGACCCGTGCTTACAATGCCGTGATGCCTTCATCGGGTCGCACGCTTTCCGGCGGCTTAGATCCTGTAGCGATACACGGTCCCAAGAGTTTTTTTGGCGCAGCACGAAACATCGAGGAAGGGGGAAGCCTGACGATCTTGGCCACGGCTTTGGTGGAGACAGGCTCCAAAATGGATGAAGTGATTTTCGAGGAGTTCAAGGGTACTGGAAATTTCGAGCTTGTACTCGACCGGAAAATCTTTGAGCGACGTGTATTCCCTGCAATCGACATTAAACGATCCGGAACTCGCAGAGAGGAATTGCTCTATAGCGAAGAGGAAATCCGTAAAATCTACAATTTGCGTCGAGCCTTGAGCGCGCTGGAAGGAAGCGAAGCCTTGGAAAAACTGCTGGATTTGCTCACCAAGACGAAATCCAATACGGAATTTCTCCGCTACATTGGGAGTGAAGAACTGTAAATGAAGTTACAACTTCTAGCGTCTACGCCGGAACCAGAGAGAGCTTGTGCGGCTGCTGCACGTCTTTGTTACCGTGATGCGACCGTGGCCGAGTTGTACAAAGACTTGCAACCAGAGGAAATCGAAACCTTACTGGCAAAAGTGATTGAGAACGGGCATTTTTCCGTTCTAGAGCACGCATCATTTACTTTTGGCGTAGAAGATATCTCAAGGGTAAGCACTCATCAATTGGTGCGCCATCGGATCGCTTCATTTTCCCAACAAAGCCAAAGATACAGCCGGATAAAGCAACCTGGTTTCGTCACCCCTCCCGCAATTCGTTCCAATCTAGAAACCTCACAGGCTTTCCAAGATGCACTTTGCTTTGCAGAAAAGCGTTATCAGCAACTGCTTGCTGCCGGGATAACCGCTGAAGATGCAAGGTATATCTTGCCGCAAGCTACGACTAGTCGGATCATTTTTTCAATGAATGCGCGGGAACTATGGCATTTCTTTGAAATGCGTTGTTGCCAACGGGCACAATGGGAAATCCGAACCTTGGCTTTTCTTGTCCTCAAAGCCGCCAAACAAAAGGCGCCCTTACTTTTCGCTAAGGCAGGCCCCGCTTGTTGGCATGGGTTTTGCTCGGAAAGAGATTACCCCTGCTTTCGAAAGGGATCTTTGTTCTTTCAGGAGTCTTACAAACGTGCGATCAAGCAATTGAAAGACTGCGGTGCAGAAGTTGAAGAAATCGCTCTACCCCAATTCTGTGCAGAAATAAGCAAAATAGGCAGTCTACTTGGCGTATCTAAAAGCCAATGCCTTCAGCCAACATGGGTGAAATGGCGAGATGGACCAGGTATTTTACTATCAGCAGATATCCAACAATGGATCACCCAATTAACACTACAGAATAGCGATGCGCCTATTCCTGTACCAGAACAGGAAGTGAGAGTTCAAACCGGATTCTCTAAAGTTGCTTTCCCTTTGGTTCTCGAATCTAAACCGATGCGTTATTGGGTAGATCCGGGCATTTGGAAAGAATCCGTGTTCTATATTCCGATTGGAACCCCATGGATCGTCACCAAAGTAGAGGCAGGGAATCTGCGTCACATCTTGGGGCAAGTCAACAATGATGGGAGAACGCAGTGAAATGGACGCGATGAAACCCGGGTGGATCGAAGTGATTTGCGGGAGCATGTTCTCAGGAAAAAGCGAAGAGCTATTGCGCAGAGTGCGCCGTGCGCGGATTGCCAAGCAGAGTATTCAGGTGTTCAAGCCTGCTTTTGATGACCGCTACACGCATTCCAGCGTAGTGTCGCATGACGGGGGTGCCACCCAAGCGATAAATCTAGCCAAACCACAGGAAATCTTCGATCGATTGGAAGCGGGTACGCAAGTCGTAGCCGTCGATGAAGCACAATTCTTCTCGCAGGAATTCGTTGCAGTATGTCAAGAACTGGCAGACCGAGGGATTCGCGTTATCGTGGCAGGATTGGACACTGACTTCCGCGGACTCCCTTTCGGTAGTATGCCCGCGTTGATGGCCGTGGCCGAGGAGGTAGCTAAGTTACAAGCCATTTGCGTGGTTTGTGGAGCCCCTGCGGCACGCACTCAAAGGGTGATCAACGGACGCCCAGCGCGTTTTGAAGATCCAGTGATTATGATTGGGGCATCCGAAAAATATGAAGCTCGTTGTCGGCATTGCCACCAAGTCCCGCATGAAGCATCGGTTGACAACTCATGAGAATAAAACCAAAGGAAATCCTAGTCGGAGGACAAGCAGTCTGGGAAGGTGTTATGATGCGAAGCCCGCGGGGGATTGCCTTGGCCGTGCGGCAATCCACGGGGGATATCCGAGTGCAAAAAATAACGTATACTCCTTTAAGCAAAAGATATCCTCTGTTTCGTTGGCCTTTTTTCCGGGGGATGGGCGCTCTCTGGGAATCCCTTATTTTGGGCATTCGCGCGCTGAACATTTCCCTGTCCCTGGCAAATAAGGAGGAAGATAGGCTTACACCTGCACAGATGGCCTTATCTTTTGCTTTGGCGATCGGTATGGTCGTTGGAGTTTTTTTTCTTCTTCCCCTTTTCATATCCCGCTTGTTGATACCCGTTCTGACTTCTCAATGGGTATTGATAGTGGAAGGTTGTTTGCGCTTTCTGTTCTTTTTCCTTTACTTGGCCTTGATCCGTTTGATTCCAGAAGTACGGCGGATTTTACTGCAATACCATGGTGCAGAGCATAAAGCCGTTCATGCTTTCGAACACGGCGAACCGCTCACGGTTGAGGCTGCAAGCAAGTACACTACGTTACATCCACGATGTAGCACAAGTTTCCTGCTAGTCGTTCTGATTGTCAGTTTTGTCCTCTTTGCTTTTCTAGATTTTTCCCAATGGTATTGGCGTTTTTTATCGCGCATCTTCCTATTACCCTTCATTGCTGGGTTTTCCTTTGAATTAATTCGTTTATTTGTCCTCTACCCACGAAATTGGATCTCAAAAGCGGTAGTCCTGCCGGGATTATTGACGCAAAAACTCACAACTGCAGAACCGACACCCGAGCAAATTGAGGTTGCTCTCAGAGCACTGCAATCCTCCTTGGAGCCTTGCGATGTTTGAGCGAAAGCAGATGTTAATCTATCGAAAAGAGCAATTGGAGAAGCTTCTGTTGGATCCTTCGGTACAATCAGATTCTACCGCTTTGCAAAAGTATGCTATCGCTTATCATGATGTGTCACTGCTGTTGCAAAAAATGGAGCAGCTAGCAGTCTTGCAGAAACAGATCCAATCAACAGATTCATTGAAAAGTGACCAGGACCCTGAATTGCGCGAAATGGTTGAGATCGAGGTGAACCGCCTTCGTGAGCAGGAAACGTCTCTACACACCGAAATCATAACTATGATTTTACCAAAGGATCCTGCGGACCAGAGAAATGTCATTATGGAAATTCGAGCGGCAGCAGGAGGCGAGGAAGCTGCTTTGTTTGCAGCGGAATTATTCCGCATGTATGCCGCATATTCTGAGAAAAAGGGATGGAAAATTGAAGTCCTCTCCTCCAATCCCACAGATTTAGGTGGATATAAAGAGCTCATTTTTGCCGTTAAGGGGAAAAACGCCTATTCTCGGCTGAAGTTTGAAGGAGGAGCCCATCGAGTGCAACGAGTGCCGGTAACGGAATCTTCCGGGCGTCTTCACACCTCAACGGCTACCGTAGCGGTATTGCCGGAAGCCGAGGAAGTCGATATCAAAATTCAGTCGGAAGAGCTCCGCATTGACGTGTATCGCGCGTCGGGTCATGGCGGACAATGCGTACAAAAAACGGATTCCGCGGTCCGCCTCACCCATCTACCATCAGGTCTGGTAGTCACTTGCCAAGATGAACGGTCACAACTGCAAAACAAGGAGCGGGCAATGACGATCCTGCGCGCGCGATTATTAGATATGGCACGCCAGGCGCAAGCCAATACAATCGTTTCCAATCGCCGGCTTCAAGTGAAGGGAGGGGAGCGTTCCGAGAAAATCCGGACATACAATTTTCCCCAGAACAGGATTACGGACCATCGGATTGGATTGGATCTCTATAGCCTTCCGCAGGTCATGGAGGGCGATTTGGAGGAATTGTTTCAAGCCCTGCAATCTCAAGATATCAAAGAACGATTGGAGGAAGAGTCATCGAAATTGTCTATCTCGTAATCGGTTATTTAGCCGGTGCCATTCCGTTCGGCTATTTGTTCGGAAAACTGCGTGGCATAGATTTACGCAAGAGTGGAAGTGGAAATATCGGTGCCACAAACACATGGCGAGTTTTGGGTTTTTTTCCGGCTTTTGTAGTGTTCATCCTCGATACCGCAAAAGGGTTTTTATTAGTCTATTTTATACACCCACCCCAAACCGATTTTTTGCTACCACTATTTCCGTATACAAATGCACCTTTGATTTCGGGAAATGATGTCCACGCCTTAATTGGTTTAGCGACGGTTCTCGGTCATGACTACTCAATATTCTTACGCTTTCGGGGAGGGAAAGGCGTAGCCACTACGTTCGGGGTAGTCTTGGCTATGAATTGGCAGGTTGCACTATTAGTTTTGGGCGTATGGCTGTTGGTGGTAATACTCACTCGGTTCGCCTCACTGGCTTCCCTAACCGCTGCAGCTGTAATTCCCGTGCTTCTTTACTTCTGGTCTCCTCCCTATTTTCTTGTGGGATTAATCCTGTTTGGATTGACCTTGGTGCGACACAGAACAAATGTCGAGCGTCTGCTACAGGGACAGGAGCTGCCATTTTTGGTGAAACCCAAATCCCAGACGGAAGAAGATCGTCCAATGGAATCCCATGATCAAGACAATTCCGGAAGTAGCGGAAATCCTTAAGCGGGGGGGCGTCTGTGCGTTCCCCACAGAAACCGTTTATGGATTAGGGGCTCATCCGTTTCACCCAGAAGCAATCCAGCGTATTTTTGCTATCAAGGGAAGAGCTCAAGACCAACCACTGTCTTTACACATCAGCCAGCTCGGAGAGCTTTTTAAGTTTGGGCAAGACATTCCTAGCATGGCCAACCGTTTCATCAATCGTTTTTGGCCTGGTCCATTGGCGCTAATTGTGCCATCCTCCCCTTTGGTTCCTTCGCAAGCGAGAAGCAATCGCCAGACCGCCTCCTTTCGATATCCAAATCACTTTCAATTTAGGGAACTTGGTAGACTGGTGGGCGCACCCCTGATAGCTACTTCCGCCAATCGGAGCGGGAGCTTGAGCGCCGTATGTTCCCTTGATGCCGAGGCGGAACTAGGTGAGTGGATTGATGGTACCGTGGATGGTGGTCCATGTGATTACGCACTTGACTCAACCCTTGTCGATCTCACTACAGATCCGCCCACAGTGTTGCGTGAAGGAGCGATTGGCCTGGAGCTTCTACAAGAACAGACCGGTTTTCATTTAAAAAAGGCGGGTCGTAAGCTAGTGAGGTTGGAAGTGCTCTTCCTCCCAGAAGGGAAAAGCTTTCCAGAAGACCAATCGGGCGATATCGTTGTGCTAAAATCCGTTCCAAAAAAGGAATCCATGTTTTTTTCTCTTTTAGCGGATTTGCAAAAGCAAAACGTTTCCAAGGTTTACATACCTGCAGAGTTCTCCCTTCAAAACAAAGTAGTGCAAAGATTGTGGTTCCGCGGTCAAAAAAAAAGGGGTGATGGAAATTGCAAATAGCACCGGAACAAGAACGGGTTCTAAAAAGCTTAAACGCTTTCAAGGCTATGGCAAAACAAGCCCTGCTGGCAGCAGTTACCACCAAGGATCCAGAATACTGGCAAAGACATGCTGAATCCAGAAGGCTAATTTACAAAAACCTGATCACATGGGTGGAAATGGATGGGGTAGAAGCAGCTTGTTCGAGGGCCTTGCAGGAATACCGACAGGTTTTGCAAGGAAAAGAGTCATCACCTGAACAGGCTGGCCGATTGGAAGCATTGGAGGGCTTTCTCGCCCTCTGTGGTTTTGACGAACGGACCATTAAACAGAGTCAGCGCAGCATGTACTAGGAAAGATTTAAGAGGAGAATTGCGTAATTTCCCAAAACAATACTGAGTCGAATTAAATGAAGATGTCATTGCCCAACCCAACAAACAACTGGCTTACATGGCCCAACGTACTGACGTTTTTTCGCCTATTAGCAAGTATTCCTCTCTGTTACTTCATCGTTCGCAACGATTCTATCGGAGCGGTTCTTTTAATTTCTCTTGCGGCCTTTTCTGATTACCTGGATGGGTACCTTGCTAGGAAACTGAATCAGGAAAGTAAGCTGGGAAAAATCATGGACCCTTTCGTGGATAAAATCCTAGGGGGTTCGGCAATCGTGACATTGTGCATCATGGGGGAAATCCCGTGGAGCTTGCTTTGGCTTTTCTTAACTAGAGATGTATTCTTAGTCATCGCCACCTTGATCCTCTTGTGGCAAAAAAAGCAATTGGTGGCTGAAACAAAGGTAGGAAAGTTCTCCACAGTCCTTTTCATGCTTGGATTGGCCCTTGTCGTTGCCAATATTCCTTATGCCATTTATTTATTCTACGCATGTCTCGTATTGTACTTATTCAGTGGCCTTCTGTATTCGATTCGCATATTTCAATCCCCGCAAGCCAAGGAATTGAAAGCGAAGGCAAAGGCATATATCTCTGAAAACCGCTCGAAGACGGGCGAATCGGAGAGAGAGCAAAAAAAATGACCTCCATCAGCCAAGGCAAACTCGCCGTAATTTCGCGGCATAGGAAAATATTTCTCCGCATCCCAGTGCGAACTCACGAGATCAAACCTCCAGATCAACTAGAGGAAGTGTTTGGTCGGTACACCCACGGTTTGCTGCAGAAGGGCGATATTGTTGTCCTCTCGGAAAAAATGGTCGCTGCCACGCAAGGGCGTCTTGTTGCCACAGAGACGATTCAACCCACTTGGTTAGCGGTATTTTTAGCCAAAAAAGTAAAGAAAACTTCACATGGAATCGGTTTGGGAAGTCCAGAATCGATGCAGGTAGCGATTTGGGAATGCGGCAAGTTACGAATCCTTTTTGCTGCGGTTTTCGGCATGATCGGAAAATGGGTTGGGTTGAAAGGTCTGTTTTATCGGATTGCCGGCCGCCAAGCAGCTTGGATCGATGGGGATGCGCCTTACGGTATGCTACGCGGAAATATCACACTAGGACCTGCACAACCGAATCAGGTCTGTCGACAGCTCGCTAGGCGATTTGGTTGTCAAGTGGCGATTATGGATGTAAATGACATTGGTGGGTGTGAAATCTGCGGAGCTTCGCCGGAGTGCGATCGAAAGCTATTGATCGATTTGATGAAAGACAATCCACTGGGTCAAGATGTTGAGCAGACACCGATCGGAATTTTTCGGTTCCTGTCAGAGCATGCACCATGTTTTTTTGGTTGCGGTTGACGCGATGCCTAGTGAACTTTATACTCACTTCGGTGAAGAGTGGGTTTTTCCCACTCTTTTCCATTGGTATTTATGGAAAAAATGCGACTGGAACAAATTGAAAACGAAATCAAGCCGATTCTGGCAAAAGCCGGGTATCGTTTGTTGGATGTCGAGGTGCTTGCTGGAAGAGAACCAACTGTTCGTATCGTAATATTCTCGCACAATGGTGTAGGCTTGGATGACTGCGCAAGAGCCTCGCACATGTTAGACCATACGATTGACTATTTTTTTTCCGGCCGATTCCACCTGGAAGTATCTTCTCCTGGACTGGAGCGTCAATTTAAGCGCGAGGAAGAGTACGATCTTTTTCGGGGACAACCGATTCGCTTGCTTCTACGAGAGCCTCTTGATGGAGAAGACACAATTGAAGGAATTCTTGATGGACTTCAGGAACAAGAAGTTCGACTCATAAAAAACGAAGGCTTCTTGCTAATTCCCATCGAAACAATTCAAAAAGCACGGTTGGTTTTCAGATAAAGGAGGGAGGCACAAGATGGCGTCCACCGAATCCAAGGATCTAATGTTGGCTTTGGACCAAATTGCGCGAGAAAAGAGAATTTCCAAAGAGTCCCTTTTGGAAGCAATTGCTTCGGCTTTGACATCTGCGATAAAGAGGAATTTTGGCGGTACCCAAAACATTTCTGTGGAATTAAACGAAAAAACTGGAGCTTTCCGCGTACTCGCCAAAGTGGAAGTTGTACCCCAAGTTGAAAACAAATTCACACAAATCGCTTTGGCGGACGCACGCAGGTTACAACTCGAGGTCGCAGTGGGAGATTGGATCGAGCAGGAAGTCACACCCAAGGATTTTGGACGTCTTGCTGCTCAGACGGCGAAGCAGGTTGTATTTCAGAAAATTAAGGAAGCGGAACGCGAAGCATCCTATGCAGAGTACGCGGATAAAGAAGGAGAAATGATCAATGGTACGATCCGCAGGAAAGAAGGCAACCAGGTCTACATTGATCTCGACGAGCGTTCCGAAGCGGCATTGCCTCCGAAAGAGCAGGTACCAGGAGAACGATACGAGATCGGCGGACGATATCGTGTTTATCTACAATCTGTACATAGAGGGATTCGCGGACCAGAGTTGATTGTATCCAGAGCAAATAAAGAGCTAGTTTTACGCCTCTTCGAGCTTGAAGTACCAGAAATCTTCGAAGGTCGCGTGGAAATAAAGAGCATTGCCCGAGAGCCAGGGTTGCGCAGCAAGATCGCGGTGGCGTCCCGCGAAGAAAAAATCGATCCCGTTGGGGCTTGCGTGGGTCCGAAAGGGATCCGAATTCAAGCGATTGTGCGAGAACTGCGAGGAGAACGAATTGATATCATCCGTTACTCACGAGATGTCAAAGAGTTTATAGCAAACGCACTCTCACCAGCTAAAATCAGTCACGTAGACTTAGAAGAAAAGAGCAAAACTGCAACGGTAGTTGTCCAAAGTGATCAGCTTTCCCTGGCTATTGGCAAAGAAGGGCAGAATGCCAGGCTCGCTGCTAAATTAACAAGCTGGAAAATTGATATTCAAGCCGAAGGGGATGCGCTGTGATCAAACGCTTGCCCTTGCGTACATGCGTTGGTTGTCAGAATCAATTTACCAAGCGAGAACTGATTCGCATCGTTCGAACGCTCGAAGAGACATGGCAATACGACCCAACGGGAAAGGCAAACGGGCGCGGTTTGTATATCTGTCGCAACGCAAACTGTTTGGACAGGGCTCTTCAGAACAAGACCCTGTGCAAGAAATATGGCTTTCAGCTGAATCCGGAACAGCTAGATTGCCTCAAGCTGGTCCTTAAAGGCTGGCAGGAGGTATGAGATGAACAAAATGCGAGTTTATGAGTTAGCGAAAAACCTAGGTATTACGAATACCAAAGTACTTGAAATCCTGGAAAAACTTGGAGTGATTGTAAAAAGTCACATCTCGACGGTCGAGGCTGATGCAGTGGAGAACGCGGAACGTTTTGTAAAGGACATGAATCGTCTTGTACCCCCCACCACAGAAATGACATCACCAACAAAAAAAGCTCAGTCTACCCCGTTACCCTCCATACCTCTCAAATCTTTTTCTGCACCGTTTAAAGCAAAGCCGACGGAAGACAGTGCACTTCAACCTATCCGCAGTGAAGAGAAAACTGCGGTTCCCGTGCTGCGGAAAACCCAAAAACTTGTAGAGAAACCGGTAGAGAAGGCAGCAGAGAAACCGGTAGAGAAGGCAGCAGAGAAACCGGTAGAGAAGGCAGCAGAGAAACCGGTAGAGAAGGCAGCAGAGAAACCGGTAGAGAAGGCAGCAGAGAAACCGGTAGAGAAGGTCACTGCTGGCACTGCGCTCACCTGTGAGCAGTTTTCTCTAGAGCATAAAGTGGATTTGGCCAAAGTGGTTGAGTTTCTATGGAAACAAGGAGAACTGGTTCGAGCAAACCAGCCTCTAAATCAGCATCAGCAAAGGGTATTAGCATCTCTTGGACACCCAAGGCCGCCAATCATTACTACTTCCCCCACTACCGTTCCAAGACGGCGTAAAGAGCCAAAAGCGCATCCCGTTCCAATGACCAAAGAACTGTCCGCAATTTCTGGAGCCCAACCAAAAGCAAAAACAATTACAATCGCCACAGCGAAGAAACCGATGGTAGCTGAACCTATTGCAGAATTATTCACTAGACCGCCAGTAGTAACAGTGTTGGGACATGTTGATCATGGAAAAACCACTCTTTTAGATGCTATCCGCAAAACGACGGTAGCAGAAAAGGAGAGGGGAGGGATCACGCAAAAAATCGGTGCGTCCGAAATTATATTCAATGAACAAAAAATCGTTTTTATTGATACGCCTGGGCACGAGGCCTTCACGGCAATGCGTGCCCACGGAGCTCAGGTGACCGACATTGCCATCCTCGTCGTAGCCGCGGATGAAGGAGTCATGCCCCAGACGGTGGAAGCCTTAAATCATGCCAAGGCAGCGAAAGTCGCGATTATGGTTGGTGTCAATAAAATGGATAAAGAAGGAGCCAATATCGACAAGGTCAAGCAGCAATTGGCTGATCTCAGCCTCATCCCGGAAGAATGGGGCGGTGAGACAATCTTCATTCCCCTTTCCGCTAAAAAGGGAGAAGGGATCGATCATCTGCTGGAGATGATTATCCTGCTGGCGGAACTGCTCGAACTGAAAGCCCCCCATGCAGTTCCGGCGAAGGGAACCGTAATTGAAGCGCATGTGGACAAAGGAATGGGTCCGATGGCGGATGTAATCGTACAGGAAGGTATCCTTCGGTTAGGCGATTATGTCCAATTTGGTTTCACCGGTGGAAAGATCCGAATCATGCTGGATGTCAAGGGGAATCGGATCAAAGAGGCAGGTCCCTCCACTCCAGTCGAATTAATTGGCCTGGAGGAAGTTCCTTTACCAGGTGAGACATTTGAAGCGGTAAAAGAATATCGCTCAATTAAACGGTTGGGAGCTAAAGCGTCCAACCCGCTGGCGCGCAAAACTGCTGAGAACATCCTGCATGATATTAGTTTCGATAAGCTGAATTTGATCTTTAAAGCGGATACCCAAGGCAGTTTGGATGCAATCAAGGTTGCTGTAAGGCGAATTCCAGCACCGGAAATTCAAATGGAACCGATACATTTTGGCGTAGGAGCCATATCAGAGTCAGATATCGTACTTGCATCCATTACGCAATCGATCGTGTTCGGCTTCAATGTGAGAGCCGACGCTATGGCGAAAAAGGCGGCAGAGAAAGAGAAAGTGGATGTTCGGACATTCGATCTCATCTATGAATTGGTTACGGATCTGGAGAGTTGCTTGCGTGGAAAGTGCGAACCCCGGCTAGAAGAAAAACCGCTGGGCGAAGCGGTGGTGCGGCAGGTCTTCCGGATTACAAAACTTGGGTTGATCGCAGGGTCTTATGTACAAGAAGGAAAGGTTGTTCGAAATGCCAAGGCTCGCATAATACGCAACAACATCGTTGTTGGGGAAACAAAGGTTACATCTCTCCGAAGGTTCAAAGAGGATGTCAGAGAGGTACTGACAAACTTCGAGTGTGGGATTGGTCTGGAGAAAAACGCTGACCTGCAAGTAGGAGACGTTTTGGAGATCTACGTCATCGAGGAAGTGCAGAAGTGATTGGTTGGGGAAGTTGCGCAATCCTTATTCCGATGAGTCATTCGCTAAAAGAAAAAAGGCAGGTATTGCAAAGGTTGATCACCCTGATGCGCAAACAGTTCAACGTATCCATTGCGGAAACGGAAGGACAGGACACATGGCAGCGATCCAGACTGGAAATCGCACTTGTTGGAACAAGCGAAACACTAGTCCGTGATGCCTTTCAGTCTATTCACCGTTTCCTAGAATCGAACTTGGAGATTACGGTTCTGAGCTTGGAAACGCAGGTATTGTAAATGCAACCCTTGCGAGTGGAGCGCATGAAAGCATTGATTCGTCAAGAAATGGCCAGTCTCCTGCAGAAGGAGTTAAAGGATCCACGAATCGGTTTCGTGACATTAACACGGGTTGAAGTTTCTCCTGATGCTCGCAACGCTAATTTGTTCTTTTCGGTACTCGGGAGCGAGGAACAGATCCAGCAATCCATGCAAGGGCTAGAAAGGGCTAAAGGATTTATCCAACATCGAATCGCACAGGTAGTGCAGGGAAGGCATTCACCTCAGATACACATTCAATATGATCCTTCTCTTGCGCATTCCGAAAGGGTACAGACTCTTTTGAAGAAGATTGAGGAGGAAAAGCCTCAGGGTGAATCTTAAAGAACTGATCGAGCGGTATCAGCGCTTTTTGATTACATCCCATACCAGTCCCGATGGAGATGCCCTTGGCTCTTGTCTTGGTTTGGATCAATGGCTTCAAGAGCAGGGAAGGCAAAGCGCCATCATACTTTCGGAACTACCCCAGCGAGAATTCCCCCTCCCTGGTTTGGACCGAATTCTTAGTCTCCCTCCATGGAGGAATAACTTTGCATTGTTCGTACTGGACTCCTCCGAACCGGAACGCATCAGTAACGATTTGGCCGGGATATCATCATATATCGTAAATATCGATCATCACCCAACCAATTGTCTATTCGGCGATTGGCAAGTTGTGGATCCTAACGCTTCCTCAACCGCAGAGATCCTGACAACCCTGATTTCCCGGGAATTTACGATCTCCCGTAGTTGCGCACAATTCTTCTATTACGGGATACTGGCGGATACAGGGGGATTTCGTTTTGGCAATACCTCTGCCCGCGCCCTGAAAGCGGCTTCGCTATTGGTTGACTGTGGAGCTCAACCAGAAATGGCCGCCAAATCGTTCTTTTCTACTTTGTCCTCTTTTGATCTGAAATTACTCGGGCAAGCCCTGCTACAACAAGTTTATGAAGAACCTATTGCCTGGACCATTTTGCCTTTCTCAAGCGGAATCAGTGCCAGTATTGACACCGATTTCATCATGAACATTTGGCGGCAGTGGTCAGTACCCTCCATTTACATATTGTTTAAGGAAATTGAGCCGGGTCTATACAAAGTCAGTATGCGCAGCGATGGTTCCATCGATCTTTCCGCCATCGCCCAACAGTTCGGTGGTGGCGGACACAAAGCTGCCAGTGGTTGCACGATGCAAGGATCATGGATAGAAGTGCGCTCCCGTTTGGTCGACGCTATTCGGCGAGCAATCCAAGATGGAAAACGGATTTCTTAATCTGCTCAAACCCACCGGAATGACATCCTTCGATGTCATCCGATTTCTTCGCAGACAATTGCCATTTGGCAAATTCGGTCATTCCGGCACGTTGGATATGGCCGCTAGCGGTGTATTGGTGATTGCTTGCGGAGCGGCTACCAAGATCTTACCATTCCTGTCCAGCGAAAAATGTTACGTGTTCAGCGTGATATTTGGCTTGGAAACGGAAACTGGCGATTTATGGGGTCGAATCATGAAGCACAAAGAGATGAAAGTCAGTCGATCTCAGATCGAAAACGTGCTTCTACAAATGATTGGGCAAATAGAGCTTCCAGTGCCGCTTTTTTCCGCCAGGCACTGGCACGGACAGCGCATGTACCAATGGGCAATACAAAATCAAACACTAAACTATCAACCAAAGCAAGCGATCCAAGTATACGAACTAACGTTGCTCGATCTCAACTCGGGACCCCCCACCACAGCTCGCCTGAGAATGCGCTGCTCGCATGGGACTTATGTCCGCGCTATGGCACAGAGAATAGGATCACTGCTGCAAGGATATGCTTGCGCTGGCTTCCTCATTCGTACACAATCGGGTTCCTTCGCATTAAACCAGTCACAACCATTGTCAGAAATTGCGCTAGGTCTGGCAAAGTGGATCGACGTAAAAGAAGCGTTAACCCATCTGCCCTGTGTAGTATTACCGGATCGCTGGCTTTCAAACTTTGTCAATGGCCAACCGGTTACATGGCCTGATACCCGAGCCAATTTGGTATCTGTGACGGATCGGGGAGGACAGTTCCTCGGTATGGGGCGAATATACGAATCCTTGCTGAAAGCAGAGCGTTTGTACCGGTGAAGATAGTCGTCCTTCCTCCCGGAATGGGGGAAATGCCCTCCGCGCTGGGAATCGGAGTTTTTGATGGACTGCATTTAGCTCACCGCATTCTCCTGGCGCAAACAATCGCGTTAGCGCGCGAACGCGATTTGAACCCTGCGGTTTTTACTTTTGATCCTCCACCGCCTCTATATTTTCACCAACCTGGATATCGGTTGATCTCCACGCTCGAGGAGAAAATAAGTGCCCTAGAACAACTGAAGATCCAAACTCTTTTCCTACAACGCTTTAGCCAGACATTCGCAGCGTTCACCCCCAGACAGTTTTTTAATTGGTTGATTGAAAAAACGCAGGCACAAGCGTTGCTGGTTGGCCAGAATTTTGGCTTCGGCGGAAATCGCCTAGGGAATGCGGATCTCTTGAAGGAATTCGGAGAATCGCAAGGGGTAGAAGTCAATATTCTGCCATTGTTAAAAAACCAGCTAGGACTCAGCATTTCCTCCACTCTCATCAGGAGCTTATTGGAGAAAGGAAAGATTGAAGAAGCGAATCATCTTCTCTGTCAGCCATTTTCTGCACGTTTCCAATTTACAAATCATGGGTATTTTATTTTGATAGACTCAGAAAAAATCCTTCCACCGACAGGATGGTACCAGGGATTTGTGGAAGAGAAGGATCCCATCGTTTTCCAGCTGGAGCGTGACCGGATTCTTTGGTCCCAAAGTCTCCAACCTTACGAAAACGGTCTCGTACGAATAGTTTTTCTATCATGCCTCTAACCAGCTTTACCGCTGATACAGCCTGTGATAAGATGACTGAACCCTTTACTGGGGAATAGCTTCCCTCGAGCTATTGACCCGGTTCGGGGAATAAATGCACAGAGCGAACAGGAGGGGCCATTGACTCTCTCGAAAGAACAGAAAGAGGCAATCATCAAGAAATTCCAGATTCACGATCTGGATACGGGTTCGCCCGAAGTACAAGTAGCTATTCTCACTGAACGGATCAATACCCTGACGGAGCACTTGAGGCTGCACGCGAAGGATCATCATTCGCGTCGCGGCTTGCTCAAGATGGTTGGGGAGCGGAGGCGCTTGCTGAATTATCTGAAGCGACAATCTGTCGAACGGTACAACAACGTGATAAAAACGTTGGGACTAAGGAAATAAGCATTTGAATAACACAAAAAGCATTGAAATCGCCCTGGGATTGCGCAAGATGATCCTGGAGACCGGAAAGCTCGCAAAACAAGCCGGGGGAGCTGTTACCGTATTAGCTGGAGATAACGTTGTCCTCGTCACTGCCTGCGTATCGAATAAAGCTCGCGAAGGGATAGATTTTTTACCACTAGTGGTTGATTACGAGGAAAGGATGTATGCCGCAGGAAAAATACCCGGAGGTTTTTTCAAACGAGAAGGACGACCTTCGGAAAAAGAGATCCTTCGTTCCAGATTGATTGATAGAGCCATTCGGCCGCTGTTTCCTGCCAATATGCGAAATGAAGTGCAAGTTATTGCAAAGGTCTTGGCAGCTGACCCAGAATATCCACCGGATATACTTGCCATAAATGGAGCTTCTGCCGCCCTGACCATCAGTGAAATCCCCTTCGATGGACCCATCGGTGCTGTGCGCGTTGGATTTAAAGATGGACAATTCCTTCTCAATCCTTCCTATGTAGAGATGGACGAAGGAGACCTTGATTTGGTGGTGGCTGGACGAGAAGATGCCATCTTAATGGTGGAAGCCGGCGCAAAGGAATTTCCCGAGGAGAAAATGCTGGAGGCTTTGGCTTATGCGCATGAACAAATCATCCGCATCATTCAGTCAATCCGGCAATTCTCTCAGGAAAACAGCAAAACCAAGCTGACCTTCCCCGAATCAGAACCTGCAAAAGAATTGGTAGAGGTAGTGGATCAAGCAGTACGTCAACCGATTCGACTAGCTATCCGGATTACTGAAAAACAACAACGCGAAGAGGAATTGGCTCGATTGGATCTATTCCTGCGGGAAACTCTATCCACGAAATATCCTGAATGGGATCCTGCAATCCAGCAGATAGAACACAAGATACTGAAAGAAGAAACCCGGCGAATGATCCTGGAAGAAGAAATCCGCCCAGATGGGCGCAAACCCACAGAGATCCGACCTATTACTTGCGAAGTAAACACACTACCTCGAGTTCACGGTTCTGCTCTTTTCACACGCGGACAAACCCAGGTGATGACAATCGTCACACTGGGAGCCTTGGGTGAAGTGCAAATTATAGAAGGTCTCGGACTGGAAGAGTTCAAACGTTATATGCATCATTACAACTTCCCACCGTTCTCCACCGGTGAAGTTCGGCCGTTGCGCGGACCAGGACGACGGGAAATTGGACACGGAGCCCTGGCTGAGCGGGCCTTGTTGCCCGTTGTTCCTTCGCAAGAGAGCTTTCCCTACACCATCCGGCTGGTTTCAGAGGTATTGGAATCCAACGGCTCTACTTCGATGGCTTCCACCTGCGGTAGCACCTTGGCACTAATGGATGCTGGCATTCCCATCCACGCGCCTGTTGCTGGGATCGCCATGGGATTGGTAAAAGAAGGGGATCGAATCGCCGTTTTAACAGATATCCAAGGTATAGAAGATGCTCTGGGAGACATGGATTTTAAGGTAGCCGGAACAGAGACGGGAATCACAGCCCTGCAAATGGACATGAAAATCAAGGGGATCGACTTGGCCATCATAAAACAAGCACTAGCTCGGGCCTACGATGCCCGGCTCTTTATCCTGACAAAGATTCGAGAGGCGCTGCCTGCACCTCGAGCAGAACTGTCTCCCAACGCTCCCCGTGTTTTTGTGATGGAAATCAACCCGGACAAAATCCGTGAAGTGATTGGTCCTGGAGGCAAGATGATCAAGAAAATCACGGCAGAAACCGGAGCCGTGATCGATATCGATCAAACGGGTCGCGTATACATCACCGCACCTACAGCTGAATCTGGGGAAGCTGCGCGCAAGACGATTGAATTGCTTGTAGGTGATGTGGAAATCGGAGCTATCTTCATAGGAAAGGTGACACGACTCGCCACATTTGGTGCTTTTATAGAGATCAGTCCTGGCAAGGAAGGATTACTACACATCTCTCAAGTATCCGATCATCGTATAGACCGGATTGAAGATGTTTACAAACTTGGAGAGGAAGTGGAAGTCAAGGTCAATAAAATCGACGAGCAAGGGAAAATCGGCCTGACTCGCAAAGGGTTACCTGGCGGTCCCAGTGCGGACACACCCGACCGTCCACCGCGTGATGCGCGTCCGCGGGATGATCGGGGGGGGCGCCGCTCCAGCCGTGATGGAAGCGATCGGCCTCGATATGGGGAACGCCACCGCTAACAAGCCGTCAAACATTCTGATCCCGATCCGCGTTGACCCTAGCGCAGAAGGGTTACCCCTTCCGAAGACAATGACAACCGGATCGGTAGGTGTCGATTTATATGCCAGCGCAAGTGAACGAATTCCCGCTAAGCAGTGGCGCAAAGTGTCCACCGGAATCGCTATCGCGATACCGAACGGATTCGAAGGGCAAGTTCGGCCACGCAGTGGTCTGGCAATACAATATGGCATTACGGTTCTGAATGCTCCAGGAACCATTGACAGCGATTATCGCGGTTTAATTGATGTCATTCTGATCAATCATGGCTCGATCGATTTTCAAATTGAACGGGGAGACCGGATTGCCCAATTGGTGATTGCGCCAGTTGCAAGGGCCTCTTTTGTTCGCGACCCAGATTTGGAGGAAACCGAGCGATCCAATGGCGGCTTTGGCCACACCGGACGATAGAAAAACCATCTACAGAGATATCCAGCATCAAATCCTTTCATGCAACCGGTGTCAACTCAGCACTACGCGCAAACACGCCGTTCCCGGTGAAGGCAGATTGGATTCCAATGTGTTGTTTGTAGGAGAAGGGCCTGGGGAGCAGGAAGACCTGCGCGGTTTGCCCTTTATAGGAGCCGCAGGGAAACTGCTGGATCAATTGATTAGCTCTCTCGGTCGGACTAGACCAGAAGTCTACATTACCAATCTGGTAAAGTGCCGCCCACCTGGAAATCGGGATCCTCTTCCGGAAGAGATTGATGCCTGTCATCCCTACCTGATCGCGCAAATCGGGTTGATTTGCCCTCGCGTAATCTGCACTTTGGGTCGCCATGCCTTGCATGCGCTGATCAACCCCACCTGGAGTATCTCGAGTGTTCACGGGCGCGCAGTGCAAAAAGACGGTATCTTCTTCTTTCCCACATTCCACCCGGCGGCAGCTCTCTATCATCCCGCAAGCAAAGAGGATCTGATAAAAGATTTTCTACGATTGAAGACCCTACTGCAGCAGGAAAAACCCCCTTGGATCTGAAATTCGTTTCTTTGGGTGGATTGGGTGAAATTGGCAAGAATATGATGGCATTCGAAATCCGCGGACGGATCCTGCTTGTGGATGCCGGCGTAAAGTTCCCCGACGAAAAAACACCAGGAGTGGATTTAATTATTCCGGATTTTACGTACCTTATCGAACAACGGGAAAAAATCGTAGGATTGGTTTTAACGCACGGCCACGAAGATCATGTTGGCGCGGTTCCTTACCTTTTGCAAAAGCTTCCCATGCCTGTTTATGGTACCGATCTCACGCTTGGTTTGGCAGAAGGCAGAACCAAGGAGCTCGGTGTATCGTTCGATAAGCATATTGTCCGTCCCGGAGATGAAATTCAGCTTGACCCATTTTCTGTGGAATTCCTGCAGGTTACTCACTCTGTGCCTGCTAGCGTCAGCTTAGCGATCAAGACGCCCCTTGGTATTATTGTGCACTCGGGCGATTTCAAAATCGATCAAAACCCCGTTGATCAACGAAAAATGGATTTCCCGCGGATTTCCGCACTTGCCAAGCAAGGTGTGCTTTGCCTTTTCTGTGATTCCACCAATGCCGAGCGGCCTGGATACGCTCCTTCTGAATTGGCTGTGAAAGGACCGTTGGAAGAGATTTTCCGTGCGGCTCGCAATCGCATTATCGTCACCACATTTGCATCGAATGTGCATCGTATTCAACAGATCATCGCGACGGCCTCTCTGTTTGGACGAAAAGTACTTGTGGACGGAATGTCGTTGAACAATGTAGTGACGGTCGCTGTCGAGCTTGGCTACTTGCAAATCCCTTATGATATTCTGGTTCAGTCCGATGAGTTGAGTCGCTTACAACGAAATCAAGTGGTCATTATTACAACCGGAAGCCAAGGCGAACCCCTTTCCGCCCTCTCGCGAATCGCGTCAGGAGAGCATAAAAAGGTCGCGATCGAACCTGGGGATACAGTCATATTTTCCGCGGATCCAATTCCTGGCAACGAAACCCTGGTTGCAGAAACCATCGATAAGCTTTTCCGAAAAAAAGCGGAAGTGATCTACGGACCTTCAACCGGGGTGCATGTTTCCGGTCATGGGTTTCGTGAAGACATCAAAATGATGATCAATCTCATCCAACCGCGCTACTTTATTCCGATACATGGGGAATATCGTCATCTGGTGCGGTGTAGTAGAATAGCAGAGGGCGTCGGAATTCATCCAGATCGGATTTTCCTGGTAGAAAACGGTGAGGTTGTAAACTTCACTGCAGGTAAAGCGTTTATGCAGGGAAAAGTCAAAAGTTCCGCCTCCTTCGTAGACGGTCAATCGTTGGATACGCTGGAAAGCTCGGTCTTGCGTGACCGACGGATCCTATGCCAAGAAGGCTTCGTCAATGTTTCTGCGGTTCTGCAAATGCAAAAGCGAGTCATCCAGGCAAACCCTACGATTCATTCCAGAGGTTTCTTACCGGAAAAAGACCTGGAGCAATTTGCTGGCGAATTAACCCTCCAGATTGTTTTGCTATTCCATCAGTGCATGGAGCAGAATATGGACAGGGAAACTTGCGAACAAAAGACGAAAGATGCAGTCTTGCGATTCTTTTCCAAACGATTGAAGCGTCGGCCATTGGTGATAGTGAGTATTACGGACCTCGATGAGAAAACTGCAACGGAATAAACAGCGCAAGCGGAACAAAGGAAAGCAGACGGCCAAACGGAAAAACTCTACGACGGCCCTCTGGGTTGGCACCATCCTGCTTTGTTGCGCTGCGGTAGTCGTAATTATCGTTTTCCTGCCTAAAGTTGTTGAGCTGATATGGAAAGGATTGGGTTGGAATGTCATTACAGTGGTTCTTTTTATCGCCATCCCCATCTTTCTCTGGCGTTTTCTGAATGGATTTCGTGCTCGTTTTCTAGGAGCATGGGTTTCAATTCTTGTTTTTGCTTTTCTCCTGATTGGCAAGGTCGTTCCTGCAACCTGGAACAGCGTAATCAATCAAACGTTAGGTCCAGGCATCTACCCAATCCTGTTTGCTTTCGCTATCAGTGCGGTCATATCCCTTCTTGGTCGTAAACTGTTTCCTAAAAGGACACCAAGCGTTGGCTTGAAAGAAAGGGAAGGTAAACCAAAAGAGAAAGTCACTGCTGTGGCAGAAAAAACAAGAATCGAAAAAAAGTCCCGACCGGCAATCCCAGCAGGGGCCGCTGCCGAGTATCGCCTTCCCCCGCTAGATCTGTTAGACAAGAGTGCAGGAGACGGTGTAAGAGTATCTCGCCGGGAAACGCGTAATGTACAACAGGTTTTGGAAGAAAAACTAAAAAGCTTCGGGATCGGCACCCGCGTAACCAATATCGAAATCGGTCCTGCGGTTACTCGCTACGAACTGGAACTTGATCCTGGCGTAAAGGTTTCCAAGATCATCAACCTGTCCGATGATATCGCGTTGGCATTGGCTGCTAATGGCGGCATTCGCATTGAAGCCCCGGTTCCCGGGAAGCCTGTTTTGGGAATTGAGGTCCCATCTGACAAAATTTCCACGGTATCGTTGCGAGAAATCCTGGAAAGCAAGGAGTTTACAGATCGAAAATGGCGCGTACCACTTGCATTTGGCAAAGATATTGCCGGACACCCGATCGTGGCAGACCTACGGGAAATGCCCCACCTGTTGATTGCTGGAACCACCGGTTCGGGCAAGAGTGTTTGCATCAACTCTATCATTTGTGGTTTGCTCTACCGTCATACTCCGAAGGATTTGGGATTAATCCTGATCGATCCGAAACGCGTGGAACTTTACAACTACCGCAATCTTCCCCACCTGCTCTACCCCGTCGTGGAAGACATCAAGCAAGCCACCGCTGTACTGAAGGAAATCGTGGAGGAGATGGAGCATCGTTTGGCACAATTCTCAGCGGTTGAGGCAAGAGATATTGAGGCATTCAACCTTAAAATCAAAGAAGAAAACGGGGGCAAACGGATGCCTTACACCGTAGTGGTGATCGATGAGCTGGCTGACTTGATGATGATTGCTCCCGCTGATCTGGAAAAGTACATCCAACGCTTGGCTCAATTGGCTCGTGCCACGGGGATCCATTTGATCGTGGCAACACAGAGGCCTTCTACCGATGTCATCACCGGAGTAATCAAGGCGAATATTCCTTCGCGCATCGCTTTTGCCGTCAGCTCACAAACGGATTCCCGGGTCATTCTGGATTCTGGCGGAGCGGAGAAGCTGCTGGGGAAGGGAGACGCACTCTTCTACCCCGTCCATTTCCCCAAACCAAAGAGGCTGCAAGGAGCGTTTATCTCGGAAGCTGAAATCGATCGCGTTGTAGAATTCTGGAGAGAGCAAGGTCGAGAAGCAGCGATTCGAGAATTGCCTACTCATCTGGGAGAAGCCGAGGAAGTCGGAGGAGCCGATTTCGATGACTCCCTTTATCAGGAAGCCCTTCGCATTGTTCTTCAAGCCGGAGAGGGGTCGGCTTCCATGTTGCAACGAAAGTTGAAAATTGGTTATGCCCGCGCGGGGCGACTGATCGACCTGATGGAGCGGCAAGGGATTCTGGGTCCTGCGATTGGATCCAAACCGCGTCCGCTACTTCGGTACCCGGAACAGTCTTCATTCAAATTCCAATGAAACCACCACAGGTTTTGTTCCTGGGAGAAACCCTTCTCTTACGCAAGAAACACCCATGTGGCAGTAACCGGTGGTCTGTAATCCGGTTGGGGGCAGATATTCGGATTCGTTGCCAAGGTTGCGGGCATACGGTGTTGATTCCACGCAGTAAGTTGGAACGGATGATTCACCAACAGCAGGGAAACTAGCAGTGCGCGTCGGGATCATTGGTTTGACCAATGTAGGGAAATCCACCTTGTTTCGCGCCCTGACCCGGATCAAAGTCGGCATCAACAACTTTCCCTTCTGCACGATTGATCCCAATATCGGTGCAGTTCCTGTACCAGACGATCGCTTGGAAGCCATCGCCGGCATTACAAAATCGCAAAAGAAAATTCATGCCAACGTAGAGTTCGTCGACGTTGCCGGACTGGTGCGGGGAGCCAACCGAGGAGAGGGATTGGGGAATCAATTCCTGGGAAAACTGCGAGAGATGGATGTACTGCTCCACGTCTTGCGTCTGTTTCCCGATCCGGAAGTCGTCCATGTAGAAGAAACGATCGATCCGATTCGTGACTTCGAGCTCGTCTGGACGGAAATCGCACTCAGCGACCTGGAGATTGCAAAACGAAGGCTAGCGGTGTTGGAAAAAACTGCGAAAAGAAGTGACACGGTCGGGCAAAATGAGATCGTAGCCCTCAAGACGCTGATGGATGCGTTAAAGAGGGGTGATTCTGCCTCCCTGGCCCATTTCCCTTCGCACCATTGCCAATCTCTAGGTGGAAT
>Ga0315294_10000650_pt1 | contig 37628 bp, 46 predicted proteins | sample YL17G13_40_MG_FD_203626 | JGI IMG/M metagenome (GOLD analysis project Ga0315294, IMG submission 203626) | Sediment microbial communities from Yellowstone Lake, YNP, Wyoming, USA - YL17G13_40 | ecosystem: Environmental > Aquatic > Freshwater > Lake > Sediment | place: USA: Wyoming | collected...
GTTTCCGGACTTCTTCAGTAACTCTGTAAAGGTCAAAGGTGTTATTGAGAAGGGTGGTGTCCGGCTCTCTAGTATTGACAGGGACAAGTGGACGTTCAAAGTTCATAGCGGAACAGAAGAGGGTCTCTGGTACGAAGTTGTGATTCGGTGGAAGGACGTGGAGAAGGATGTCCAGAAACTTGTTTCCGACCGTAGAAACTGGACTAAGGATAAGAAACGGGCGGATCTAAGAAAAATTGCCGCCAAACTCTTCAAGGATGGGAACGTTGAACTAAGTTGCGAGTGTCCGGCACAACAGTATTGGGGACCTGCATACCAACTTACACAGAGACATGCTAAGTATGGTGATCAAGAAGATCGATCACCTGGTATCCGGAATCCTAAGGAATACGGACAGTACTGTAAGCACGTCCAAGTTCTGATGCGAACCCTTCCTTTCTACAAAACTACTATTGCTAACTGGCTGGGGAAAGAGTTCAAGGATCTGATTCAGAGGACTGAAGGGGAAGCCGTCCGGACTACTCAGCGATACAGGACAGCGGGCCGAGCTCTCGGCCAGCGCTTGGCGAGAGAGTCCGTACAGGAGACAGTGGCAACACTTCCTGAGCTGCAGAAACGAATGTATAAGGCCTTCAAAGTTTCGGACAAGTTGATTCCGAATGTTTTTGAAGATGACTACAAATTCTGGATTCTAAATGATGGATCTGTGATTCCGATTGATACAACCCATGGACAAGCAGCTTATAATGTTCTGAGTGACCTGATTTCTTCTGAATCTGAAGATATAATGCTTCAGGATGATGCCGCACATGCCGCACATAATGAATTTCTCTGGAGTGGGGCGATTCGAGGGTATCTTATTCCTGGTGATTCTCCTGAGTTAGGAGTGGAACATTCAGGTGAGGTTACAGATGCTCAGATCAAATCACTTCAGCGTCTTTTCGTTAAGTATGGTGTGAGGTCTTTTGCTGTTGGAGCAAAGAGATATCAGAATATCTCTTCTGATCGAATCGTATACACAATTCGAGAAACTATTCAAGAAGAATAGTCACTGTTCTTGTCTGGTCTGCTGAGGAGACGAAGAATGAGTAATGGTTTCTACGACCTAGCATCGAAACTCCAAGAGGATGGTGGTGTAGGTAGTGTGTCAGGACCCACTTCAGGTGGAGCAACAACTATGGATGCAATTTCTTATCTGCCCACACAGGTGGGGGTTGTTCGTTCTGCACTATCAAGACTTGGAAAGAAGAAAAAGAAGTGGAATCTCGAGATCCTCGAGACTGGTACGGACAGAACGGTGTGCTTCGAGGACGCTCTTAAGGTGGTCGTTCCTAACGAACATTGGGACCACTTCCAGCAGATGTTTGATGGACAATTGGACAGCTCATCCTGCTTCGTTCTTTCGTCTCTTGCTGAGGATACTAAAGGTCTGGAGGATGCTATAGATCTTGAGATCCGAAGAGCTGATGTTCATCTAGCTCTTGAGTCTGTTCTGGATTGTCCTCAAGTACGATGTGCACAGAGAGTGTATAACAAATGGTCTTCTAAGTTCATACCGGATAAGGATCTGACCTCTGAGAAGGTTCTTCTTCCTCTGACTAAGAAGGCTGGTGTGGAGAAGCTGTATGAGAAATTGATTGAGTCCTGTTTGGATGACCGGGGACAGTTGGAGATGCTATCTGAGAGATTGGAAGAGGAGAAGGCCCCCTCTACCTTACAAAAATCTACGAACTGTACGATTTTGGCTGGTGCTCGAATTCACAGTGTGATAGATGGTACAGGAGTGATCTTTGAAGCTAGAGTTGGTTTCGATAAGACCGTACAGTTCTCCGTTCTTGTTGAGGATGATGAGGTGGCTGATCGTCTTCAAGAATCTTTGGTGTTTGGTGCTCGAAGGGTTGGAAATGTATTCTACTTCTGTCCAGGACATTTCGAATGCCAGGTCAATGTTCTTGATCTCCTTATGGAAGCCACCCATGATGTAAAGGATGAGAAACATGAGTAAACTCCTCGAATCGAAAAATCTTGAGTTATATCGAAAACTCCTCCGTATTCTTGGAACATACTGTAAGAACGTTCCTGCTACAGGAGTGGATCGATTGTTTGATCAGGTTGTAGAAACTGGGATACGAGTCCTTCCAAAGGACAAAGTAGCTCTTGCGATTCTGGACTACATTCTTCGGGAGAAGGATGTTCCGAACAGTGTTCAGACCCTTCTGAATATTCATTTCTCATGTCTGCCTGTGAAGGTCAGACCTTTGGTGAAGAAAGGTCGTCGTCATGAGGTGGCGTTCTGGTCTAGAGGTGATCAGAAATTCGACCGCGTGAAAGATCTTCTTGATCCTGAAGGATCAGGGAAGGTTGGTAAGTGGACAGATATCGATGGAAATAGCGTACAGCTTATTGATATGTCCAAAGAAGAAAAGGAGGCGTAATTCCTATGTTTAATGATACAATGAATTTTGGTGGGTTGATGCAGTTTCTTCGTGAGGACAAAGAGTATCCTGGAAAGAAATCTTCTAAGAAGAAGCCTGAGGAGCGTCCTGCCGCAGATACCATGGCCGTACAGAAGAAGCCTGATGTTGATCATGAGGCTGTTGGTGCTGAGACCTACGAAAAGGATGATTTGACCAAGGTCAAAAGTCAGACTCCGAAGAACAAGAGATTGGCCGTCCGTAAGGTGGCTGATAAGGAGGTCGAGACTCCGATTCCACCGGTGAAGCCTCCAACCAAAGAGAGCCGCACAGGAACTCTCTACCTGTGTAACGAGTGCCTCAAAACCTCCCGAAGTACTGAGGCCAAGTGCGCACTCTGTTCTTCTACCTCTGTTGAATCAATTGTGACCATGAAGTTAGCAGAGGGTGTTTCAGAGTTGGTAGGTGAACTCGAAAATATAACTATAAGTGACCAAACAGCTGTCCGTAATGCGATTGAAGCAGGACAGATTTCTGATGAGTGGCCGACTGAAGACGAAATGATTGATGCTCTGAGTTCTCTGGAGGACATCGTTGATCCAATGGAGAATCCAGATGTGGACGTGAAGCTATTGTACCTTGAGCATGTTCTTGTTCCAAAAGCCCTTTCTGTACAAGGAGAGGCATCTGAAGGCAAAGTCCCTTCGGATAAAGACGATGACGAGCAGAAGATCGTTCAGAAACTAACGGAGGACGAGAATAACACCTGGAGTGACAAAAAGATAGAAGAGACACTTCTAAATCCTGTTGGCTCTATTCTAGGAGAAACAAATCTTGGCTACTACCACTCAGAGACACGTGTAGATCAAGATGGATCAAGGATCTACGAGTTTACTTCAGTTGCAGGTGCTCCTGTTATTGAAGTTCATGTGAAGAGTCCAGTGACAGAATCGAAGTAACAAGGCGAGCAACATGGATGACCTAATGAGCAGGATTCTGAGAGAGTCCCTTGTGGACTTTGCCCGCCCCAATCTCTCTCCCCATGTTTGGACCTGTGAGGGTGGTGAGTATCGGCTCTCACTGTATGCTGAAAAAACTATACAGAATGTCCTTACAGCGTTTTCAGACATGAACGACATGAACCTTCTGGAGATCGCTGATCAGATTCACATAGTGGGATCCATCACCACCAATCTGTATGTTGATGATACGGACGTCGATGTTCACATCGTTCCAAAAGATGTAACTCAGTGGTTAGAGGATGATGTCCTCGATCTTCGGAAGTGGTTTGAGGACAATCGAGATTCAATTGGAGGATACATCGGAACGCATCCAGTGGAGGTCTACATACAAACGAACATCAATCAAGATCTCCTCTCTGAAGGTGTTTATGATGTCAATAGTCGAAAGTGGCTGAAAGGTCCTAAGATCTTCCCGGAGGACTACAATCCTTACGAGGACTTTTCGGACATCGCAGATGAGATCCGAAGTTCTGCTGAAGATGCAGATCTTCTTCTTGGTGAGCTGAAGCGCGATGTTATTGATTACGACACCATCAAGGCCGCCCTTACTAAGATGTCTCCTGAGCAGAGAAAGAATTTTCTTGAGGTCCTTCAAAGGAAGTTGGACGAAATCGAGTTGGACATAGAGAAGCTGGTTCGGATGAAAAAGGACTGGGTTGGATCTCGGAGATCAGCCAGTCAACCAACTACACCAGAGCAAGCTCTCCAAGATGTAGAGATGGCGAAGACCTGGAGGAACAAAAACGCCATTTTCAAGTTCCTTACTCGATATCGGTATCTTTGTGTGATCAAAGATCTTGGGAATCTGATTGATGATGAGGAACTTACCCCAGGAGATGTAGGGGTGATCAAAAAGATTATAGGGGGAACTGATGTTCCATGAATTAGTGAATGAGACACTAGGGACGGAATTAGGATTTGCTCTTCAAAATCGACTCAAGGAGGAAGGGTATTTTCTGGTGGACGGCTCTTTTGATGATCTCGAAATCCAAGACATCCGAGATGCTTGGAACGAGCTTTCTTTAAGCGGAGCAGAAGCAGCCGTGGACTATCTGGAAACATCTTTTGGGTTTTTCTTTGAGCAAAAGGGATAAGTATGTCGAAGCTGATCCCCCGCAGAACAATTGATGCGATCCGGAGGATGGTAGATGTAGGTCTGGATGCAACAGGCATCGCCTGCACCCTTTACATTCCGACGGAGCAGTCCTTCCTGACCGCAGAGAAGCTAGATGTTTACTCGAAGCCGGCTGATTACACCTTTACCTCTTACAATACCAATGTAGGAATCAAGTGGAGTCCATCGGTCTATGAGCTGAAGAAGTTTGGTCTTTTCGTTGAAGGCCAGACTCCTATCATGGTGCAGTTCGGATTCAACGCTGTGGCACTTGAAGGATCAACAGCTGGCCAGATCGTTCCGATCAACGTTACTCGGCATAGCTACTTCAGAATCGAGCCGGAGTTCTCCTCTGGGAACTATGTGGGTGTCTCAGAGTTTCAGATTGTGAATGCTGCTACCAATCTTCATGATGCTTCGTTGAAGCGGTTGTTCTCAGCAGCCCCTCGAAGAGTTAAGTTGTAGGTGAAATTATATGAAAGTTCGTGAGATCATGAACACCTCTAGCGAGACGATAGAGGTGAAACTGGAAGATGGATCAGCTACAGTAGCTCCTGGCTGTGGAATCCGAAACGTGCGTGTTGATGAGGCTGAACTCAATCGGATTAGATCGAAAACCAAAGTGAAACTAGATCTGACCGAAATCAAAGGTCTTCTGGACTAAAAATGGAATCAGTTCTGTACACATACGATGTTGCCATGCGAACTCTGGTATATACCAGATTTGCATCCATCTTAGGTATCAATTCAGAGCCTACAGTCGCCGATTCCATAAACAAAGGTGTTATTCTTGTTCCTAAAGGGATCGCACAGCGAGAAGTGGCTGAGAAGCGGGATCAGACCTTTCTAGAGTTTATCAATGTGTACCGGTCATCTGTTGCTTTCAGTTGGCAGAGACAGAATACACTAATTGCACGGAGAGGTTTTAACTATACGAAGGCTGCTGGTGGTATTGGAACCATCAAAGCAGATGCCACTGACATCACATACAACATGTGGTTCTGGAGCAATGATCTTGATAAGGTGAACTTGTGTGTCGAGAAGTACATCCAATGGCAACATGAGACACCAAAAGTCTCTCTTCTTTTCAACGACGAATTCTCAATGAATCCTGACCTTCAGTTCAGTCCTGTGGTTGATGAATCACAGATTGAGGATGTGTTCGAGGATGGGAAGGTCTGGTGCTTCCGGATGACAGCTAAGGTGGATGGCTGGCTTCCTAAGTTGTTGGACATTAGTGGACCCATTCAAAAAATACAATTAACAACCTATGACAAAGACACAGTTCTGAACTACGAAGTTATTGTAGTTCCTGGATCGGGTCAGAATCAGGAACTGGAGGCTGCTCTTCGAATGTTCCGTTCCAGTTTGTACAGAATTACAGGTGTAAGTTCTGCTGGAAAGAACTTCAAAGTCGCAAAAAATAGATCTAGTGAGTTTACTGCTGGTGTGACTTTCACAGTAGAGAACTCTACAGAGAACGATGAATTCTACACCACAGCAGGATCAACTTACTCTGTAGGAGATGATGAAACAACTATCACGGTGGTAGAGGCTATTGGTGGTAATATCGTAGATGGAAACATCTACCGACCAGAAGCTACTGCATCGTGAGTGTAAGCTTTGGAGTAAAGCTTCAGAACAAATACAGTAGAGGAGAAGACCATGACGACGATGCTCAGTCCCGGTGTTTATGTTAACGAAAAAGACATTTCGGATATTGTCCCGACCGTAGCAAGTGCATCTGCTGCAATCGTTGGATACTCAACGAAAGGAAGTACTGCTAGTATCACTTTGATGACCAGTGATAAACAGTTCATTGAGGAGTACGGAGAGCCTGATCCTGCTTCAGGACATTACTTCCACTATGCAGCACTGGCGTATCTGGCGAAAGGTAACACTCTGTACTGCCTCCGAATTGCTAACGGAGCCCTGTACGGTGGTGTGAATATCATGATGTCCAGTTCTGTTCTGCCCAATGTTGCACTAGGTGTTGGCAAGTCCACCGCCGTATTTTCTGTTGCTTCAGGACTTTCTGGCGATGTTCTGTTTCAGATCATCGGGAAAGATCCTGGTGTTTGGGACAACAAGGTTGGTATCTTGATCCAGAATGTGAAAACTGGATCTGATGAGGTGGTTGTGGATCAGTACACCTTTGAGATTGTGGTGTACTACCAAGATTCCGATGGTGCCTACAATCAGGTTGAGAAGTTTCAAGTATCTCGTAAGAACAAGGTGGACGGATTTGGCAAGGACTTGTACTTAGAAGACCGAGTCAATGGTGTTAGTCAATACATCCAGGTGTTCGATAACACAACCCTGGCAGATACTTTTCTTCCGAAGGTTCAAGCAACTCGACTGGATCTCGGAGCAGGATCTGATGGAAGTACACCTTCCGCTGCTGATTTTATCAATGGATGGGATGAGTTTGCTAATCCAGCTGATATCGATGTGAGGATTCTCATCAATGGTGGCGAGACTGCTGTGCCCGTGCAGAATAAGATGAAAACCATTGCTGAGGCCAGGGCCGATTGCATTGCTGTTCTAGATATACCATGGGCGTCTGTTCAGACCGTAACAGATATGATGACATTCAGATCTACTACCCAGAACTTCAACTCTAACTACTGTGCTTTGTACACCTCTTGGGTTCAAATCTACGATTCATACAATGACAAGTTGATCTACGTTCCACCATCAGGACACGTGGCCGCACAGATGGCGTACAATGATTACGTGGCGAATCCGTGGGATGCCCCTGCCGGATTCAGTCGGGGGATTCTGGATGTTATCTCAACATCTTACATCTTTACTCAAGGCGAGAGGGATTCTTTGTATCCTGTTCAGATCAACCCGATTCAGCTGTTCCGGGGAGAAGGTATTGTGATCTGGGGACAGAAGACCCTACAAAAGAAGTCATCCGCTCTGAGCAGTGTTAATGTGAGACGCCTCCTTATTGTTATTGAGAAGGCGATGGCCATCGCTCTTCGGACATTCCTCTTCGAGTCAAATGATGAAGTTTTACGGTTCCGAGTTACTGCCTTGCTAGATGAGTATCTGGACAGGCTGTCCTCTCAAGGAGCTTTCCAGCGTGAAGGTGGTGACAAAGGGTACCATGTTCTCTGTAGTGCGGCGAACAACACTCCGGCGACGATTGATGATAATCAACTAAACGTTGATGTGTTCATCAAGCCCATTCGTGCTGCAGAGTACATCAAACTCCAGAGTGTTATCACAACTACTGGAGCGTCCTTCGAAGAGCTGATTGCGAAAGGTGTTATGTTTTAATCGTCCGTGACGAAGCTTTTCTACTAAGTTTCAACGACGAATCAAAGGAGATCTGATCATGGCGGACATGGGCATTGATATTTTGAGAAATAATCTTACGAACCCTGCCAAGACGTACTTGTGGGCAGTGGTTTTTCCAAAGATGATAGGTGGTGGTGATGGTAATACACTTGCTACCCGATGTCAATCTGCAGGCCTCCCCGGACGGTCGACCAATAGTATCCGAATTCCGTTCCGGGGAACACCAGGATTCAAGGTTCCTGGGCAGGCCTCACTATCCCAAGTGTGGAATCTGGAGTTCTTGGAAAGCACTATTGACAAGAAGACCTTCACTGCTTTGTACAACTGGCAGCAGATAATCAACAACATGAGGACGGGTCTTGGAAGTCCTGATCCTTCTGTTAAGGCTGATCTATACTTTCAGGCACTGGATCAAGCTGGAGCCACATGGCTGACCATCAAGCTCATTGGAGGCTATGTTGAATCTATGGGGGACATCTCTGTTTCCTACGGAACCAACTCCACAATGACGTTCCCCTCCACATTCTCCTACGATTGGTGGGAGATGGTTTCGTAATCCATCAAGTGAGTATAATATGAGTCTAGGACTTCTGGATCTGCCTTTTGACTTCTCTGGAGTAGGCTTCAAAGCCCTCACTAGAGCATGGATGTTGCAGAGAAAATATCTCTGGCAGCTTTTCATGCCCGAATCAATTAAAGGTGTATTTGGGCATCTGGTCTCACAGTACTGCCAAGATGCTTCATTCGGACCGTATGGTCTTAATGAAGTTGTGAAGATGCAGCACGGAGCTTTTGTTCGGTTCTATGCAGGTTTGCAGAACATTCGATCTGTGAGCCTGACTTTTCTCATGCCCACAGATAACACAGTCATGGACTACTTTCATGGCTGGTATAATCTGATGATCGATGAAAGTGGATATCATCATCCAAAGAACAACTACGCTAAGCAGATTATTATCTCCTTGTATGACAGGTCCGGAATTGAGTCGGTAAAGTTTATCATGCGAGGGGTCTTTCCTATAGCAAAGCCCATGCTGAACTTGTCCTACGGAGCCAATGAGGTTCAGTACGTGGACGTTCCTCTTAGTGTAGATAACATTGATATGTGGAGTCTCACAGGATCTATCCGGTCATCTATCTCAGGATTGATTGGAGGTACTGTTGGTGAAATCTTAGGAGCCCCTGCAACTAATGTCATAACAGGTGCAATAGGAGGTACAGTAGCTCGAGGATTGAGCAGTTTCTTATAATCAGGTGTTTGCCAGGAGAAAAGAACATGCCAGAAACATATCTTCCCATTCAGTTGCCCTCAAAATGCTTGTCATATCCGGACATCAAATCTTCTGATGTCCAAATTAGACCATACAACGGAGAGGACGAAGCTCTACTCGCCCAAATCAATCCAATCAATCTTGAACGAAACTTCTTGGTGGTAATGCACAGAATTATGAAAGGAATCGATCCTTCCCGGTTGACCCTTGGAGATCGATTTTATGTAATTCTCTGGCAGTACATCAATAGTTACTGCGAGATGGTTAAGGTCAAAGGTGTATGCTCACACTGTTTGACCTCTGTTGAGTTTGATGTGGATCTTCGTAAACTCCATGTTGCCCAACTTCCGGATGATTATCATCAGCCTGTTCCTATACAACTTCCTTCTGGAAAGACAGTGAATCTGCGTCTTCTTACAGTAGCAGATGAAATTGAGATCGAGAAGTATCAGCAACAAGCTGGTGATTCATATTTGTATCGCTGGGCACGATCTGTTGATGGTGTGGATCCTGTGAAGCAGGCTATTGAAATGAGAACTTGGTCATCAAAAGATATAGGTCGTATTCGCTTGTTTCATGAGCAGATGGATCATGGTCCGGACTTCTCAATCACGATGCCTTGCCCGAAGTGCAAACAAGACGAAGAGGTGATCGTCCCCTTTCGACTTGACTTCATTCTTCCAGTTGGTTCCTCCCTTAGAAACTGTTTTGGAACGTGAATTTCAGCTGTGTAAAAACATTCCGGGTTTTACTCTTGAAGGTATCCGTGCCACACCTATTCGTTTGTTAGATTGGCACTATGGAAGAATGATCCGCGATATACAAGAGAAGCAAGACCGAGCTCAAGAATGATCAAACGCAAGCGATACTACTACGAAAATCTCATGGTCACCGGTGTTGATAAAACCACCATGTACCAGTTAGAAGCTCTCTACACAAAATACACCAGGGACTATCTTCCGTACTTCAGGTCTCTTGCCCAGATGTACAAGAAAGGTGATCAGAAGAAGTTCTCCGAAGAATCCGTTGTAGCTGTAGAAAAGGTTCGGAGTTTGATTGATAGCATTCTGAAAACAGGAAGTATCAACGAACAAGATACACAGAAACTAGTCGATCTTATCGATGAAATCGAAGATCGAAAAGATTCCTTTGTTCGTAAGGCTCAGACTAATAAGAGCTTGGCTGATAAGATGGATGAGGTGTCCAAACGAACAGGTATCACTCCTGAGGATATGAATGTCACAAAGGAGATCGGCAGTAGAGCTGCTGCCCAAGCGAAACAGGTCACTAGAGAAGGAAGAGAGGGGGTCCTTCCATTTCTTCGAAGAACAGCTCCTAGGACATCTCGTATCATATCTGAAGCCACAACTTCAGCTTTAGGTCCATTTGCTCCTATGGCCTCTTTGGCTAAAGATGTTGCTGGTGAAGTATTCAATGTTGGTAGAGGAGCCAAAGAGAAAATTCAGGGTTGGCGGGATTTCAGACTTCAGTCCAATCTCAGGCCTGTGTCAGGTCTAGGATCTCCAGATCCCTTCAATCTTCTCAATCCTAGAACTGCGGGTGGAGCTCACATGCCTTTGGTGAGAGGGGATCCTTCTCGAAGGGATGAGCAATTCCAATTCGCTTCACTCATGATGTTTTTTGACAAAGGAGCATATAAAGCCAAGTGGACAAAAGAATTACTTGACGTTACGAAGAAGTCTGCTGAAAGAGCAAGAGGGCTTGATGGGGGTGTGAGTATTACATCCGTTCTGGATGGCCTTAAAGAATTCGGAGCAGCTCTTGTTCCATTTCTTGGAAAAGCTGGTCTTCTGGCCGTTTTAGCACTAACAGTTGGAGCCACAGCTACAGCTGTTAAATCTGCTTCAGATAAGTACGAACTTGCTAAAAAAGAAGAGTCTGGTGCTGCTGAAAGACTGGCAAAGGCTTATCAAGATCAGATGGAAGTAATCAAGAAGGTGGGGCTTGATGCATATTCTAAAGCTGCTGGAAAGTCCCCAAAACAAGTTCTGGTTGAAAAAGAGGGGGAAAGACAGAGGATCCAGCAAGAAAGGTACAGATCTCTCCCCTGGCATAGCAGGGAGAAACTTCATGGTAGGTTCATAGGTGCTTATACTGGACGAAATCCATACGCTCCAGAAAATCAGAATCTCGTGCCATATGAACGAAGGCTTCAAATTCAAGAAGAGCAGTTAAAAAAACTACAAACTGGTCAATCAGGTGGCTCTTCTAAGATGCCGGAGATCAATGTGACTGTTCCTGGACTGGATGGGGTTGGAAGACAAATTCAAGAGCTGATGGAACAGATGAAACAGAATGTCCAGGTACAACAACCAGGACCAAGGCTCGTAAATGTTCATGATTCCGGGGATGTCCTCACTCGTGAGCATGCAAAAGGAAATCTTACTCTCGGGGATTAGCCCATGGCAGAGATTGGAATCCGGACATCTTTTATGAAGGAGACCTTCAGGACCAAGGTTGGTGCTGGAGGAGTCGGAACAACAAAACTAACGGAGTATGGTTATACTCCAGATGGGAGTCCTGTTCCTGATGAGTACCTGTGTCGAGTCACAAGCATTCGAAATCAAGCCACAGTTGTAGCTCCGCTACAAGATAGTGTCACGCTTCGAGTGGAGTCGTACTGGGGACCTGCTGTCCCAACATCTGTTTCTGAGCTTGCGAACAAAGTATTTCAGTTTGCGTCTCAAGGACGAATGTCCGCAATCACTCGAGCCACCACTCGTAGGATCTGGATGGGCACACGGCCTGTTGTTCTTACACTTCGGTTGATGTTCCAAGCAGTTGAAGATGCTTTTCGTGAGGTTGTTGAGCCGACCAGATTACTTCAGTGCATGGCCCTTCCGAGAGGTCCACGGTCAGCTGATGAGCCTGGTGAGGAGGGATGGGTCGGAGGAGCTCAAAAAGTCGTTCCTTTTCTAGCACCTCCAGGGCCAACGCCGTTCTCACTTGAGGGTGTTTTGAATCTTCGAGGAGTCAACGAAAGTCGATTGCTACAATATGTTGAAGGTCTGAAGGGTGGCGATAAGATCATGGTGGAGATCGGAAGATTTCTCACCTTTCCGAATGTTATCATCACATCTGTTTCACCCACAATCCCAATCGCATTTACACCTGAGGGCAATCCGGTCCGGTCCGAGGTTTCTGTTACGTTTGAGACCTACGAGATGATGACTGTTGAAGATCTTAATGATGCGTTCAAGAAAACAACTGCTACTGATCAGTACGGTGAAGGAATTGGTTGATGGATCGGACTAACTTCTATCAAGAACTTCTTGTTGTTGATACCAAAGAGTTAGATCCTCTTTGGAACTCTCTGTCACAGTTCTCGATGGAGTATCAACCGTCTTACTACCGCACTACAGCTGCTGATTCAATGCGCCCTGACAAGGTCAGTTTTACTGTGTATAGTACAGGTGATTTCTGGTGGATCTTGTGCCTGGTCAATGGGATAACAAATCCTCTGATTGAACTGGTGGAGGGTCTAGTTCTTACTATTCCGAACAAGTTGGACATTTACAACTTTCAGCGGAAGTTCAGATTGAGAAGGAGCAAGTAGTTGGAACTTGCTGGAAACTACACATTGAATATTACTGTGGGAACTTCGGAGGTGACCATTCCTCCGCAGATGATCCAAGAACTTACAATTACCCAGGATGCAGATCGTTTAGTTCCTACTTTTAAGATGGCTCTCACAGATGCGACCAACCTTCTTTCTGATATCCTTCCGTATGACAAAAACACATCTAAGCTATCGATCGAGTTTGCCCGAGTTGGTAGTGCTTCAGAACTTAATGTTCTTCACTTCCGAGCAATTCGAAGAAAATCAAAATCTCCTGAGGGATCTTATGAAATTGAGGGTGTTCTAGATGTTCCTCAGCTATTGACACATCGACGGAGTAGGGCTCTTAGCGGAGATGTGAAAACCATTCTTGAAGATATGGCCCGGACTGATCTCCAGATACCTTCCTCAGAAGTTGGAGCGTCTCTTTCTTATGAAAAAACCATACTTCAACCGGGCTGGACCGATGCAAAACTGCTTCGATATCTGAGGACTAATCTCAAGGGGAGGAACAACGAAGGTGGGTACCAGTGTTTCATCAAAGTGACACAAGGGAATCCAACCTTTGTATTCAAGAGTTTGGATGAAATTCTGATATCCCCTGTGGCCTACAAGTTCATCGTGGGATATAAGGACTATAAGGACTTTTATCCCATAGGTGAATACCAAGTGTACGACGATTCAGGTATTCTTACTGACCTAAGTGCTAAACAGCAGGACTACGGATTTTTCAACTATGATACCGGGGCTTGGACTGAAGGAGCCATCAATATAGCGAACTGTCCTGCCCTTTCGGAACTTTATTTGGTAGACGCCGATAAGGACGCAAATGCGAACTACATTCTTCGGACAGGACGGTCAAACGACTTCACCTCCGATTTCCAGGACCGAGTTCGGAACGATTTCTATCTTCGTATTAGCAACCTCGTTCATATGTGGGCATCAACTTGGGGACTTGAAAGCATTGCCCCCGGGGATATTGTGGAGGTAGTCTTTGCAGAGGCTCTTGATAGGGGTCAGCTGTTTCTCTACCAGCACTCAGGCCTCTGGATGGTAAAACGGGCCGTGCACATCTTTGGTACGTCTTACATGACGAACATGTTGCTAACACGTTGCGGAGTTGACACAGATATCTCAACAACTCTTCAGGAAGTGACTAACCGGAAACGAAGATGAACAGAGATTTTGAACAAAATGATCTACACTTTCCGTACATGTACAGAGGTGTGGTTCTGGATACCAACGATCCGGACAAGAGAGGACGAATCAAGGTTCGGGTATTTGGTATATTTACAGCAGATATGTTAACAACGAAGCTTCCATGGGCTGCTCCTGCCCAACCTATTTTTACAGGATCTGGATCCGGGTTTGGTCACTTCGCTGTTCCTGAGGTGAACTCTCAAGTCTTCGTGTTTTTTGAGGGTGGTGATCTATACCAGCCTGTGTACTGGGCTGAAGCACCAAATGGGGTTCACGGACTTCCCTCTGAAAGGATAACGAATTATCCGAACCGAAGGGTCATCAAAACAAAAGCTGGACTTGGCATCTACGTGGATGACACGGACAAGGTAGTTCAGATTATTCATCCATCAGGGAAGTTTATACAGATAGATAGTAATGGTGATGTTATCATCTCAGGTGATGTTAACATCTTAGGTGATGCTGATGTTTTAGGTGATGCTGATGTTTCAGGAAAACTCACTGTGTCAGGCAAAGTACGATCTGATGAAAAATTTAACATCTTAGGCACAGATGGTACTACAGGAACATTTGTATCAAAAGACAACAAGGTAGTAACAGTAACAGGTGGTCTTGTCGTAAGTATCTTGTGAGATGTTTTGGACGGTAGATATGGCGATCTCAATACAAACTGTTGTATGGTCAGATCTTGATCATCGATTGATTCAGGACGGACAAGGCCGTTTGAAGTTGGTTGAGAATGTTGCATCGGTGATGACATCCATAGACAACATTCTTCGAACTGCACCAGGTGAACGTGTCATGCTTCCTCAGTTCGGTGCTAATCTTCGGGGCATGGTTTTTGAAAACATCACCCCAACATTGATGAAGTTTCTTTCTAGACAAGTGAAAGAAGTTATTGAAGTTTGGGATGACCGTGTCCTTGTTCAAGAGGTCGAACTTCGGGCAGATCCTGATGCGAGCTCTGTTTCGATCACAGTAGTCTTCAGTATTCGAGGTTTTCCGAATATTTTTGAGTACCAGTCCGCCCTGTAAGGATTGAGGTGTTTCCGGAGGAAGCATGCCTGCGAATTTGTTAAACTATGCCCAGTACGATTTTGATCTTCTAGTGTTACAACTACAAGATCGGCTCAAGAACACAGACGCATGGAAGGACATCTACCGGTCTGGTACTGGTGAGATGTTGATTGAGTTCCTGGCGTATGTGCTGAATCTGTGTATGTACTATGTTGAGAGGCGGGCAGAAGAGTCATACCTCCCCACAGCACAGAACCGATCTAGTGTTGTTAATCTGGTAGCTCTACTTAACTACAATCCTAAGAGACAAACCTCAGCAGTAGGAAATCTAGAGTTTTCTATTGATTCTCCTATGGCTACAATCGTGTACATTCCTAAGTACACAGAGTGTCAAACAGCCGATGGGGTTAAGTATCTTACCAATGAGGGTGGTGCTATACAAAAAGGACAGACCTCTGTAACACTGAAAGGTATTCAAGGTGAGTTGGTCCAAACGGAGATTTCTTCGAATGGAATATCTAATCAAGAGTACCTCATAAGTGATACCAGTGTTGAGAACTCTTCAGATACAGAGAATCCTACACTCCGCGTAATCGTAGATGGTACTGAGTGGACCATGGTCTCGTCTTTTTTGAATAGCAATAGCACCTCACAGCACTACAAAATTATCAATGAGATGGATGGTAATGTATCTGTGCTGTTCGGGGACAATGTGAACGGAAAAACTCCTGTAGTCGGATCTACTATCGTGATTCAGTACATCAGATCATCTGGAGCTGATGGGAATGTAACGTACACAGGTCGGATCACCACACTTAACAGCACTATTTATGATGAGGACAGTTCTGTAGTCACCGTTTTGGTGACGAATGTCTGTTCCTTCCTAGGAGGGGACGCTGAGGAGAGTATTGAGGAGATTCGTACTGAGGCTCCTCAGGTGTTCCGAACCGGTGATAGGGCAGTCACCCGAGGAGACTTCATTGCAATTCTGGAGAATTATTCTGGTGTGGCCGCTGCTAATGTATGGGGGGAAAACGAAGAGGCCGAAGTTGCAGGTGTTGCTGCTGATTACCAGATGCTGAATAGGGTTAGAATGTCGATGATCCTCCAGGAGTGGGAACTCCCCGATGTAACATTTAAGGCCACTGTTGCTGCATCAATCTATGCCAAATCGATGTTGACAGTGAAGTACGAATGGATCGATCCAGTTATCCTGACTGTAATTCCTATTCTTACTGTCAAGGTGACGAAAGGATCTTCACTTTCCGGAACGCAAGCTGATATTGAGACAGCACTGGCAGCCCAATTTTCTCTGGGGGACACGACTAAAATTGGAACACTGATCAAGTACAGTCACGTGCTTGCAGCTGTAGACAACATTACCAGTGTGGCCTATGCCAACATGACCCTGGAGATCAAGAAAGCTCTTTCGAATACCTATTCATCCACATGGGATTGGGGAGCTACGATTGATGCCACACCTGTGAAGCCTGGGACAGTTCGTTTGTTCATTGGTAGTACTTATCAGATAACAGATGTGGATAACGGCGATGGAACAGGATCGTTTTCAGGGACACCATTCTCTTACACAATTAGTGGAACTATCAACTATACTACAGGTGTCCTAACGTTGAATGTGAGTCCAGCGGCTTCTAGTGTATACGTACGATATCAACAAGATGAATCTGGTAACATTCGTCCAACATTTCGTCAGATATGTAAGTTAGACTCAGTAGACATCACAAGCATAACGATGGAGAGTTGATTATGAACAGTTGTTCAGATATACTTCGTTACGAAGCCCTTTGGACTGTGCGGCATCTTCGAGCTGGACAGGTTATTTGGCAGATCGAGGATAAGCCGAATCTTCTCATGAATGAAGGCCAGAGAGCGATTCTTGAAACTTTCTTTCGAGACCGGGGAAGTAATTTCTTCGGAATGGTTGATTTTTGGATTGGTTTGTTCAGAGGAACATTGTCCAAAACATCAGTTCTTTCAACTGTTCCGAACGAACCCTCTGGAAACGGATATGCTCGGATAGAGGTGGAGAGATCCGCTGTAGGTTTTCCCACAATCGAGCAAAATGATAGTGATTGGAGGGTGGTCTCAAAAGAGGTTGAGTTCGAAGCTTCCGGCGGGGATATCGGACCTGTTGGTGGTGCTTTTCTCTGCACGTCAACAGATGCTACAGGTGTTCTAGTTGGTTCCTTGTCCTTCGGAATTGAGAGAACAATCAAGGCCGGAGACATCATGACATGCAAAATGAAGATCAAAGTCAAGTAAGATAGAACAGTTCTGATAAAATTTCAGTTTCGTGGGTCGTATAATATTGAGGTGATTCATGGCTCAGCCTGCAAATATGGTATGGGAAATACGAACAACAGGTGTGCAAACAAGTGGTAGTGGATTCGCTTGGGTGTCTCTTGTAAATGCCACGTATAAATGGACTAAATCAGGTAGTGGGACCAACGAATATTATTGTCAGACTGCGGCCGGAGGTAACCCCGGTCTTACAGAAGCAAAGTGTTGCACTACTGATGGAACATTCAAACTCGACACTAATGGTACGTTGGGCACTCTGGCGGCGGGGGAATGGGATTGGGGAGATAATGATGCCTTGGGATACAGTACAGTTTATGTTCGATTAGATGATGATATTGATCCTGATTCGAAGAACTATCATTTTGTTCAAATTGGAGCACTTGGTGGTTACGATTATTCACAGCAGAATGTTCCTCAACTCTCACTCGCCAATGTAACTACCGATGCTACAGGTACTATACTTTCAACCGTTACTGGGGGTTCATTTACAGCTTTGATGTGCGCTAACGGGGCCTATATTACCGGCGGTGGAACGACACCGGGATGGTACGAGATAACAGTATTTACCAGCGGTACACAAGTAACGATTGATCGTAGTTGTGGGGCCAATAAAAATACAGTCACGGTAAATGTTGGTGGCGCTTTTAAGATAGGCGGGTCGTTAGACAATGATTTCTGGGGGAGTACAGCAAAGACTGCTGGAAACAAGATTTTTATTAAGAATGGGGCTTATACATTAGGAGAAACTGTAAGTGTGGCTTCTAATGGTTTATTGGCTACCCCCATAATAGTAGAAGGTTACAATGTTATAAGAGGTGATGCACCCATTGGAGTTGACAGGCCATCTATTGAGTGCACAGCCAGCTATGCATGGGGTAATGCTGGTTACAATCACTGGGTCCATAAGAATTTGATTTTCTCGGGTTCGTTTACTACTGTTTTTAATTCAGGCGGTATAGGGTGGTGCGAGAACTGTAAATTTACTAATTCCTCCGGTACAGCAGATAGGATTGCAGCAAGTATTGGGAGTAATTATCATAATTTTATACACTGTGAAGCCATATGTACCAATGGAAGGGCTATTACTAATGCGATTGGCGGGGTTGGGGTATTTGTTATCGGTTGTTATGTTCATGATAGTGTTACAGGTATAATAGGTTGTCATGTAATTAACAGTGTAATAGATACTTGTTCTTCATTTGGAATAAGACCAGCACTGATTGCTATTGCCGCACTAATTTATGGAAATACCATTTATAATTGTGGTGTTGCAATTTCTGAGTCTACAGTTAATTATATGGCTTTGAATAACATTATTTCCGGAAATACTACTGGTGCTTCAAGTACTACACTTATTGGTTCGCAGTACTGCGATTATAACTGTTGGAACAATACTACAGATGTATCTAAAGTAAATAAAGGTCCAAACGATATAACTGGAGACCCGTTGTTGAATGCACCTGCTGGTGGAGATTTTACCCTTAAAACAGGGAGTCCATGTTTCAATGCTGGTTTAGAATTGGGCCCAATAGTAGGACTATAATATGTCACAGTATTTTGTAAATATAGGTCCATATCAATCAAAGTCTGCCGGATCGGACTATAAGGTTAATATTGGTCCATATCAAGGAGAACTCCCAGCAGGATCTCCACCAAACATAACTTCTCAATCTGGTGATAAGGTTGCTTTGAATGGCACCGAAGTAACTCTTTTTGTTGTAGCAACTGGTTCCCCAACGCCGACTTACCAGTGGTATAGGAACAGTGTTTTGATATCAGGAGCAACATCCAGTACATACGTATTCTTTCCGACTTTTTCTGATGTTGGATCGTATACCTGTACAGCAACAAATGCTGCTGGGTCAGATATCTCCGATCCTATCGAAGTTGCTGTTGTTTCTAATTCGTATAGATACAATGCTTTTCTCCTTCCTTTGGACCCCGATAGGAGCTGATGATGGCAACAACTTGGTATCTTGATGAAGGATTCTATCTTGACCAAGATGAACTGGCGGTTATAGAGGGGACCGTGGAGTTCGAGGCGGAGGTCGTATACAAACATCGACCTTTTGAGAATCTTGAAATGGTCATTGAAGTTGAACTGGACATCAGTGTTGTTCATGCTGTTCCTCTTGATCTACTGCCCCTGATTCCAGAGAAGTTTCGAGATTCTGCGATTCTTCAAGCTTTTGTTGATGAAGCAGAGATTCAGTTTGGGGACTTCCTGACCAAGGTTCGAGATATCGTTCTCCTTCTAAGTCCTAATACTGTGTCCTCAATGACGTACCTTCGGTATCTGGGCGCATTGATTGGTGTTACGTTTCCTCCAGAAGATGAGTCCTCCGAAGGTGAGATTAGAAAAATCTTATCACAAGCTATCGATTGGTACAAAATTAAAGGAACGTACGAATCTGTACAGATTATCGCACTAACACAGTCTTATTCTGTGGACCTTTTCGATATGTATACAGATGACTACGCAACATTCCTTCTGACTGATTGGTTTGTTGGTGAGGAGAATGAGAATCCTCCTGGTCTTGGGCCAGCGTACTATAAAAGTCCGCATTTTGGTGTTCAGGTGAGTCTGAATCAGAAGTATGTTGTTGGTTCTCAAGACCATCTCTGGTCCAAGGACTTTTTAGATAATTTCGCACAACAGCTGGAGGACACACGCCCTGTTCACACAGTTCCACACTATATCCTTCTTCTTAACCCCAAGACGGATGAGTATGGACATGTGATTGAAGTCGATGGGGGCATCAAGGCCAGAGTAACGTTGAACTGGCAGTATGGTACTAAGTATTTTGACGCTGTCAAAAGTGGTCATATTTGGACATTTGATTCTGGTCTGATGACATTTGATAGTTCGGCAGAGGTGATCATTAGGAGTATAACACAGTGGGTACTAGGGACAGGGAACTACCCTTCGCATATTGACACTTCTGCAGGTCCTAGTATTGATCATCCTGTTCTTACAGGTTCAATAGATCTAGATGATATTGTGATTGATAGCGAGAAGTATCAATTTGAGTTCATCGTTCCGAAATCCACAGTCCAGAGCGGTCTATCTGAACTAGGTTTGTATATACCAGGTGTACCAACTCTGGTTTTTGTAGCAACCTTCCCGAAAGTTGATCTTGATGGTCGTGTGGAGTTTCGAGTCTGTGTGCAAGTCTATAAGCGAGATTTGTCAACAGAGTAAGGAGAAGTAGAAAATGCCAGTGAATGTTGGTGGACAAACGATCAGCTTGAAGTATGGTTCCCCCGGGAACTCTGCTGAGATTAACGAGAGATTTCTCAGCATTCGGTCTGTAGGTATCTATACAGGCGGACTTCTTACGGTCAGCGATGGATCTCATGCTACTATCAGTCCTTTGGTCTGTGAGATCAACGATGGGACACACCAAGTCCGTATTCAGACTACGATTAACGTGACCCTGGCTGTAGCTTCTGCAAGTCCATATGTTGTACTTAGATGGTCATACACAGGAGATACTGCTGATTACATGGAGCTCTTGGCAGTGGCCTCTGGTTCGGTTGTATCAGCGACGGATGTGGTCATAGGAAAGTGTGTGTTCACCGCAGGGTCCCTCACAGGATTTGATTACGGGGATTCAACCTTCTCTCGGACAGTGCCGTCAACACATGATTTGTATCTAAAAGTGGTGCCTAGTGTTGGAACCACACTAAAAGCTTTGGTCATGCCAGGATGGATACAGGCACAGCAAGTGAAACATTTTGTCCCGATGCAAGAGACAAGTGCTCTTGTTCCACCTGTAACTCATCCAAAGATTTATCTAGTGATTGTTGATGAAGCTGGTACCATCTCGATTGATAGTACTGGAACTGAGGCAGCAACACCTGTAGCTCCAGATTATATCAGTCGCCACGTTCTTGCTGAGATCACACTATCTCCTGGGGACACTTCAATCACTTCTGATAAGATTCAAGATGTCCGAATGTTCTTAACTAGACACTCTCCAGATCCAGACGAAATCACGATTACAACAGATGTTTCTGGTCAACTGAAAGTTGTTGATCCTGTGTATCTAGTTCTTCAGGACGATAACGAGCAGGCCGTAAATCAGGTGAACTGGACGAAGTTGGTATTCGATACCCAGATAAAAACTTCAGGTATAGGGCAGACCTCTGGTGTTATTACTCTTCCAGCTGGAAAACTCTATGTTATGTCCTATTCAATCACATTTATGGGTCTACTTATAGGGAACTGTAATCTTGCTGTTGAATCAAGATTTCGAGTTCTGAGCGGGGATATTTCTTGGGGTTTTGACAACAGTTCTAACAATGTTTCCTGGCAACGAATTCTCCAGTTCGGCACCTCGTTGCCCACCTTTCACGATAGCTTATCTGGTACGTATATTATCCTTCCTGCTACTAACACACAGATTCAACTCGAAGTAAAAACAATACAGAGTTCTGTGATCTTGTCTGGACGTGTTACAAACTGTTCAGTGTCCATTTTCAGTCGATAACGGAGAAAAACATGGGAACAACGAATCATGGTACCCAAAGTATTACATTTCAGTACTTTCTGGAGGCAACATCTGAGAACTTTGGAAAGCTGAGCATGGATGTTATCCCAACTGGGATCTACTTAGGCGGACGTGCAGAGATCCTAGGCGACTCATCTCTACAAATCAGGCCTTTTGTTATTGCGATCCGGGATGCTACGAATCAGGTTATCGTACGGTCAGCTGTTAACGCAGTCTTGACCACTGGAGTTCTAGATTCTGGAGGAGTGTCCTCAGCAACTCCGTACCTCGTGCTTCGATGGGCCCATACAAGTTCAACGGCGAACTATGTGGGAATACACGCGATTGCTTCGTTGTCCGATCGTCAGCAGTACGATCTAGTTATTGGGAAGATGACGTTCACCGGAGCAGCTCTTACAGGGTTTGACTACACGGATAGATCAAATCCACGTAGTTCAGATGTAGCATTTCGAGTTGAGCCCACGGCCACGCCTAGTATGAGTTTGATTGTCCATGGTGGACGGGTCCCTGTAGGAAGCTCTAACTATTTAGTTCAGAACATGCAAATCGGGCCTTTTGCACTGCCCGCAGCTCCGTTCTCAAGGATTGATCTGGTGTACATACCTACCACAGGGGTGTTAACAATCCTTCAAGGTACACCAGCTGTTACTCCTTTGGTTCCTGACTATGGTGGTCGATTAGTTCTTGCTGAGGTGCGAGTAGTCAATGGTGATACTGCGATCACTTGGGATCGGATCACAGATGTACGACCTTCTATTTGGCCAATTGTTATCCCTGATGAGACAACGATTCGCAGAAACACCACTACAGGACAACTTGAAGCAGTTTCTTCAGCCGGATCAATGTTTGGATCCTGGACGAATCTGGATAGTTTAGGTAACTCACTTGTAGCTGGCAGTGTTTATAAAGCTACATTAGACGGGTTCGTATGCGCCACGACAGTCAATGGCGCTACACTGATTTCCGGTTATACGGATGGCTCGAATCCTCCGACGACTCTGCGCGTCACCAACTACGGCAACGGCGCGGCGCCGCCCGTCTCGATCACCATGCCAGTGAAGAAGAGCGACTACTGGAAAGTCACTGGAGCAATAACTGTTTACTGGTTACCTTTTGGTAGTGGTCAGTGTGTAAAACAGTAGATTAGATGGTGCTACTGTGGGCCTGTTCATTCCTCCACAAAACAAGGGGGGTTCCGTGCTGAAGGTACATACTGTGTCCGCCCCAATGTTGGCTACAAACATTACTGGTGTACTGTTTTCTGGTTGTTGGGAAGGGCAGACATGTTTTATTTTAGGAGGAGGGCCCACCCTTGAAGGATTCAACTATCAGTGGCTACAAGGACAGAAGGTCATCGGTATTAACAAAACCTTCTCAGTCTACCCGGCAACTGTGAACTACTCGATGGACTATAATTTCTTTGACCTGGTACAGTTTACAGCAGCTGATCCAAGGTCGAAGAACCACCCTCTCTACGTATCTTGGATGGCATACACTGGTATCAAAGTTTTCCTTCATCATGGTGAGAAGGATCGATTTGCTCAAGGAATCCATTATGTGAATGAGCTTCGAGAGAAGGGAATCAGCTTCGATCTTAACAAAGGAATCTACCCAGGAAACAACTCAGGTTGTGGGGCTCTGATGCTCGCAGTAGCTCTCGGGTGTAAAAAGATTGGTCTGCTTGGGTATGACTTCAAGGTCCAAGGAAAGAAAACTCACTGGCACGAAGGATACGGGTATTCTCTTGAGGATGTTGTGAGGAGTCTTAAGGACTTTCAACAGAAAATTGATGAGATTGGTCCTGATATTCTTGAGATGGGAATACAAGTTGTGAACTTGAGTCCAGATAGTGCTCTTCAGAGCTTTCCTCGTTCAGATATTCGAACCTTCCTTGAACAGTATAATCAATAAAGGATCTCCATGTGGTCATGGTTACAAATGTGCGATATTCTGGGCAGTGTACTGATACTTCTTGGACTGTGGAACGAATCAAGAGATCGGCGTTGGTGGCTCGTCTACTGCGCAGGATCAGGTTTCTTTTTGTATGTTGTTATTTCCAAAGGACTGGTCGGTCTGACGATCATGGGTCTCGCAACACTAGTTACAGGACTGAGAAATTCAAGAAAGAAATCAAAGGTATGAGTTTCAAAAGACATACAAGAGGACCCGATCCGTGTAAACTATGTGGGAAAGCTCACAAGAACGGAATGCAAAAGATTTGGGGCTTTTCGAGGAGTAGCTTTGGATAATTCTGTGTTTATTGTCGGGGGTGGTCCCTCGCTAACAGGATTCAATTTCCATGTCCTTGATGGAAAAGATACTATCGCTATCAATCAATCTCTCTTTCGGTTGCCCTCCGCAAAATTCTTTTGCACAATGGACTACACATGGAGGCTTCATCTTGATGAATCGAAAGAGAGGGAGCATAAACAAACATTCCTGAAGCACTCAGCGCGTAAGATTTTTGTAGTAGGATTTGCCAAGCCACGTTTAGTGGTTCACGGAGATCGGTGTATCGAAGATGCGGATCATCGGTTGAAGTACGACCTTTCTGATTTCAATCAAGTCGCATACTGCAATGGATATGGAGGAGTTGGAACCACCTGGGAGGACTTTCGGGTTGGCAGTGAATCAGGATACGCAGGTCTCCAATTAGCAGTTCTACTTGGATATACTAAGATCTATCTCCTTGGTTTCGATTTCAAGATAACTCCATACCAAACTCACTTTCATCAAGATTACTTGTCAAGAGATCCTGTAGAGTTCATGCGTCGTCTTGATGAGTACTACACACCATATCCTAACGCAATCTTTCAGATCCGGCAGATGGGGATTGAGATTTTCAGTGGTTCTGCTATTAGCAGACTGAACCATCACTTGTTGTATGTTGACGTAGAGAATCCCACATGCCAACACTAGGCTTTGTTATGACCTACTGCAATCGCCCTGAGCAGCTAAGGAATACTCTACAAGCTCTACGTCATAGTTTTCAAACCGGAGATCAGCTGATCATCGTTGATGATGCTAGTGCCCCAGATCAGAGTGCTAGACAGGTACTTAGCGGCTTTGATCTGCCGGTTGTGCTGGTTGAGATCACTCCGGAACAGAAGAAGTGGATCAATCCCAGTATCCCATACAACATGGGTTTCTCGAAGGCGACAGCAGATGCTGTTGTTATCATGAATGCTGAGTGTATTCCCATCAGTGGAGCTGTTGAGCGTCTCCGAGCTCAAGTAGATGATCACAACTACGTTGTCATGCCCTGCTACACATCAACACAAGTAGAGTTCAATCATTTGTGTGCTGTTCGAAATCGATCCGATGTACTGTTTGCCTATCACAAGGTCGTATTTCCTTTCAAACAAGACCAATGGTACCACCATCCGGTACACCTCCCCACTTGGTATCACTTCACCACGTGCCTCACACTGAAGAATCTTCGGACCTTGGGCGGATTTAATGAAGCTTTTGCTACAGGGTACTGTTTTGAAGATAATGAGTTTCTCTGGCGTGTTCGGAAGATTCTTGCAGTTCAAGGTTGGGATGAGAATCACGGATACGTTATTCATCAGTGGCATCCTAAAGATACTAGATTCAGGGGTGGATGTCCTGAGTGGGAACGGAATAGACAACTCTGGTTAAGGATCAAAGAAGGAAGAGAATGAGACGCATTCCAAAAGTTTGTTACTTCTATTGGGGTGGTAAGGTCATGCCGTACCTTCGGTACATGTCCATGACCACTTTTAAGAAGTACAACCCTGAGTGGAAGGTCGTCGTTTTCACCCCTGTCCAGTTGACAACGAGCCAGTCTTGGACGACCTTCGAGAACAAAGAGGAACTGAATACAAAAGACTACATGCCGGAACTTCAGAAGGCTGGTGTGATTGTGTCCCCGTTTGATATGCAGGGCATTGGATTCACAAATGATCTACCTGAGGTTTTGAAATCCGATATCCTCCGAATGTTCCTTCTATCGAAGTTCGGAGGATTGTGGTGTGATGATGATATTTTGTTCTTCCGTCCGTTGACTCACTCACTAGAACCAACAGACTGCTCTGTGTATTTCTGTTTTCGTCGAGGTGGACCGACACAGGACGATACACCAAAGAATGGGCCACGGTACCACTCTATCGGATTCTTAGCAGGGGAACCGGGGAACAAACACTTCTCGAAGCTGTTTGATGGAGTATGCAATGTTTTCAATCCGACACAGTACCAGAGTGCAGGTTCGCCGTACTACAAGACTGTGTATAGCGAATTGAATATGAACAGCTGTCCTGATGTTTACAACATTGATGTAAACACTGTCTACCCGACACGAGCAGCCCTCAGCATTTTTACACTACCTGCCGGTCACTTTATGAACGAGGTTTTGACACCGAAGTGTATTGGTATCCACTGGTACGGAGGTGCTCCTGCAAGTGGACAGTATCAGAATTTGGTTACAAGAGAAACCTACAATCAGTACGATAATATCGTGTGTTGGCTGCTACGGAAGATCAACGAAGGTGTGCAGGTATGAGTAAGATCACAGAAGTTCAGGCGAACTTTGATTGGGCAGAAACTCGTGGTAAGAAACTCGTGGTCTTCATGCCAAACTACAAATGGCCTGAATTCACTGAGTTTTCGATCAAAAACATCCACACCACTGTTGATCCCAAAGACTATCTGATTATCATAGGAAATGATAACGTTGCTGTGAATTGGGAGTATCTTTGGTCGCATAACGTGCGATGCTTTACACTTCTTCGGGATGAGCAAGGTCCTCGAAACTCTTGTTTTGTTCGGAACTACGCAATAAAAAGATGCCAGTGCGACATTCTTCTCAACAAGGATTGCGAAGTAGTTCTAACCGGAGATTTTATTTATAATGCTATCAATTTTCATAACGCCTGGCGTCCAGGAAATGTGTTTGTTCTTGATCCTTCTCAGACTGATGAGCTGCTTAAATTAGGAGATCCTGATAAATTCATCCAGGACAGAACTCCCACGAAACGAACTGAGATGATGGTAGCTATGAATAGTTACCATGCCAAGGAGATCATCCAACTTGCCGATGGAAAGATCAATCCTTCGACGTACTATCACTATGCGTATGCAGTTGATTTGAAATATCTTCACTACTTGGGTGGATATGATGAGGACTACTGGTCCTATGGATGGGAGGATAGTGATATGTTCGTACGGCTGTTTCATATTGGAGTTCAACCAATTCCTGATTACACGTGTACAGCAATTCATCCGTACCATTTTCGTCGTGAGGATTGTGTTCGGGAGAAAGAGATTTCAATGCGAGATGTTTTTGTTCAGAAGAGTCCTGCTGATTTCTTTCGAAACAAAGACGGTTGGGGTGAAGGAGTTCATGTTTGAGGAGGTGTCGTAATGGCTCTGAATGTGAGGAGTAACATCATGGACAATTTAGGAAAAGGAATTCATCTTTCTATGGCGGATGCCGTTGGGGTCCCTGAACCCTTGAAAGCAGGATTCTACCAGGCTCATACGAACTTCGTGCATGGAACATGCCTCGAGTTTGGTGTAATGTATGGAAACTCGTTCATGTGGCAGATCCTCCAGATCTTGAATTTCTTTCCGAAAGACCAGCTTATCGGTTTTGATTCCTGGCAAGGGCTTCCGAAGGAGACTCCAGGAGTGTGGGCTCCTGAGCGGCATCATGAAGGGGCGTTTTCCACAACGAAGGACGTTGTTATTGGTCGAATGGAGGAGTATAACGTGTTTATTGGGGACCGGTTCAAGCTGGTCGATGGATTCTTTTCCAAGAGTTTGACTCCAGAACTTCAATCCGTGATTGGTGAAGGAGATAGCAAGGTGATCTTTATCAACGTGGATGTAGATATCCACTCGTCGGCGATGGAAGTCCTTCGCTGGGTCCGCCCACTCCTTCAAGTCGGAACAGTTCTTTATTTCGACGACTGGAAAGATCCAATTGATACGCACGATGGTCCGTGGGGTGAACACTTGGCGTGGGCGCAGTGGACAAAGGAGAACCCCTCCATCCAGGCCAAACTCGTTTCTCTCAACGATGTGAACCAGAGAGCTTTTGAAATCACGGCGTTATAAGGTGACCCATGGACGAATGGCTCAGACTGATACAAGATTATCCGACCGTAGCATTTAACTACAAAAATTTCAATGGTAGTGTGAACTCTCCGGAAGCAGGTTTCAAGTTTCTTGTTCAGTGTGAGCCATATATCGGGATGCGTGAGAATTGGGATGTGGCGATCCTCCGACGGTATCAAACAGTAGTCACATGGAACAGGAAGTTCTATACTAACTACGTGAATTTGCTTCCGAGCATGCGATTGGTCACAGGATGCTTGGGCTGCAACGCACCAGAACCCCTCACTGAATTAGTACCTTGGGACAAGAAGATTCACGGAGTCTGTTTTCTGAATCATCTTCGGAGTACAGGACTCCCAGGGGATATTTACTGGCTCAGGAATGAAGCTCTTCAGAATATCGGGGGAGATCTGACTCGCCATGTTTGGTGTACAAAAAAGTGGGGGGGTGAGCACTACCAAGGAGCAGTTGAAGCTCCGTATCACCACAGTCATACGAATCATCTCAAGAAGATATCTGAGTATAAATTCTGTCTGGCTTTTGAATCGTCCTATCATTCATTCTGGTCAGCTGGATTCATCACCGAGAGGATTCTCAACTGCTTCAGAGCAGGAACGGTTCCAGTGTACATTGGTGCGTGGGACATACAGGACTATATTCCGGTTGATCTGTTCCTTGACTTTAGGAAGTTCTGGCCTTTTCTTGGAGCACCTCGGTACTACCCAGAGTTTACCAAATATCTACTGGAGTTCCCAAGATCTCAATACGAGGATATGGTTGGACGAGCTTATGAGTGGGTCAAAACCTGTCGAATCGGAAGTATTCCTGATCTTGAGGCAGTACTAAGGAGCTTACTGTGATTCTAAATGTGGGTGGACAACAAACAAGAGATAGGTATCCGCAAGGCTGGATCTGTGTGGACATTCTACCTGGAGCAGATTACTACTGTGATGTGTCCAAGATGGAGCTTCCGTTCAAGAACGAAACATGTGAAGCTATCTACTGCTCACACATGCTTGAGCATATCTGGTCGTGGCGACAGGACTTTGTGATGTCGGAGTTCTTCCGAGTTCTTAAGCATAACTGTCCGATCCGGATTGTAGTTCCTGATATGGACATCGCAATTAACAACTATGTAGCAAATCGAGCAGATGGTTCGCCTGGTCGTTTGGCCGGATGTATGGACTGGTGGTTTGATCCGCAACCAGATAAAGATGGGAACGGACAACTCAGCCATGTATACGGATTCAACTGGTTTTCAATGCATTTCCAGGTAACTCGGGCTGGATTCATCAATGTAATCCGGAGTCAGTATAATAAAGGGTCACAGGTGTTCTCTGGATGTGATAACCCGGGGCACGAACATACATCGTTGTATGTTGAAGCAATCAAGTCATGAGAGGAGTTGCAGTGGCGACCAAGACAATTGTTACAGTGGTTGGAATTAGACCTGACTTCATACGAATGAGCCGGGTGTTTGCTCTGCTTGATCAGAGTAAGTTCAATCACATTCTTATTCACTCAGGTCAGCACTTCGATCGGATGCTGTCCGATGTTTTCTTCCAGGATCTCAAAATTCGTCAACCGGACTACAATCTAGGTATTGGAGGTCATGGGAAGGAGCACTGGCAACAGTTGGGTGAGATCTCTGAAGCTATGATCCACTTGTTCCGGAGAGAGCATATTGATCCTGCTCTAGTTCTGTTTCTTGGTGATTCCAACTCGGCCGCTGTTTCGATGGTTCTCAAGAAGGAAGGTTACGAGATTGGACATATCGAGGCTGGTATGCGTTCCGGTGACAAACGCATGCTTGAAGAGATCAACCGCACTGTTTGTGACCACTGCTCGACCCTTCACTTTGTTTACCATCAAGATTATGCGGCCAATCTTGTTCGTGAGAATCTTCCGGCACAAGGAATCCACACTGTGGGTAATACCATCGTAGAGGTCACACGTCCCTTGGCCGAACCTCTGTGGCAAACGAAGAAGGCCAGCAACTACATTCTTCTGGATATCCATCGACCTGAGAACTTCAAGTATCCTGAGCGTCTTCGGAACATCTACCGCTTTGCAATCCTATGTGAGAAAAATTATGGGGTTCCTGTGAAATTTCTCAAGTTTGGACGTAGTGTACAGGCTTTTGAAGAGGCCAAGATTCCCACCAATGCTTTTTGTATGGTGGACTTAATGTCCTACAAGGACTTCTTAGCTACTCAATATCACAGTTTGTTCATGATTTCGGACTCAGGAACAGCTCAGGAAGAACCTGCACTACTCAACACACCAGTTATCGTTCCCCGTGAGTTTACTGAGAGGCCACAATCGATGCAGAACAACTGCTCGTTCTTGCTCAATCGATTAGAAAGTTTGGAGCAGCAGGACGATGCTTGTCAGTGGGTAAATAGCTATATTCAGGGCTGCATACAGTCTAGTTCAATGTGGTTGGGTGATGGACATACGGCCACAAACATCGTTGACATTTTGGAAGGGGAGCTATGATATTCCCTTGGAAGAAGTACGAAGAGATCCCACTTAGTTGTAGAAACACACTTCAGGTCTTCATAACAACTAAGTGTAACCTTCATTGTGCAGGTTGTTTTGCTAGAAAGGTCATGGATCATCAGGAGGAGATCAGATACCAGGAGTATGTTGAGGCCGTTGCCAACGCCCAAAGAAAAGGAGCAGAGCAGATCAATCTTCTTGGGGGTGAGCCCACTCTTCATCCTGATCTTTCGAGAATGGTCATGTTCAATCAGGATCTGGGACTGAAAACAACATTGTATACCAATGGTTACTTTCTGAAGGATTGGTATGAAAGTGGTGCGAAGATTCGAATATCTCTCTACTCAGCTCATGGGGACTACAAGAGTCTGGATACTCTTCAAGTGGACTATCCGGTGGACATTTGCTTCATGGTATCCAATAAGACCACAGTTGAAGAACTTCTTGGGGTGGTCGAAGATCCGCGATGCCAGATCTTGTTCATTTCTAGCCTTCGGGAGCTGGACAATCCACGGCACGAATTTTTTGATGATACGGTCAACACAATGCCGGTCATGCAGTACAAAGAGTTGGTGCACGAGTTTCTTTGGAGATATGATGGCCCGAAGGAAATTCATGTATCTAAGCGTGGGATGTTTGAGAGCACCATCAATCCAGGTCTGTACCACTGCCGCTTTGCTAACTATATTCCGGGCAACAAGATTATTCAATGCCCGTACGATATTGTTAATCTGAGATACCAAAAAGATTATCAGTTTGGCATCCGCCCATGTCAGCACAACTCAACCTGTTTGATGTCCAAGGTTATCTATAGGAGGAGGATTCTCGATCATTTCAAGGATGTTCGAGAGAGTGTTGCTCGATGGCCTGAGTGGAAACGGAACATTGGACATGGTCTTGGACCTACACTTTCGGAATCAGGAGAAGTTCTATGAGCATCGGTTGTTTGATGATCACAACAAATCGCCCTGACCGATTCGAGATGACTCTTCAGGCGATGGACTCGGTGAACAAGTGTGGACACGATCTGGATCAGAAGGTCCTCTCAGTTGATCTTCTTCCTGAATGCTCTCATATTCAACCTGGATATGAGGCGAGTTTGATCTCAGCGGCAGAGAAGTGGGGCTGGCAGGTCGTGACTGGTGAGTGTACCGGACATCAAGCAATGATTCATAACATTTGTAGGGGACTAAGCATAATTCACACTAATTGGTTGTTCTACTGCGAAGATCATGTTGTTATACAACGAATACCTTCTGAAGAGAGTCTGGACTTCGCTGATAGACACGCATGTATCGAATGGGTATGCTACAACACACATATCCATCAGGAGAATCTTCTCAATGTTCCAGGGTTTACCGAGCGTCCTGGTCGAGAGGGACGTCTGGCCTTCGTAAACGATCCAGCCAACTGGTTCAGGACATTCATGGGTGCAGAGTTCCTTTTGAAAGATACACCAATTCAGGATGAGTACTATCTGAACTTCCCAGCAGCAATTACGTACACTGAGCTGTTTAGGGAGTTACTCTTGTATGGGATTAAGAACTACCACGGAATCGGAATCGAGGTTGGATTCACAAAAGCCTGGTTCGATACCAGATCTAATCGGGCGAACTGCTGTGCGATTTACACACAGCCAAAAACAATCGAAGAACTACCGCTGGCCAGTTTTGCAGCTCTCCATCAGAGAGCTTGTATGCGTTTTAGGAACAACGATCCATCAATGCTGCACAGTTCCATAATTCCTCATTCTGTTCTGCCTACGGACGTGAAGATGCAGAGGAGTTTCTTCTGACCGAGTACTATGAACATCTTTGTGCTTGCGGATGCGGTCAGCAGATCCTGGTAAAGGAGTGCCATAAGTATGCTGGAATTCCAAAATATCTCAAGGGCCACAGATGGAAGAATCAGAAACAACCAAAGGATCTAAATCAAAGAAGAAGAGAGAAGTCCACGGGTCGAAAACACACAGATGAGGTGAAAGAGAAGATACGGAAATCAAAGTTGGGTGGACACCGTACGACCTCAGAACAAGCAAGGAAGAACATCTCTGCTGCAAGAATTGGAAAGCACAGGAGTGAAGGGACGAAGAAGAAGATTGCAACGAAGTTGAGAGGAACTAAGCGGAGCGTTGAGACATTGCAGAAAATGAGGCGGGCAGGACAAGAATGCTGGACCAGCCCTGATTTTGTGAAGAAACAAATGTCCGCTCGTCATGTTGCTCAGAACAAGGCTGAGAAGTTTCTTGAATCATTGCTTGATCAGTTCCCTGGTTTCGAGTTTGTAGGTGATGGTAAGAAGATCATCTCTGGTAAGTGCCCTGATTTTGTCAACGAAGAAAAACATCTCATTATCGAGCTCTTTGGTGATTACTGGCACGAACCTGAAGAGATCGAACCTCGAGTTCAGCTGTTTGAATCGATGAGGTACAGAGCGCTTGTGATCTGGGAACATGAGTTGAAAGACCCAGAAAAGCTGATTCAGAGAATTAAGGAGTTTACTAATGGATGATGCCAAGAAGGTTCTGGTGGTGGGGGGTGCGGGATACGTAGGAGGAACCTTAGTTGACCAACTGAGATCTGCGGGATTCAGCCCGACAGTGTATGATATATTAGCCTACGAAGATCGGTTTCTGAAAAACGTTAACTTCGTTTATGGTGATGTCCGGGACCGAGAAAAGCTCCTCAGACTTCTCCCGGACTACGACATCGTCGTATGGCTTGCCGCAGTTGTAGGAGATGGCGCTTGTGCTGCTGATCCGTTCTTATCTGAATCTATCAATGAAATCTCGGTTAAGTGGCTGGTGGACAACTATGGTGGTCGGATCATCTTCCCGTCCACTTGTTCTGTCTACGGGGTGAACAATGATCTGATTGATGAGTGTACCACACCCAATCCGTTATCTGTGTACGCCAAGACAAAACTGGCTGCTGAGCAGTACATGCTGGATGTGGCTGGTGAACGTTCCTTAGTGTTTCGACTTGGAACTTTATATGGTATCGGTGATGCTCACTCTCGTCTTCGTCTGGACTTGGTTGTCAACATCCTGACCAAAAGAGCTGTCCAAGGTGAGACTCTTCGAGTTTGTGGTGGTGAACAGTGGAGACCATTGATTCATGTTCAGGATGTTGCCCGGGAGATGGTTTTCGGAGCCTATAACGAAATTACAGGGCTCTACAACCTAGCTACTCAAAATAGTACTATAAGGGAAATTGCAGAAGAGGTATCTGCAGTAGTTCCGGAGTGTAAGGTCGAGTACACCGAGGGTAAGTTTGAAGATCTCAGAAACTATCGAGTAAACTGTGATCGATGGAAGTCCACCGCTAGTTCCTGCGGAGTACTGCTATCCAGATGGGGATGGGCCCTAAGACAAGGTATCCTTCAGGTTGCCCAGGTGATAAAAGAAAACCGCATCAAGAATCCCCAAGATCCTATCTACTCAAATGAAGCTCACATTCAGGCCTTGTATCGGAAATGGCCGTAAACTAAGGAGGGTGACTCATGTTGCCGTATCTGTTCGTTCGATGGCTGTATGGTTTCTGTTTGCTTATCGATGGTATTATCGTGGTGTTGTCCTTGGGGTTCGTGAATCCTGATCTAAGTCTTTCAGTATGGAGTCTTGCTAACTTCGAGGATCGCGAAGATCACACACACGAGGCGAAGGAAGTTGCACAGGAACTGAGGAGTAACGAAAGAGAGAACACTAGTTGGTATGATAACTGGGAGGAGATGTAGTATGAACAATGATGTGAAAGGTGTGAATACCGTTCCGATCTTAATCAAGGGTGCCCGATTCGTTGATGATCGGGGGAGCTTGAACTTCTGCAATGAGTGGTCACCTCTTACTGCAGGAGTAAAACGATTTTACCAGGTTCAGAATCACCGATCAGACTTCATCCGAGCATGGCATGGGCATCAGAAGGAGGCCAAATTTGTCTACGTGGCCCAAGGTGCTGCTCTGATTTGTGCTACACCCTTATTTAAGAATCCTGTCGAGGGTGGGAGTCCACAATATCCAGTTCCAATTGATCCGGTTATGTACAAGTTCGTCATGGCAGAGGATACCCCAGCTATTCTGTTCATCCCCGCAGGTTTCTATAACGGATTCAAAACTTTGATCGCAGATACGATTCTTCTGTTCTTCTCCACTTCAACTCTGGAAGAAAGCAAAGGAGATGACATTCGTCTGCACTGGAATGTGTTCGGAACCAAAATGTGGGGGGAGGACTACCGATGAAGCACGTATTGATTCTTGGTGCAACTGGAATGTTGGGGTCTGCAGTAGCAAAAAAACTCACGGGGTCTCGGAAGTACCGTGTGACTGCTACCTGTAGAGGTACGGCATGGAGTACACTCGAAGAGGTCGTACCAAATGGTCTTGGAAACACTCGGATGGTTTTTGATCCTGAATGTTTTACGGATCATGATGATAACCACTATATTCCGTTCCGGAACGAGCCCTACGACTACATCATCAATTGTATTGGAATTATCAAACCACAAATCACCAAGGTGGGCACTGAGTGTGCTGTCCGTGTAAATTCACTGTTTCCACATGTTCTAGCTCGATACTGTGCGGAACATCATATCGGACTGATTCACATCACCACCGATTGTGTGTACTCAGGGGTCAAGGGCAACTATATTGAAACAGATGTTCATGACTGTGATGATGTTTACGGAAAAACCAAATCGCTGGGCGAGCCCGCAGATCAGGCCATGGTCCTAAGGACGAGTATAATTGGACCTGAGATCCATAACTTCTCCAGCCTTGTTTCTTGGGCTCAATCACAGGCCGGAAAAGCCGTCAACGGATTTACAAATCACAAGTGGAACGGGATCACTACAAAAATGTATGGTGCAGTCGTTGAGACCATCATTGATAATACGATGTGGGGTCCAGGACTCTTCCATGTATTCTCACCACGGCCAGTGACCAAGTTCGAGTTGCTTCAGATGATTGACAACAGATATGAGCTTCATCTGGCCATCAATTCGACTGAGGCGACCGTACCAGTTGACCGAATACTAGATACGAAATGGGGATTGTGCCACACACTTAACATTCCTGATCTCAGAACACAGATAGCGGAGATGTAAATGCTTGGTCGAACTAATCTACGAGAGCAGATTGGCTACATCACTGTAGGTCTTCTGGCTCACTGCATGATTGATAGGAATAAGGAGTGTAAGCAGATTGTTCTTGATTCCCTTCGAACAATTCTGGATCCCACCTATGTTGGACACACGGCCTGGAAGGACCTAGCATTTCAAAGATACCAGGAGTATGATTGTCTTACTCGAACTCTCGAGCAGGAAAAGATGACGATTCCAGAACTGATCGTAGCTATCGAATTAAGGAAAGCACAAGAATTTTTTAGCAAGTTGGCACATCAAGCAATTCTGGATACGGAATATAGAACCTGTCAGGTTTCACCCGGAGTTCGGACCTTCTTGGTGAAGAATGGATGAGGAGTCAAAATATGGCTTGGGTGGTGGTCGGGTACTACACAGTCGGAACTTTGTATGAAACTGAAGCCAAGCGCCTGATTCCTTCGTTTCAGAAATTCAACATACCATACTTCATCTCCCCCACTGCGGATCAGGGAAGCTGGTACAAGAACACTCAATTCAAACCAACATTCTTGAAGAGCATGATGCAGCAGTTCGCATCAAAATCTATTATCTATGTGGATATCGATGCGGAGTTCATGCAGTATCCTGACCTCTTCGACCAGCTAGATCAAAGGCCAGATGTCCATATTGGAGTACATCTTCTAGATCATGCCAAGAGGGGACGTCCTCAGGCCGGATTTGAGATGTTAAGTGGAACAGTCTACCTGAAAAATACTTCTATAGTTCATCAGGTGATCGATACTTGGATTCAGAAGTGCAGTGTTGGAGGACTGTTGTGGGATCAGGTTGCCCTTAAAAATGCAATCGGATCTGTTCCGTACTATATTCTTCCTGAGCAGTACTGCATGATCTTCGATTACATGTCAGATGTTCAGAATCCAGTTATCAAGCACTATCAGGCATCTCGAAGGTGCAAGAATATCCAAGGACCTACTCCTGAAGCAAATCATATGCCAGTGTCTCCTAATGAAGCCCCGAAAATGCTGAATGGCCTTCCTCCGCATCCTAGAAAGGTGGTTTCTGGGGGTCTTGTTCGTTATCATAGAAAATGGCGGGGTCTTGGAACAGTATAGAGAGGAGTGCCGAATGATTAGAAAATCCACTGTTACTGTCTACTATGCTACGCCCATTCGAGGAAACATGGGAGCTGATGCTACAGTTGAGTATATGGCCACCAACTGTGCGAGAGCCAAGAGAAACGTTGAAGTTCTTCAGACCATGTTTCCAGAAATCGAGTGGGTATCAGTAGCTCCGTATGACCGGATCGTCCAGAAGCTTCTGGCCCGAAAACAGGTCAAGATCCAGGATGTGCTTCAGGCAGATTTCGAGGTTGGTGACGAGTGCGATGGACTTCTGGAGCATCTGTGGGAACCATCAGGAGGAGCTGATGAGGAATTCGAGAGGCAATCAGATCGGGGCAAGATGTGCTTAAAACTGATGCATGCAACTGATTGGCAGATCTGGAAGTGCAACATCCCGGATCTTGAGCAATTCGTCAAGGATGTTATGATGAAAGTACTTCCGTATTACTGATAGGTACTCTGATGCGTCCACAAATCTATTATTCACACCCCATTGCAGGGATGGCAGGATACGGAGATGGAGGACGGAACTTCAACGCACAGTATGAGCTGAGTAACTGTCAGACAGCTGTTGAGAATACCTTGTGGCTACGACAGCACTTCCCGGAAGTAAGATGGTATTGTCCTGGGGAGGTCGAGCCACCAATTATGGTAGCTCGTCAACTAGGTTTTCTTACAGTAGGACAAGTACTCGATATTGATTACCACATCATCAAAACACAAAGTAGTGGTGGTCTTATACACCGATGGGAGGAATCGAACGGAACATGCAGGGAGGAGGAACTAATTATCAAGCTACAATACCCCAACTTAGTGCTTACAGAGTCACGGCACATCTCAGAATGTTCGGTCTACAGGATTAGGACTTTGGTCGATTCAGTACTGGCGAATGTAAAGGAGTAGGGACGATGAAAACAAAGGTTAGTGATTTTCGTAACCAAGTAGCTGAACTCACAAACAAACATCCTTCTTGGGGTGTTGCGGATCTAGCAGGAGCCCTCAAGTGCTCATCACCTGATCGTGTTCGAAGAGCACTTGGATGGTTGCAGAAGAACCGATCAGATTCT
>Ga0315294_10000653_pt1 | contig 37554 bp, 31 predicted proteins | sample YL17G13_40_MG_FD_203626 | JGI IMG/M metagenome (GOLD analysis project Ga0315294, IMG submission 203626) | Sediment microbial communities from Yellowstone Lake, YNP, Wyoming, USA - YL17G13_40 | ecosystem: Environmental > Aquatic > Freshwater > Lake > Sediment | place: USA: Wyoming | collected...
CGAAATCGCTGGTGCGAATAAAAGTAAGTTTTCCGCCTTCGAACTTCATATTCGAAATTTTGCTTTCGCCTCTCTGACCAACCCATTTGCCCGCCAGTGTCCCGTCGGCGTTCTTGGTGACGGTCAGCTTCTCCACGTTCTCTCTCGCCGGCATATTAACATTCATCTGCCACTCACCTACAATCGCATCTGCTCCTGTTTTTGCTTCTCCCTGCAAAGTTCCATCGAAAGCAACCTCGCCAAACTGCCCCTTCCCCGTTCCCTTGAGTTTGCCGCCTTCGAGAGCACCCTCGTACGTCGTTTTCATATCCTGGCCGCCGAAGTTATTTGTCTGGACGAACTTTACCTTGCCACCCTCGAAAGTAATGTCCGACAACTGGCTTTCGCCCCTTTGTGTTGACCACGTCCCCGCTAACTTGCCGTCGGCGTTCTTGGTAATCGTCATAGTCGCCGTGGAAGTCCTGGCCTGCATCTGGCTCTTGAATTCCCACTCGCCCACTACCTGCGGTGAGCTTGTCGAACCCGCCCCCTCTGCTGCAATAACAACCGGAGCCAGCACAACACATGCCAGCACCACAACCGCCGCAACCGCTTTGGTGTTCATAATTCAATTCTCCTCAAAAAAACGTTAAAAGGATTCTCGTTATCCGCGAAAACAACCGGAAGTAAGACGTCCCGGCACCTATATTTATTTCAAATATCAGGCGCTTACCTGGGTCTTTGAGCAAACGGCCTGCCTGTAGAGGGAAAGAGTGGAGGCAATCATACCGCTGACGTGGTGGTTTTGGCGGAGGAACTGCTGGGCGTCGGCAGCCAAACGCCGAGCTTCATCGGGTCTGCCAAAGAGCCGTTTAAGACAATTGTAAACGCTAAGCTGGTCATCGGGGTTAAAGGTGAACGCGGTTTTGTCTTCGATAATGAGGTCATCAACGCCGCCTTTGGAAGCTGCGACGGCGGAGCCGGCGCTCATCGCGGCCAACAGCAGCATATTGAACCTGCCTGACGGCCGAGGCACAATGAATATGTCGGCGGCGGAGCCGGCGGAGTAGAGGCCCAGCGAAGGAGGAACAATAGTAACGGCGTGGAGAAGACCAAGGGAGCGAAGCTGCTTCCAGAGCGGCCCTTCCGGGCGACCGGCGGCGATAATCGCTACAATGAACTGGCAACCATCGACAGTTAGGCGATGGAGCGCCTGGAAGATATTATCGAGATTGGCGTGATTATCGATGGGCAGCGAAACGACGATACCGGGCAGATGTTCGGGATGGGCAAAACAGGCGGTGGAGTCGTCAACAAAGGTGCCGATATTGATTTGCCGGAGGCGGTCCGCGACTTTGGGGTGGGCCTTTATGAAATGGTCGGCGATGGTCTTGGCGGGCACGATTATATTTGCGCAACGAGTCGCGGAAAGCGTAATAGCAGACCAGTGCGAAGAGATTGAATTTATATTGAGCAGATAGGGGACATTAAGGTTTCGGGCGAGCCATCGCGCCAGTAAAGCCGAGGTTTCGCAGAGGCAATGGAGTATCTCCGGTTTGAATTTGCCGACCCTGTCGAGGAGGCAGTGAAGATTGTAATGCTGCATCAGGGGGATATCGATTGCCGGATGCCGGACAACTTCGACGGCGGGAGGGACGATAGAGTCAACATTGCCGAGCGGCGGGCAAATAAGAATAACGGGGACGGACTCGTCCGCCAGGCCGACAAGCAGGTGCTTGAGATAGGAAGGATATTCGGCAAGCGTCTGCCGCGACGCGATAAGGGCGATTCTGGGCGGTCTGGGCGCCTCCGGCTCTAAATCAGATGTGAGTTGTTCATCGAGCATAATATCCCCTGCAAGGGGAAGGGCATTATAACGAAAAAATTTTCTATTTACTATTTTCTATTTTAGATTTACCGCGATTAGCCTTGTTTAACGGATTTTGAGGGTTGCCAAAGCAAGTGCGGCAAAGGCGGCGGCGACGAGCCAAAAACGGACGACGACCTGGGGTTCTGACCAGCCGGCGAGGTGGAAATGGTGATGGATTGGGGCGCAGCGGAAGAGGCGTTTGCCGCCTGTGTATTTGAAGTACCCGACCTGGAGGACAACGCTGAAAAGCTCTATCATAAAGACGCCGCCGATGATGAGCAGGAGAATTTCGTTTCGGGTGACAAGCGCTCCATATCCCATAGCTGCGCCGAGGGGCAGTGAACCGATATCGCCCATAAAGACCTGGGCGGGGTGGCAGTTATACCAGAGGAAGCCGAGAACTGCGCCGAGGATGGCGGAAAAGAAAACGGCCAGTTCGCCGGCCTGGGGAATGGCGGGCAAGAGCAGGTAGCTTGACCATGTGGCCGTCGAGGTTCGGCTCATAGTTTCGGATGCGACGTAACAGAGGACGGCCAGGACGAATGAGGCGATACCTGTGCAGCCGGCGGCGAGACCATCCATACCATCGGTGAGGTTGACGGCGTTGCTGGTGGCGGACAAATACAGGATGGCGATGAGGATGAACATCCAGTTGGCGAGGGGCAGGCCGTGCTTATAGAAGGGCAGCCAGAATTTCCGACCATCTTCGATATTGGTGAAGTCGATATAGAGGAAGGAGGCAATGAGGACGGCGCCGCCGAACTGGAAGAGGATTTTTTCCCAGGGTTTGAGGCCGTCTCTGCTTCGATGGCGTGATTCGGCGGTGAGTTTGAGCCAGTCGTCAACAGCGCCGAGGGCGCCGAACCAGAAAAGGATGATGATTGCCTTCTGAACGAATGGGTTGTTAAGTTTTGCCCAGAGAATTGTAGAGGCGAAGACGGCGGCAATTATGATGAGGCCGCCCATAGTCGGGGTATTGACTTTCTGCTTGGTCAGCTCGTTAAGGGTAGCGTGGTGGAATTCCGGGCGGTCGCCGATTTTTTTTCGCATAAGCCAGCGAATCAGGGGCGGGCCAAGCACCAGCGCGATGACGAGGCCCGTCAGCAGCGCGGCAAAGGCGCGAAAAATCACCTCCTGGTAGGCGTAAAAACCCAGTCGATGCGTAACAGTATTTCGGAAAAACCAAAGAAGATGATAAATCATTCTATTCTCGTCTTCCGTGACCAGTGAGTCCCGATTTACCGGGGTTCACTGAAGAGTTTTTTTAATTTATCAACAACCAATTCAAGCTTATTAATTCGTGAGCCCTTGACAAGTATTATATCGGAATCTTTTATCATAAGCTGCAAGTTATTGCAAAGGTCTGTTTGGTCGGTAAAGCAGCGGGTTTGGGTGTCGGGTCTTTTGGTTTTAGCGGCATCGGCGGCAATTGCGGCAAGATTGCCGAGTGTGATGAGGAGGTTAACGCCAGCATTTGCTATTTGTTCGCCGAGTTGACGGTGAAGGTCTTGTTCGGCGTCGCCGAGTTCTGCCATATCGCCGCAAATAAAAACCGCCCTGCGTTTTTGACTGTCAGCGAGGTTTGTGAGGATATCGAGGGCGTTTTTCATTGAGGCGGGGTTGGCATTATAGCAATCAGAAATGACGGTAACCGCCCCAAGCTGTAACATTTCGGTTCGCATAGAGACAGGGCTGATGGTTTTCAGGGCGTCGGCAAATTGTGCGGCGGTGATACCAAAATTTGAACAGATTGCCCAGGCGGCAAGGGCATTTTCAACATTTCCCCGGCCGGGCAACGGGATTTCGACGATTGTCTTATTGATAGCAAAGTTACTGGCGAGGGGCCCTATAATAAGATTATCGATAGAGTAATCAGCATCTTCATCGAAGCAGGAGAATTTCTGGAAGGCAAGTTTCAACCGTCGAGTAGAATCGAGAAGAGTGGAGCAATCAGCGTTGATTATGAGCTTGCCTCCGAACGAAAGACCTTTGGCTATTGCCAGTTTTTCCTCTGCTATTTTTTCGACTGAGCCAAAGCCGGCAAGATGGGCGGGATAAACATTGGTAACCATAGCAATATCCGGTGAGGCAATTCGGGTCAGATACTCAATTTCGCCGGGGTGGTTGGTTGCCAATTCGAGAACGAGGATTTGGGAGTCGGCTGGTGCGGCGAGGATTGAGAGGGGCAGTCCAATGAAGTTATTGAAATTATTGACCGGCTGATGGGTTCTGAAACGCTTCGACAAGACGTGATGGGCGATTTGTCTTGTGGTGGTTTTGCCGGCTGAGCCGGTGATAGCGACGACCTTGAATTTGCAGTCCAGGCGATACCAGCAGGCAAGGTCGCCGAGGGCTTTTATTGTGTCGGATACTTTAAGAATCGCTTTGCCTGAAAATTGATTTGGCAGTGCCTGCCCTTCGTAGCGCAGCGTAGAAGGGTCTTTGCTGACGACGGCACAGGCGGCTCCTTTTGCAAAAACATCGGCTAAGAAGTCGTGGCCATCGAAGTTTGGGCCAGATATGGCAAAAAAGCAGTCGCCGGGCTTTACCGTTCTGGAATCCGTGCTTACAGACGTGATATTTTGTCCTGTGTCAAACGAGTCAATAACACGGGCACCGATTATCCTGGCCAAGTTTGTTAGTGAAATTTCCTTCATAAGTCACGTTTTTTAATAGCAAAGCATACTTTGTTAAGGGTTGAGAATCAAGGTTGTAGAATATTAAGGATTGTTCAGGGGTGCGATACCTAAGGAATTCGCCAAATCATGTCGAAAATAGGGCTTGACATTTCGCTGGGGCAGGGTAAAATGTTGGATTATTGGGCGGAATCTTAAAATAGGTAATAAAAATTGACGGCGGGCAGGCGGTTCGTCCGTATATTACCCGCCAGAGATTTAGAGCGTCTAACATAATGAAAAAGACACAGATTGACACAGTTCTTTTTAGACACGGATTAACACAGATTTACACTGTTTTTTAATTCATTTCTCTGTGTCCTCTGTGTGCTCTGTGGCTAAAAACTCTGTGGCTAAACTCTTTTTGTTAGAGAGATTTCGGAGCTGAATATGCGCGGTCTTTTGATTTCAATCCTTGTTTTTGCCATCCAATCGCTCGCTCTGGCCCAAGAACATCCGCCGATTGCCAATGCCGGGCCGGACTTGAACGCATATACGGGCGTTCCTGTCTTTCTGAACGGCACAGCGAGCGATCCGGATGGGAATCCTATCATTGAGTGGGGCTGGACCGTTGAGATTGCTCCGAGTTCATCATGGGACCTTGTTGGCTGGGACACACCTTCTCCATTGTTTGCTGCGTTTGTGCCGGGCGACTACGTGTTGTCGTTCCGCGTCGCCGACGCATACTTCCAGAGCGCACCCGATTTTGTTACCATTCACGTTGCCGACAACCTCCCGCCGGTTGCGGTTGCGACGGCAGACAAAACGACGATTACTGTAGGCGACACGGTCTGCTTCGACGGCTCGCAAAGCTACGACCCCGAAGAAGGCCCGCTCACCTACGATTGGTATTTCGGGGACGGGTACTCGGCGTCCGAGGTTTCTCCTTGCCACACGTTTTCATCATCTGGCACTTTCGACGTTACACTCATCGTAATCGACGAACGAAGCGCATCCGATAGTAATTTCGTGACCATCATCGTATCCGATCAGCCCATCGCGGTGGCCTCGGCCACTCCGATTAGCGGGCCTGCGCCGCTCGCGGTGCAATTTGATGGCTCGCAGAGCCACGGCGATACGGGTCGCACACTCAGTTTCCTCTGGGATTTCGGCGACGGGAACACATCCACCGACATCTCACCCACGCACACCTTTGGTCCGGGCCTTTACACTGTCAACTTCACGGTTACAGATGACATAGGCGGCATTGGCACGACAAATCTGCAACTCGTAGCCGGCCACAATGGAAACTGGCCACCAGTAGCCGACGCCGGCACTAACCGCTGGGTAGATACCAACGTCACTACCTTCCTGAACGGTTCGGCCACCGATCACGATAGTCAGCCAATTCTCTCGTGGAGCTGGACCGTGGTCTCGGCTCCGGCAGGCGCCCAATATATGCTGATCGACCCGGCAGATCCGCACTCGGCCTTCTCCGCGCAGACGCCGGGCACATACATATTGTCCCTTGTGGCCAGCGACGGAATCGATGCGAGTCTACCCGACACCGTCGTTGTGTGGGTCGGTATCGAAATGCCGCCGGTGGCGGATGCAGGGCCGGACAGGTATGCGTATGCTGGTGTGGCAATTGCACTCGCTGGTTCTGCTGTCGATCCAGATGGAGACCTTATCATCGAATGGGGATGGGCTGTCGAGACGGCCCCCGCACCGAACTCGTGGGACCTCGCCGGATGGGATACGTCTTCGCCGATATTCATCGGGTTTGTCCCAGGGGACTACCTATTGTCCTTCCGTGTTGCGGACGCCTACTCTCAAAGCGCCCCGGACACGGTTCTTATCCGCGTGGTTGATGTAAACTGCCGGATAGGCGATCTGACTGGGGATTGCTGGGTGGATATCGAAGACCTCGATATGTTCTGCGAGCAGTGGCTAAAGCCGGCGGATTGCTTTGGACAAGCGGGCTGCCCCGACCTCATCCACGACGATTATGTTGATTTCGATGACTTTGCAGAGTTAGCGAGGGACTGGGGCATTTAGCACTCCGGCGATATCGATTTCGACGGCGACGTCGATTTTGCGGACGTCAATGAGTTTGTGAGCGCATATCTGACTGAAAATGGCGACCCGGATTACAATAGCGACGCCGACCTCGACCCTAATGACGGCTTCATAGATTTTTACGACTTTGCGCTGCTTGCCAATGACTGGGGAAAAGTCCTTCCTTAGGATAGACCAAACTAAATTTTAAGCAATTCTCACGTCTGCAATCCGCCCCGCCACGGGCGGGTAAACTACGGCGGGTAAACATTGAACGTTCAACATCGAACATCCGCCGGCGGCGGCTAAACCCAATAAAAAGACGACCCTGCCATTCCTCGACGTAAATGTCGAGGTAAGTGGCAGGGCTAATTATTTTTGTTGTGAAGGCAATCGAGGGCGATTTGCTGGTCGCTGAAGGGGAATTTTTGTTTGCCGATGATTTGGTAGTTCTCGTGGCCTTTACCCGCGATGATAACAACGTCGTTTTTCTGTGCTGAATCAATGGCAAGAGCGATTGCTTTTTTCCTGTCGGGTTCGATTTTGATTTTGCCTGGTGGCACGGCCATCTTGGCCGTGTTTTCACGGGCTGGAAGCCCGTGCCACGAAACGTCAGTGAAGCCGGCTACGATTTGGTCGATTATCGCATCAGGATTTTCGGTTCTTGGGTTATCGCTTGTTACAATTGCGAGGTCGGCGAACTTTTCGACGACTTTGGCCATACGCGGTCTTTTTGTTTTGTCCCTGTCGCCTCCACAGCCGAAGACGACAATGAGCCGGGCTTTACACAACGGCTTTAGAGTGGAAAGGACGTTATCGAGAGCATCATCGGTATGGGCAAAATCGACGAGGACAGTAAAAGGTGCGTCTGATTTTACTTTTTCAAGCCGGCCGGGGATTGCATCGAGAGAGGATAAACCCTTGGCAACGGTTTTGAGGTCGAGACCCGCAGCAAGGCAAAGTCCCGCAGCGGCAAGATGATTAGCAACATTGAATCGGCCAAGCAAAGGCGTTTTTATGCGGATACTTTGCCCCCGATATCGAAGGGTAAACGCAGTGCCTGAGTCATCGATTGAATGAATATCGGCGGACAAGTCAGCTTCTTCGTCAACAGCAAACCAAAGTATTTTGACTTTAGTGCCCGCGGCGATTTGTTCTGAGTAAGAGGATTGTTTATTGAGGACGGCGGTTGAGTCGGGAGAAAGGGATTCGAAGATTTTCGATTTTGCGGCCAAATAGTTTTCGGTGGTTTTGTGATAGTCGAGGTGGTCGCCTGTGAGGTTGGTAAAGGCGGCGGCTTTGAAATTAATCGCGGCGAGGCGGTTCTGGTCGAGGGCGTGCGAGCTGGCTTCGATGACCATATATTTTGCGCCGGCTTTGAGCATCTGTGCCTGCGATTGTGCGATAGTCAGGCAATCGGGGGTGGTGAGAGGGGCAGGCGAGACATCAATACAGTTATCATAAATAACGGTCCCGATTAAGCCGCATTTTTGCCCGGCGGCCTGAAAACAGGAACGAACAAGAAAAGTTACCGTGGTTTTGCCTTTGGTTCCCGTAACGGCAAGATTGGTGAGTTTCTCGGCGGGGTCGCCATTGGCGGCCTGGGCGAGAACAGCGAGGGCGAGAGAGGAATCGGGAACAGGGATAACAACGTGACTCGTCGCCCGTGACTCGTGACTCGTATATGGATGCTGACAGACAATATATTTTGCGCCTTTGGCGAGAACCTGTGGGATAAAGTCGTGGCCATTGACATCGGGGCCTTTTACGGCGACGAAGATATCGCCGGCTTCGATGATACGGGAATCATCGCACAGCCGGGGTGAGTTGCCCGAACGAACAAGCGTCAACAGTTCATCAAAATTCATAGCGTTCGGGGTATTTTAGAATGATAGCTTGCCGGATGCAACGGAAGGTTTATACTAATCAGAACATATTTGAAACAGGACGACATTTTTGGAGCTGACTATGAAAGCAAAAATTTTCGTGATTGGGCTGATTGTTCTGCAATTCGCGGTTTTGGCATTTGGGCAAACCGATGACGTCGAATACTACGCTGTATTCGTGGATGGGACTAAGGTCGGGCACGCGACACACAGCAGGGTCGTGGCAGGCGCGCAAGTTACAACAACAGATACGGCCAATATGACGCTAAATAGGATGGGAAAGACCGTTCTAATGAAGACAAAGGAAATCTGCGTTGAGACGGTAAAGGGAGAGCCGATATCGTTTGCCGCCGAACAGGATATGGGAATGGTAACGATGAAAACAGAGGGGACAATCGGCAAAGACGGAACGGTCCGGACCCGGACGACGGGAATAGGAGCCGTGCAGGAAGGCACAATTGTGTGGCCAAAGGGTGCGGTAATGGCGGAGGGACTGCGCCTGATTGAGCTGGAGAAAAAATTAAAGGAGGGCACAACTTACGATGTAAGCGTGTTCAGCCCCAGTATGATGGCGGCTGTTAATACCCGCGTGAAAGTCGGGGCAAAGCAGGATGTCGATTTGTTAGGCAGGATATTGAAGCTGACAAAAGTTGAGACGATTATGAGTATGCCCGGGACGGGAGAGATTGTTTCAACGGGTTATGTGGACGAGCAATTACGGGTGTTAAAAAGCATAATGCTGATGGCGGGGATGAACGTGGAGATGCTGGCCTGCACAAAGGAATTCGCGATGAGCAACAACCAGCCCGCTGAAATAGTAGATAAGATGTTTTTGGCGAGTCCTGAGCCGCTGGAAAATGTCGGAATGGCAAAATCAATTACGTATTACCTGAAGCCGACCGCTCAAACGACGAATCTCACGATACCGTCAAGCGATAACCAGCGGGTTCAGAAACTCGAAGATGGAACGGTAATAGTAAAAGTCGAACCAGTGAGTATGCCGACGGGCGGAACATTCCCATATAAGGGGACAGACGCGAATATCGCTGAGGCGATAAAGCCAAGCAGATTTTTGCAGAGCGACGACGCGAACATAATCGCACTCGCGAAAAAGGCAGTGGGCGACGTGAAGAATTCGGCTGAAGCGGCAAAGAGAATCGAAGAGTTTGTGGCGAAATACGTAAAGAATATCAGCTTGTCGGTTGGATACGCCTCGGCGACAGAGGTCGCGGCGAGCAGGAGAGGCGACTGCACGGAATTTGCGGTATTGTGCGCGGCGATGTGCCGAGCGGCGGGAATACCGGCAAGAGTAACAGTGGGTGTGGCATACGTAAATGACTATGAGGGCAGGACCGGCTTTGGCGGGCACGCCTGGACGGAGGCGTATATAGGCGATAAATGGGTCGGGCTCGATTCGGCGTTCAAAGCGGGCGCCCTGGGCAAATTCGACGCGGGGCATATCGCACTGGCATCGGGCAACGGCGAGCCGGTGAACTTTTTCAATGTCGCGACAACATTAGGCAATTTCAGGATTGAAAAAGTTACGGTCGAACAAAGAAAGTGACGCTCGATACGCGATTAGTTTTTAGTCGGTTGAGATTGCTTCCCCCCGCGTCTTGCTGTCGCAAGACAGCAGCGGGGGTCGCAATGACATTGAACGAGGTTACTCGAAACGAATGTCCTCAATAACCAACTGGACGGAGCGGTTGCCGTTGAATGAATCAATCGCGGCGTGGTAGGCAATGTCGAAGCAGTCGCGTTCGAGGAGCTTCTTTTCGAGTGAGCCCATCCGAAAGCCGATGCATCGGATTGAATTGGTGTTGTCGGTGACGGCAAGCTGGAGGTGGTCGGCGTTTGTCCCAACCCTGCGAGGAGGCCCGCAGAGGCGAACGCCTTTTGTGGCAAACAGGGGTTCGGGGTTGCCCTGGCCGAACGGGCCGAGGGTTTGCATTTCGGTAACACTTTCGTAATTGAACTCGGACAAGGAGGCGAGCGCGTCGATATGGAGCTTGCTGACGCGTTGTTCATCGAGCAGATGCTGTTGAGCATAAGTTTCGATGGTCTCGGCGAACTTCTGGATATTTTCGGGCAGGACTGTTACTCCCGCGGCCATTTTGTGACCGCCGAAGGTAACGAGGTGTTTTGAGCAGGCGGCGATTGCAACGAGGATGTCGAAGCCGGGGACGGAACGAGCGGAACCCTGCGCGGGTGTTGAGCCGGAGTTAATCATAATCGCGGGGCGGAAGAATTTATCGACGATTCTGGAGGCGACAATACCGATGACGCCGCTGTGCCAGGAGGAGTCGGCCAACACGATGGTTTTTCGTTCCGGCTTGTCGAGGTTTTGTTCGGCGATAAGCTGGCAGGCGTGGTTGTAGATTTTTCGTTCGAACCGCTGGCGCTGGGCGTTTTGGCTTTTGAGATAATCGGCGACCTGGGCGGCGTGGGCCTGGCTCGTGGAAGTAAGAAGTTCGACGGCGAGGCGAGCGTGACCGATTCTGCCGGCGGCGTTGAGCGTAGGGGCGAGGCGAAAGCCGATGTGGTAGCTGTCGAGGCCTTTGCCGGTGAGGTCGGCGGATTCGATGAGCGCCTTCAGGCCGGGTAATTTGGGGTCGGAAAGCAAGCTCAGGCCGAAGCTGGTCAGGGTCCTGTTTTCGCCGCGGAGCTCCATAACATCAGCAATGGTCCCCATCGCCGCCAGGGACGTGGAATTAAGCATAAAGTCGCGTATTTCGGGGCTGAGCTTGGCACCGGTTTTGAAGATGTCGGCGACGGCCCAGGCGAGTTTGAAGGCGACGAGAGAGCCGGAAGAGTCGGGATTGGGATAGGATTTATCGAGCGCCGGATGAACAATGGCAAACGCCTGCGGGAGCGTGTCGGCGAATTGGTGGTGGTCGGAGATAATCAAGTCGAGGCCGAGTTTTTTCGCCAATTCGGCGGCGGCGTGAGCGGTGATGCCGCAATCAACGGTGATGAGGAGCTGCGTGCCGGCTTTGGCGATTGATTCGACTGCCTCGACATTAAGGCCGTAGCCCTCGTCAATGCGGTGCGGGATGTAGTAATCGACGTTTGCGCCGAGGAGCGTGAGGATTTGCCAGAGAATAGCGACGCCTGTGATGCCATCGACGTCGTAGTCGCCATAGATTGTGATTTTTTGTTTTTGTGTGACGGCCAGTTTAATCCTTTGTGCGGCATCACGAACGCCCGGAAGCAGTTCGGGGCTGATGAGGTCGGTTAGTTTGGGTCTGAGGAAAGCGGAGCCGGATTGCGGATCGGTTACACCTCGATTGATGAGCAGTTGAGCGAGCAAAGGCGAAACCTTGAGTGATTTGGCGAGCTGGTCTGCACGCGGGTCAGCAGGCGATATAATCCAGGTTTTATCCGCGGAGCTGGCACGGCGACGATTTTTGTGAAGCGGTTCGCTGGCGGATGATTTATTTTGCGTCCGTGCAGAAGTTCGCATCAGGATTCAATCCTTTTATTTCTATATTTTAGTCAAGGCGCTTTGCTCTGCGAGCTACAGTGTATCAAATATATGGTGCGGCTTTCAAGAGCAATACACGAAACTTACGTGTATATATAAATTATATTATTAACCTGTTCCCGCTAACCGCAGCCAATCAGCGGCCTTTTTGGGTCGCTTTGGCATCCGGCTCAAAAACCAGCAGCAGCGACCCGGCCTGTTTGATAGTTATATTCAGGTCGTTCGGTTCGCCGCTGTAAGCAAATTTTTTCCGTTCGCCGGTATCGGGATTCCAGAACCAGGGGGTTTTGCCGGCGGTATTGAAATCCGCGAGGAAAGATATGGGGGCGACGTTATCGGTATTGGCGAAAAAGAATATGTCACGGCCTTCGGCAAGATAATGGACGAAAAGAAGTTTATCGCTCGGCGGAGACATTTTGACGGTTGGCGAGACGCTGATTTTACTCATCAGGTCGGACGTCCAGGAGAGCAGGTCATCCTTGTCCTTGTCAGGGGCTGGGATAAACGCAACGCGATTGGGGTCGATTTTCTCGATATGGCCCATCGTTATCTCGATGGGGACGCTGCGCCGGAGGATGTCTTTGAAGCCAGGTCCGGTGAGCGGCGATTGGCCTATGAAGGCGACTTTGCCGCCATTCACAGCAAAGAAACGCAGGGCCTTGGCGGTAAGGAATTCCATTGAGAACATATCGGGGACAATTACGGCGTCGTAGGCCTGTGAGCCAAAGTGAAGTTTCCCGTCTTCGAAGGTCGTTTGCGGGAAGATTTTCTCGCTGACGTAATCGACGGTGTAGCCATTTTGATTGAGGGCGTGCCCGAGCGGGAACAGGTACCAGAAATAGTTGACCATTCCTGATTCTGACGAGCCGCAATCACTCCAGAGGTCGCCGGCCGGATAAATAATGGCGATTCTGGCCTGATGGCGGGAGTTCCGGAACAGATAAGATAATCGGGCATCACGCTTGGTCCAGTTTCCCGCAGATGGCCACCAGGGATTGCGCTCGTCCATAAAAGAACCACAGGCCAGAATAGATTGATTGACTCCTGAAACAAAAGCAATGTCTGCGTTTCTCTTTACTGATTCAAGATTGTCTGAAACGCCTGTTATTGCTTCGCCGGCTACGAGGGACTTGTCGGCAAGATGCGCCGCAGAGGAAGCGATTTTGTCCCAGGCGTTATGGCTAAAGCGGTCCGGTGAGGCATAACCCTGAATTATATCGGTGGGCACAGAACAACTGTCGAGGATATCAACGGGGCCTGTTGGGATGCAGGACAGGACGCCGTTATCGCGGCAGAAGTTCTGGAAGGTCACGGTGAAACGTTCGCGGTGCAACTCAGCGAGGGTCGCGTAAAAATCATAACGTGTGCGGCGGATGGTATCGTAGAAACGGGTCCTGGCCTTGGGGAAGTCATCATCGAGAACAATCGGCAGGTAGGGTCTTATGTCGTAACCACATCGCTTGGAGAAATACTGGGTGAAATCGCTCGTCCAGTTTGCGGCAGACAGTTCGACAGGCGGACATACAATGGAATGGACGGAATTGCCGAGTTTACCGCCCAGGGCGGGACCAAGTTTGGCAAAGATTTTGTTAAGATATTTTTCCACGGCCTGTTTGTTGAGCAAATCGAGGGCGGGAACGCCAGTAGCGATTGTCCCACGGTGCAGAACGCCCGCATAAAGGGTATAGCTGTTGGTGTCGTTAATATCGATGGCGACCGACCCGTCGGGCTTTATTTTGTCGATTAGCTCTTCGCCCGGCGAGAACCTTAGCAGACCTGTTGGGACCAGACGCAGAAACACCAGATTGCGATTAGGGTCGGTGCCGCTAACGAGGTCATTTACATTCACAACTGAATTTGTCGGCCCTGTGAACTGTTTTTTGTCTATTGTGATTTTATGGCTTTGCTCGGCAGGCGAGATAAACGGGCCGCCAAGAGTTGAGCCAAGCGACAAATCCACAATCATCCCCCGTTGTTTTGCGGCATCTGCGGCAAACTTGAGCGATTGTGCGTTTACATCTTCGCCGGACACTATCTCGACGCCGCCAAAACCCGCTTTTTTGAAGGCATCAAGCTGACGTATGATTTCCTGCCCGCCCGGGCTGTTTGCGTCCCAGTTCCACCGAATAATCGGCCTGGCGGACATCGGCGGCTTCTTGAAGCCGTCATAAAGCTTATCCGCGGAAAATACAGTACTGGTGAAAAGTAACGCGAGAACCAACACAGCACATACATTATTTTTCATCATTCTGTCGTTATCAAAAATCATTTGTTTTCTTCCTGTCGAATGACACGTTCAATTTAGTTGATAATTATATCCTGGTTTTGTTTTTTTGTTCATTTAGTTGTTTCAATTTTCTGGACGGGCCAGAAAACATAATCGCCATCGCCTTCATCGGCCCATTTGGAGTCATGTTTGCCCCCATCATCATCAAAATCCTGGGCAAAACTGTAAAGAGTAAAATTATCGCCTGATAGTTTGTAAGTCAACGGGCCGCCGCTGAAAGGGTCCATCGGTAATTTGTCGATATATCCGGCCACAACAAGCTCCTGAAGGTCGTTGGGATAGCTGCCTTTGTCAGCTTTATATCGCAAGATGGCCGTCGTGGCAATCAAGGCATCGGTCTGAACCTGAACCCGATATGAGATATGTAAAACTCTGGCGAAAGCAGGTGTGAGTATACGTAAGAATAAGGTCCCTTTTGCCATTTCTTCTGTTTCTTTACCGACGTCGTTTCCCTCGTTATGAAGTTGCCATGGTGTTTTATGCGCCGCAGAATTAAAATAGCCATACATCATATCGGCCTTGCGTATCTCCCTTACCGCCCAAGGTCGTCCCAGCGTGCACATAAACAGTGCCTTCCAATGCAAAGCTGAATCCCTCGAAAACTTAAATATCCCGCCACGACCGGAAGAATATCTTTCGACTTCATCTTTGAAAATCAATCTCTCGCCGTCAAATTTTATCAGGAACGGTCTATCCGAAGACAAATCACTAATCTGCTGCTGGAAATCTTTCAGGATTGCCGGTGCTGGATTTGTGCGGTCGATAATTTCAAAGGCTGAATTAACTGCGAAACCACTGATGGCTATTGCTACTAACTGCTCAATCAGAAATCGCGGACCAGCAATAAATGTCCCCATCTTGTATACATCCGCCGATTGTCGCAACGCAGCTTCAGTTTGTCCCTGCTGTGCCATCAATTTTGCGTCCAGGCAAAGCAAATACATCGCTTTGCGTAATCGGGGAAGGTGATTTGAATCCGCCATCAAAAGCTCATTATTCTTGGCTTGCAGCGGTTTCCAATAATAGCTTTTTGATATTGCCTGTCTGAGATAATCGACAGCCTGCGAGTTCGACGCCACCCATTGTTTGGCCGTTTGGAGCTGGTTTTCATTCATATCAGCAGGCCATGATTTCCGAAAATCCTTTAAATCATTTGGTTCTTCCATCATAACCTCAAATGCCTGGTCGAAATACGGAGCGGCATTGTCATTAGGATCGAAATCCGTAGGTTTACTAATCCTGTTATACTCGGCAAGGTAATCTATTTTAGGATGGCGTTTATACGCAAGATTCAGTAAAAGAACAAAAACAACCGGCAATAGCACACATATCGCCGTCAGCACGAGAACCCATTTTATAACTGTGGATTTATTTGCCATAATCACATCATTGAGTCGAATCCGATTCGCTTTGTATCTGGTTTAACTGCATACCGAACTTGTCCAGTTTTTTATGGCCTTCGTCATACTGGGAGTATGCGTTGCGCAGATGTTTGCCGAGGACGTCCCAGATGGCGGTGAAATCGGCGAATGAAGCATTCAGCTTTTTTAGGTTCTGGCGTATTTCGGCTGCCTGCTTTTCGATTTGCAGCCCGTGAAGCCCCATCACAACGGTCATCAGATACGCGTAAAGCAGATTCGGCGAGACAGGAACAACCTTTTTATCAAGCGAATACTGAAGAATATCTTTCGCGTCGTCCGGGTATTTGATAATCGCTTCATAATAGACGTTTTCGGCGGGGATATACATCATGGCAAAATCAAGAGTGCCTTCGGCGGGCCTTATGTAACTTGCCGCGATTTTATCGATGTGTTTGATTACATCGTTGTGAAACTGCTTTCGCAGGCGAATCCGTTCATCGTCTCTCTCCGCCTTGAGCAGAAGTTCAAAACTCGAAAGCGGAAATTTAGCGTCGATTGGAGCGTTATAGCCGGCCAAATGAATCAAGGCATCGACCTTCTGGCCATCCCTGAAGGAATACTGAATCTCGAAACTGTCCTTCGGCAGGGTTTGTGCCAGCAGATTTTCAAGTGACCATTCGCCGAGACCGCCGCGAAGTTTCGGGCTTGCGAGGATTTCCTGAAGGCGTTTTACGTCGTCGCCGACTTTTTGCATCTGAGCGCTGGCGGTAATTAACTGGCCGATTTGATTATTCAGTTTGCTGAGTGTATCCGAAGAAGATTGCAGGCCCTGGGTAAGTGTAGCCTGGCCTTTTTGAAGTGAGGTTTGCAGAACATCGCGTGTGGTGTCGGCAGAACCCCGCAGGGCATCAAGCTGCTGCTGAAGACCTGTGACGGCAGTTTGCTGCTGGGTGAGCTTGTCCCTGTTGGCGGAACTTGTGCTGAACTGGTGAATCAAAACAAGCATCAGCAGGACAGCCACTATAACCAGCAAAACCGTTTCCATAATCGGGTCCTTAAATAGACATTGGTATTATAGGTTCTGGCGGGGTAGTCGTCAAAGGCAAGAGAATTTCGGATTGCAGATTGCAGATTGCGGATTTAAGATTAACAGTCGGAGAAAACCGTATGGTAAAGAGCAAGCTGCGAGCAGTGGGAATAATCTCTATCGCGTGCGTATGCGGCTGGTTCGTGATGGAGCTGGAGATTTTGGGGGTGAGGGCGCTGTCGCCGTATTTTGGCAGCGCAGTGTACGTGGTGATGGGCAGCGTGGTGGGAGTTTTCCTGCTGAGCTTGTCGGCCGGTTATATTCTGGGCGGATGGCTTTCGAAGAAAGCCGGCAGCGAATGGGGACTGGGAATCAGCATAGCTGCCGCAGGGGCGTGGCTGTGTGTTATACCTGCGTTTATAGAGCCGGTGTGCGACGGGATGTACAATATCGGGTTAGATGAGAAGTGGGGTTCTCTTCTGGCTGCCGTTATTTTGTTCGGCGCGCCGACTGTTCTGCTTGGCACGGCGACGCCTACAACGGTGCGTTGGCTGACTAAGCAGGCGAGCGATTCCGGACTTAATGCGGGGGTGGTGCTTGCCTTTTCGACCGCGGCCAGTTTCGCCGGCTGCGTGGTGACCGCATTTTATCTCGTGCTCGTTTCAATGCGGCATACTTTGCTTGTTTCAGGCACCGTGTTAGTGGTTATGGGCGCGGTGATTCTTCTGCAGGCAGTCGTGCAGAAAAAAAAGGACACGGGAAAATAAGAATATGCGCAAGGTCGTTTTAACTACCGTGTTTTGCGGAGCTGTTTTTTGTCAATTGCCGGTTATCGGCGCGGCAGCCGACGGCGAGTGGGGCCGGCTTATTTATCAGAAGGACTCGCTTTACCACCGCATACTGGTTTACAAACGCGGGTCCGTTGTGACGTTGCGATTCGGCAAGCAACCCGCCGTGCAGGTGCAAAGCCAGGTCGATTTGAATAATTTGCGCCAGCATATGCTGAGTTACACTAAACTTGCCTTCTGCGGGCTGTTGTATAGACCGGAGCCAAAGAGGATACTTGTGCTGGGGCTGGGCGGCGGAGTGATTCCGCGGGAAATGCACAGTTATTTTCCGGCGACTGATATTGACGTGGCGGAAATAGACCCCGATATTCAGCAGACGGCAAAACAATTCTTCGGTTTTCGCGAGGACGACAAGCTAAGGGTGAACATTTCCGACGGTCGGATGTTTATCAAGGAACTGCTTCGCAGGAAGTCAGTGGGGAAATACGACATTGTTGTCCTGGATGCGTTCAACAGCGAGTATATACCGTTTCATCTGATGACAAAGGAATTTCTTGAGCAGGTAAACGGCGTTCTTGCCGAAGATGGCGTGGTCGTCGCGAATGTATTCCAAAACAATCGTCTCTTTGACGCTGAGCTGGCGACTTTTCTGGCGGTATTCGGGCGGTGTCAGGTGTTTGTTGACGAGTATTCCACCAATGCAATGCTCGTATCGCCCGGGCCCAATGGACGAACGCTTTCCGTAGATGAGGCGGTATCTCAGGCCAGAGCGCTGCAGCGCAAGAGCAGCTTTGCCTTTGATATGGTAACGGTTGCGAGCCGGCTGCGACCTAACATACGACCGGATAAGCACACAAAAGTGCTCACCGACGACCGGGCACCCGTAAACCAGCTACGCATACAGAAGAGGAGAAAATCGCCTTAGAATCCAGGCCGATTGAGATTACGCCGCGGCGGGTTCGGAGACGTAATGGTCGAAGTTGACGGATATTCTCTTGCTGATGCCCTGCGTCTGCATAGTCACGCCATAGAGCATATCCGTAACGCTCATCGTGCGCTTGGAGTGCGTGATGATAATGAACTGGGATTCCTTTTGGAATTCCCTGACGATGGCGTCGAAGCGTTCGTTATTGGCCTCATCGAGGGCGGCGTCAACTTCGTCTAAGAAGCAGAACGGGGAGGGTTTTGTCTTGAAGACAGAGAACAATAACGCGATGGCGGTCATTGCCTTTTCGCCGCCGCTCAATAGTGAGATGCTCCGGGTTTCCTTTCCGGGGGGTTTCGCGACTATTTCGATGCCCGCGTCGAGAACATCGATATCGGGGGCCTCTTCGAGGACTATGTCGGCCTTTCCGCCGCCGAAGAGCTTGCGGAAAATCTGCTGGAAATGACCGCGGACAAGCTCAAACGTCTCAAGGAACTTTTCTCTGCTGACCTTATTGAGACGGTTGATTAGCTGCTGGAGCTGGCCTTTGCTGGAATTGAGGTCCTCGACCTGTGTCGAAAGGAAGCTGTGCCGCTGTTCGAGGTCCTGCTGCTCCTGAATGGCATCGAGGTTGACGTTGCCCAATCGTTCGATTTTGCCTCGCAGTTCGGCGATTTCCTCACGCACCTTTTCCCAGTCAACGGCTGTATCCTGATAATTTTGGTAGGACTGGAGCAGGTCAAGCTGCAATTCGTCGCGGACCCTCGCGATGAGGTCCTGCTGTCTTACATCGAGCTGGCCAAGCTCGATTTTCAGTTCGTTTATCTGCTGCTCGACCTGGCTTTGCTGAGCGCGCTTGTCGCGGAGCGTCTGTTCATTGCTCTTTTGCTCGGCAAGCAGGTCTTCGATTTGATTGTGCAGTTGAGAACTGCTCTGCTGCTTCTGGTCTTTTTCGCTGAACAACTCAGAGACAGCCGACTCGGAAGCGAGTATGTCGCTCTGGGCTGCCAGGGCCTGGTCGGCACAGCTTTTGATTTCGGATTCGGCAGCTGCAACCGCCCCGGCATTGGCCGCAAGCTGGGTCTGGAGCGACTGGATTGTCTGAATCAGCGACTGGCGGTGCTCGGATATCTGGCCAAGCGATACTTTAAGGTCAGTCAGCTTCTCCGTGAGCGACTGCTGGCTGCCCCTGAGATTCGAGTAATCGCCCTGAAGCTGGCTGATTCGGGCATTGCGCTGGTTATTGACGGTCTCAAGCTCCTGGAGCTTTTGCTTTGACTCGTATTCCCGCTGGACGGACTGCGCGATTTGCTTTTCGAGCTGGTCGATTTCGCCCGTGATAAGGGGCTGCTCTTCACTTAGCCGTTTTATACTTTCTTCGAGCGCTGCCAGCTTTGAGTTTATCTGCGTCTTTTCGGTATTCGCCTCGTAAACCGCGGTGCGAAGGTCTTTGCAGAGTTTTGTGAGGTGGTCGCCCGTGCGGATTGACTCGTCAATCTGGTTCTGGAGCGTATCTATTTCATTAGTGATATTGGTAATGGTGTCCTGCAACTGGCGAAGCCGGCTTTTTCGGGAAATGAGGCCCGCTGCCCTGCCGAGAGGGCCAAGTTTGATGAAGCCGTCACCCGCGGCAAATTCGCCTTTGAGCGTAACGAATTTGTAATCAGGCCCAAGCGTTTCGGATAACCGGCCGAATTTGTCGATTGAATCAACGATGAGAGTTTTACCTAACAAAGCCCAGACGAGAGAGGCGTGTTTGGGCTGGTAATTTACAAACTCAACAAGACGACCCTTCACACCGGATAGCGTCGAGAGGTCATCGGTATTTACAAACGGCTCAATTTTGTCTGCGCTTATGAAATGTACCCGGCCATCGAGCTTATCGACGGCGTCTTTACCCGCCAGCAGTTTCTCAGTCGAGGCGATAACCACAGCATCGGTCTTGTCTTCAAGAGCGGCCTCAACCGCGGCGGCATAATCAATATGCGCGGTGATAATATCGGCAAGGATGCCTTCGACATAATCGAACTGGGACTGGTTTTCGAGAATGCGTTTTGCCCCCGCCTTGACGCCTTCCCGGCGGTTTTCCATATCGGTGAGAACGGCAAGCTCGCTTGCCAGCGCGCTTCTGGCCTCCTTACTGTTGGCGAGCCGTTTTTTGTCCGCTTCAGCACGACCGGCGCACGTATCGGATTCCCTGCGTTTGGTGTCAAGGTTTTTTGTGAGGTCGGCGATAACGGTTTCGATATCGTTCAATCGCGCGTCACACTGCGCCTTATCCGTCAGGAGCTTTTCAAGCTCGGCGCCTGCTACCTGGGCGCGACCCGCGAGACGGTCCTTCTGAGAGGAAAGATTGGTGCGATAAACGGATATGCTTTGAAGCTCGTTGTGAAGCTGGGCGGTGTGTCGGACAATATCTATTATGCCTGATTTCTCATCTTCAAGCTCGGCTTCGAGCGATGAGTACTGGGCGTTAATATCAGCGATTTCCCGGCTGGTTTGCTCGACATCGTGGTTGCACTGTTCGAATGATTTCTCGTTTTCCCGCTGCTGTGCCTGGTACTTTTCGAGGTCGATTGTGAACTCGCTTTTTTGTTCGGCGAGCTGTTGTGCCCTGGCAACTGCGGCAGCATTTCTCTGCTCAAGCTCTTTGATTCTGGTTCGCAGAAATTCTATCCGCTGCATCTGCTGCTCAATTTTGCTCTGCACGGCGACGAGCGAGTTGTCGGTGTGGTTAATGTTGTTCTCAGTATCGATTATCTGCCGGCCTATCTCGCCAAGCAGGGCATCGTGCCTTGCCACGTCAGCGGCGACCACGGCAAAGTCCTTTTCCGCTTCATCGAGAGCGGCCTTTTTCTGGGCCGCGGTTTTATAAATTTTGTCGAATTCAGCGAGTGAGTAGTTGACCTGAAGCTCTTTTAGCCGTTGCGTGTACTGGACGTAACTTCTGGCTTTGCCCGCGGCGAGCTTGACGCTTCTCAACCGGCTGGCGACCTCGCTGACAATATCAGCAAGACGAAGCAGGTTTTGTTCGGTGCGTTCGAGTTTGCGGAGGGCCTCTTCCTTGTGCGCCTTGTATTTGCTTATGCCCGCCGCCTCTTCGAATATCACTCGCCTTTCGACGGATGATGCAGAGAGGAGACGTTCAACCTGGCCCTGTTCGATAATGGAATACGCTCTGACGCCGACGCCGGTATCCATAAACAATTCGCGGACGTCTTTTAGTCGGCAGAGCTTATTATTTATTCTGTATTCGCTGTCGCCGCTCTGGTATATGCGTCGTGTAATCTGGACTTCGTCGGCGTCGATGGGCAGCCGGCCTGTTTCAGAGCCGTTGGTATTGGCGAGGAACAAGCTGACTTCCGCGCAGCCGGCGGGTTTTCGGCTGGCGTTGCCGCTGAAGATGACGTCGGTCATTCGTCCGCTGCGCAAACTTTTTGCGCTTTGTTCGCCGAAGACCCATTTTACGGCGTCAACGACGTTGCTTTTGCCACAGCCGTTGGGGCCGACAATGCCTGTTACCGCCGCTGAAAACACAAATTCCGTTTTGTCTGCGAAGCTTTTGAAACCGTCGAGGACAACTTTTTCAAGTCGCATTTATAAATCCTTAAGATTCAGGCACAAGCCGGTATAAGCAAAGGATATCGGAAACCCTCCTGCCCTTGCGATTTTCTGCCGCAAAAACCAGGACACTCAAAACCGTATAGTCCTATAATTTCAAAGTTATTATTATTACAAAACCCGAGCAGCGAAGCAAACTTGGTCCGATATTTTTTGCCTTTGGTCATAGCCCTTCAATTAGGTTCTTACATTTTGTTCTAACATTATCGGTCGAAGAGATGTTATTTCTTTATATTTGGCAGGGTTTTTGGGAGTGGGCCTGCGTAAAATTCCGCCTGGACGGCGCCGGAATCGACCATTTTGTTAAGTAGTCCGACGAGAGTCGAGTAGGGGACGCCAAGTCCCGGTCCGCCCTGGGCCGTTGGGGTTAACGGCTCCCGGCACAATGTCTCGATGACATCGGAAAGGTCAAGGGAGCTTTTCAACTGGATGATTGTATCGGGACGTCTGGGGTGTTTGCGTATTATCGTGGCATATTTTTCGCCCGCGGGCACATTTATAGTAATGGTTCCGTCGGACGTCTCAATAAAGACATTACTTCGGCAGTATATAGGAGCGCCGAGGAGTGCAACGCGGGGCTGGTTTCGTCGAGAGACCAGAATTGCGGGTTTTCCGGTCTGGGTTACCTGGTCAAGATAGAAGCTGTTGGCTATCAGTTTACGAGAGACGGTGACGTCTTTGAGGCGAACGAGATTCTCATAGGCAATAAGGCGAATGGACAAATCTTCGTCTCGCAGCAACGATTGAAGCATTGAGGTGACGTCCTGCCCGGCGGAGGTATTGACCAAGGCGTCAACCGCCTCCAGGCGATAGGAAGATTTTTTGTCGGTGGCAATGCCCCAGAGCGATTCCCTGCCCTTCTGGTCACCGAGGTTGAACATACATCGAGCGGCCCGGAGGCGGACTTCCGGGTCGGAGGAATTAAGCAAGGCCGCAAGTTTCGGCATTGCGGCGTTACCAATGGCCTCAAGAGCAATTTCGCTTGCGTTTTTATCTTTGGAGCCCGCAAGCTTCTCTATATGTGTCATAATCCGTTTTTCGGTAAGCTCAGGCGATTCAACAAAATACGTGGCCCTGACAAGCTGGATGAATCTGCCTTTTGCCTCCATATACTTTGTCGGGATTCGCAGTTCGATACTGCCCGGCGCCAGCGCCCAGGCGATTTCGTTACCGAAGCGTTCGTTTATACGATTCCGGATTTGACTGACGATGCGGTAGTCCGGCAGGCGAAGGGCAAGATTGACTTTGTACTCTTCGACAACCGTGCCGCCGCCCAGGACGTAGCCGGCCCTGGGGTCCTGTGCGGAATCGGTGAATACAGGGCCTTCGGCGGCAGCGAAGGGCTTGATGCCCGCGCCACCCTGGCGTACCTCAAAGAGGTCAACGCCGTAGAGCCAGCCGCCTTCGAGAGAGGTCGTTTGTGTGCCAGACAACGCGGTAACTCTGATGTCGAACCGCTGATTTTTTGAGGCGGCGGGCGGAATCATACCCTCGACGATTACGACGGCGGTATCGGGGCTGCTGATAAGGTCATCAACATTGACTCTGGCGCCGGCGAGACGCTGAAGGATGTATTTTTGGAGGTAAGTCCTAATCTGCGTGGGGCATTCAGAGGAACCCGTGCCGTTAAGCCCCCCTACCAAAGCATAGCCGCTTATGGGTATGGCATCGGAAGCGAATATCTCCGCATACATACCGATTGTATCGTTTATCGCGTTATTGTCTGCGCCCGGCTGTTTCTTTGCGGCCTGCCTGCCGGGGCCGCCGCAGCCGAATGCAGCCAGAAGCGATACTAAAGTTACGCACCACAACGCTTTTCTGAGGTAAAATTTCATAAACAAGGCATATCTCCTGCTCGTCTCGGCGTAGGCGCCATTATTGCTGCAAAAGCAACAAAGAGGCCGAGCCGTAGCCGGACACTATTTTGGCCACCCCCGCCGCAGAAAAATACTAACCTGTCTCTTAACATCCGTCAATGGATTTATCGGCAAAAACAGCGTTTGCGGCCCTGCGAAATCCGGAAGAAAATAAGACGTTACAGGATAAACCTTTACTCGCACAATTTACGACAGGCAGCTACAAATTCCTTAACCCTGAGAATACTTGTCTGTGCCTGCCTGTGGTCCGGGGAGGCGAATGCAGGGTCATAGGGTTCGGTTCTGGTATTGAAGGCATGGTTAAAATACCGATGGTACTTTTCGCCGAGCAGGCCGGTTTTCACAAAGGCATCTTTGAACTCGGCCACAATTGCCTGCCTCTTGCCGCTCTGAATTTCCTTAGCCAGCAGGGCGGCAGTAGCTGCGTTTAGCATAGCATGATAAGCCCGTCCCGTTACCGCTCTATAGAACCCGCCTCCCAGCAGATACTCCATCTCACGCAGGGTTTCTTCCGCGACGCGAAGGCGTTTTTCCACATTCTGTTTCATAGTATGATTCATTTTCTCCTGCCCGCCGCCCAGCCGCAAGAAAAAAGCCGATTATTCTCCGACAATCTGGCAGATGACCTGACGGGTACGGGGGCGGGTATCAAAATCGATAAGAATGATTTGCTGCCAGATGCCGAGGGTAAGTTTGCCATCGACGATTGGGACGGTCAGCGAGGGGCCGAGCAGCGATGCGCGAACGTGTGAATGGCCATTGTCGTCGTGCCAGGTTTCCTCGTGCTCATAGCGAGCGTTCTGTGGCGCTATTTTTTCAAAGGCGGCTTTTATATCGTGTTTGGCCAGGCCCGGCTCATATTCGGTGGTTGTGATTGCTGCGGTTGAGCCGACGACAAAAAGCGTTGCCGTCCCGGCCGGCACGCCTGATTCGGCGACCGCCTTTACGGCCTGTGGGGTTATATCAAGGACTTCACTATTGCCATTTGTGCTGACCTGGATTTTTTTGGTTACGACCATAGGATGCCCCGGTTTTTTCACCTCATCAGACGAAACCAGTTATAGGGACTGGCGAAGACAGACCAGCTAAGAACTATTTCCGATACTGTTATGACGGCGACGATAATGCCGACTACAAAGAGCAACGCGGAAGCGCACCGTAATTTGGAAAGAATGCGGTGCAAGCCGTCAATGTAAAGAAATAGAAATGGCAAAATGACGCCTGCAATCAGCCGGCCAGACGTAAAATAGGGTTTATCAACAGAAGGATAAACGCAAGTGCCAAAGTCGTATCGCATAGACATAAAAGCAAGAAAAGCAATTGAAACGATAACAACAAACAAACTCCCTGCCAGGGCAGTGCGACAAGACCTGTCAGACCTGCTTTTATCAAGAATAAGGGCAAACAGAAAAACGCCGGACGAGATTACATAAAACCCGTCCATAAACACCGAAGCTATTACCCTGTTATGCCAGATAAATTCGCCCCGCCAGAAGGTTTTTGTCAGCTCGGAAATGAAATAAATAAATCCCGAAGGAGTAAGGATGGGATGATCAAGCATTTCGCTTAAAGGTTTAATCGTCCAGGTACGCAACTTAATCGAGGCAGCCGCCCCGACGGCGTCGCCAAAGAGTATATAATTACGACCGAGCCAGATTGCTACGGGAATAGTCGCGGCAAAGGCAAAGGCAATCAGGGCCGGCAGATATTGCTTAATCTGTTTTTGGCGATATGCGCGTATAATTTTAATCAGGATAACCAGGGCGGCAAGCGGTATGATGGTAATATTTGACGCCTTGGTAAGGAACGTTGCGGCAACAAGCAGGCCCGCGAACAAATGGTACTTCCATGATTTTTCGCTCAAACCGATTTCGAGGAGCATAAAGAACGCCGCCGCAAAGACAACCGGAGAAAGAACGTCGCCTGTAATTGCGTAAAAAATATCCTGCGGGAAAAACGCGGCGAGAAGAGGAATAGCGATTCGCTCCTGGAAATTGTCGCGAAAGAACCTGCGGGAAAACAGCCAGGACAACCACACAAAGACAGCCGCGAGAGGAACGTTAAGGAAACGAATCCAATAAAGTAATTCGGTGCCTGTTATCGCCAGCGATTCGCCTAACCAACACCACAACCCCGCCAGGAAATAGTAAGCCGGCCAGACCCACGTCTCAGGATTGTAGCGGTTTGTCAGGATAACAACGGCCTGCGCCAAAATGTCGGGAGATTTGTCAACCTGGATATCCACGAACTCACCCGTCTCCGAATTTGCGATGATTTCAGCAGCCACAGGGTCGCCGTATTCCAGTGGCGCGGCGGGCAGATGCCCCCTGGAGTATTTCAAGACCATATCAAAATGCGCACGTTCGTCAACATTATTGAAAAAGGAAAACGCGGCGCTGAAAACAAAGACGCGAATTGCCGCGGCAAGACAAAGCCCGGCGATGATAAGCCGTTCATGTCGGGATGAGGCCGGAATCCTGTCAACGGTCATAACATCGGCATCCATTAGGGTCGAAGTATGCCTGAGTTTCGTTTTGTCTGTGAGGTTCGGGTCATTAGGAGATATGATACTGGAGGATTGATGAACGTGCAAGACATCGCACAAGATTGGTTTGAGTCAGTTGACGGGGAGCGCATACCAGGAAAAGGTTTCATAGGTCTTTTTGTTCTCGGTGATGATTAGCTCGCCAATAACGGCGTAGTTGGGGTCAAGCCAGCCGCGAACATAAATGAAGCCGTTGATACCGCGGTCCCGATTTGTTGACAGATTCGTTTCTATCAGCGTGGACGTGCCTGCCGTTATGAAATAGAGCTTTGAGGGGTCGCGTTTAACAAAGCGTTTCGACGGGTCAATGTTTCCGGTGAAGCTCGCGGCCATAATGAGACAATGAACATCGTTGGGCTGGTCGTATTCGCCGTTCCAGACGCCTTTAACCGTGCCATCCGGGTATATCAAAACGTTAATATCGCCTCGCGGCTGGCCACCCTGCTCGACCTGTGCTTTGTAGCGGAGGGTGCCGGTCAACTGGGGCTGGTCTTCGGAGAGTTTGAACTGTGGCGTTTTGACCGGCGGCAGGATGCTCGCCTGCTCATTCCAGGGCAGAGACGGGTCGGAGTTGCTGAACAAAACCGACGGGCCAACCAATAAAAGAAAGGCCGCCAACGCAGCAATCAATGTAAAAAATCTTATCCAGATAGGGTAAATGTAATGTCTTGTGTGCAAGTTGATTCCTACCACAATTTGATTAAATAGCCGGTTTATGGCAACAAATGTACTTTAATCGCAGGTATTATCACTCTTTTGGGGAACCGACTTAACTTTCGTATTCAAAAATAAGTAAAAGAATTAGGCAGATAGACCTTGTATTTGTTATTTTTTAAAGAGGGTTTAATGAATTCTTAAAACTTAACCGGGGGAGCAAAATGAGCCAGTTAGTAAAACCTGTTATAATATCGGCGAAGTGCGGAAAAAAACCTGCAATTTTTAGCGTAATTGCGCCCGTGATTGCCTTAGGTCTCTATATGTTGAGTGCAACTGTTGCGTTGTCGGGCCAGATGCAATTACCTGTTTTTGTCGAAATAGGGATGATTTTAGTATGGGCGGGATTACTGTCCGGGATTGTGGGATTTTTCTACGGACTCAGGGGCCACAATATAAATACAGTTTTATCCGCACTTACAGGACTTTTATTAAACAGCTGTGTTCTCATCTCGGCTTTTGGCGTCGAATTACCATTCTTCGGTGGGGTTGCCGGTCGTTCCAACGGCAACGCACTTCTTAAACTCAATGCGATACCACAGGTGTTTGAAAACTCCGTAACTGTTATTGACCCAAAACTTGGTTTTCGGTTTGAACTGCCGGCTGGTTTTACAAAGAATCCAAACCCAGCGTCTTTATCGAGAACGATTCAATCCTATGTTCGTTTTGCAGACAATGGGTCGCCAAATATCAGCGTAAACATTGACCGGCTTCGGGGAATTATGCCGCCAAAAAAGGACAAGCCGTCTGTTGATGAGCGAGAGATAGTCAAGGAGGAGATACGAAAGAGCTCGCCGTATGCCGTCCTTGCCAAAGTCGAGCAGGGACAATGGAAATCACACACACTTGATGTGTTTTTGTTCGAAATGCCCGAAAATGGCGATATGATAAGCTCGTGGTGCGCTAAGGTCCCATTGGCAGATGAGGCAATAATGATTAAAGTCAGCGGCCTTAAAGGCGATGAAGGCCAATACCGCAAAGTTCTCACGCATATCCTCAAATCCCTCCAAATCAGTTCGGACGAGGATTAATCTCTCAATATTTTTTTCTAATCGCCCCAGCTTAAACAAGCACACTTGTTCTGTGTTCGTATATTCTCATTTCTTCAGAACATACCTGTATTGTTATTGCACATTTGGGCGTTGAAAAAACAGGCGGATGAACCTATAATCTTACCATCGGGGATGGTTTTTCCCGGTATGGCTTTATCAAAATTCAGGAAAGTTCAAGAGACCGTGTTTGACGCATTAACGCAAAAATTCGGTTCAGTGTTTCGGTCGCTGTCTGGCAGAGGAAGAATTACCGAGGCCAACGTTTCGGACGCGGTGCGCGACGTTCGCAAGGCGCTGCTTGAAGCGGACGTCAACTATCAGGTGGTCAAGCAATTCTGCAAGGACGTTACCCAGGCGGCCATCGGAGCGGAGGTAATCAAGTCGCTGCACCCCGGACAGGTTTTCGTCAAGATAGTCAACGATGAGCTGACCAAGCTGATGGGGCCTGTGGATACGCAGATTTATTACGTTTCGCCCGGGCCGACGCTGATACTGCTGGCGGGGTTGCAGGGCTGCGGCAAAACGACCACCGCCGCGAAGTTGGCAAAATACATTATGGATAAAGGCAAGAAGCCGATGCTTGTTGCCGACGACCTGCAAAGGCCGGCTGCTATCGACCAGCTGGTCACGCTTGGCCAGCAGTTGAATATCCCGGTTTACAGCGAGCAAAGCACGGACGCGGTGAGGGTTGCGAAGAACGCTATTCAACACGCCAAAACAAGCGGGGTTGACGTTGTGATTTTGGATACGGCGGGCCGGCTGCACATCGACGAAGAAATGATGACGCAGATAAGCGACATCGCAAAAGCGGTCCAGCCGCACCAGATTTACCTTGTATGCGATTCGATGACCGGACAGGACGCGGTCAATTCCGCGAAGGAATTCAACGCCCGCCTGGAATTAGACGGCGTCATACTGACCAAATTAGACGGCGACGCCAGAGGCGGAGCGGCGCTTAGCGTAAAGGCAGTAACCGGCAAACCCATAAAATTCATCGGCGTAGGCGAGAAGCTCGATAAGCTCGAAGAATTCCACCCCGACCGGATGGCAAGCAGAATCCTGGGAATGGGTGACATTGTTACGCTGGTCGAGAGGGCACATGAGCAGTTTGACGCGGAAGAGGCCGTGAAACTGCAGGAAAAAATGGCCAAGGGCAGCTTCGGCTTCGATGATTTCCTCCAGCAAATGCAGGCGGTAAAGAAGATGGGGGGAATGAAGGACCTGATGAAAATGATGCCGGGCGCCGCGGAAATGGGCGATATGGATTTCGACGAAAACGAACTGAAAAGAATGGAGGGGATAGTTTATTCGATGACGCTCGAGGAACGCCAGGACCCGGATGTTATTGATTCATCGAGACGCAGGAGGATTGCCGCCGGCTCAGGAACACAGCCGCACGATGTATCGGGGCTGGTCAAACAGTTTGTGCGAAGCAGGGATATGCTCAAGACGCTGTCGGGAGGGAAAATGGCGGGCTTGAAGGCGCTGTTTTCGGGCGGTTTTAATCTCGAATCGATGAGCGCGGCGATGGCATCGGGCAAGAAAATAAAACAGCGCTCCAGAAGAAAACAAGTCATAATCCGCAGAGGCAAAAAAATACGGCGGTAACTCAAAACATCTCAATCAACCAGTACCTCGATAAACTGGCACAGTTCGCCGGAAATGAATACGGTCGAATTGTGCGCGAACAGTTCAGGGATGACGTTGAAATAAGCGAACTTGGTATGTTAGCCAGCCCCACACCGCAAGAGCTGGAGCAATTACGCCGGGCGGTAGCGATTATGACCCCTGACGAGAAGGCAAAAGCCGCGAATATTACCGATGAGCAGGTGCGTAAAATCGCCGACGACGCGAAAGTTGACCCCGCCCTGTTTGCCATTTTCATAAATGGCTACGCCCTGCACCGCAGAAATCCCCGATAATTGGCAAACCGCGACGGTTTTCAGAGGCACAGATAGCCAAAAAAGCCGTTGCTGTCGGGGCACAATTCTGCTATACTCCCGCACTTTACCGGCTAACGTGTCCCGCGGCCTGATGTATGGCCAAAGCGGGAATTAATTATAGGCGTAGTTAAAAGGAGAAGATTATGTCAGTAAAAATCAGGATGTCGCGGCATGGAAGGCGGCACAGGCCGTTTTTCAGGATAAACGTGATTGATACCCACACGCCCCGCGACGGCAGAATTATCGAGAAACTGGGGTATTACGACCCCCTCGAAAAAGCAACCGACAAGCAACTGGTTTTGGATATTGAACGAGCCAAGTACTGGCTCGATAAAGGCGCGATACCTTCGGACTCGGTATCAGAGATACTGCTCCGCAAGGGTATCAAGCATAAATACGCGGCTGAAAGGAAGACCCGTCGGGCATTGGCGAGAAAACGGGCAAGGGCGGCCGGATTGCCGTTCCTGAAATCGGAACGCAAGACCGAAGAAAAGCCGGCTCCGGGCGCAGCAGCGCCGTCAGCCGAGAAGAAATAACGGCCGGAAGAAAAATCCCAGGTTTCGCTTTTAAAGAAGTTTGTTGACTTGCCTGGCAAGAGCGGGTACTTCGTCTGTAACGATTCCCCAGATAGTTTCGTTTTCTACCACCGCATAGCCGTGCACAATGACGTTACGAAGATTCACGATTTCACGAACTTCGCTTATTTGCTCAGATAAATCCGGCTGGAGATGAACCGCCTGATTGAGGGCCTCGCCAATAATCATCATCTGTCGTTCTACTGCGCTTCGTAACATCAAATTGCTTTGGTAATCCCTCAGCGTTTTATCCATTGTAAACTGATGAATAGCATCGCAGGCCTTGACGACATCGTAAAAATATTTATCCACCTCACGCCGCATAAATCGGGCTCCGTGTCTCGTTGATAGATTCAAGCAGATAGGGGTTGTCCACGGCCTTAATCTCAACAAGGTCGATGCTTAGCCCGAATAAGTCCTGAAGTCGTTCAAGGAGGGTCAGATATGCTTTTGCGTGCTCACCCGGAGACATCGGCTGAAATTCGACAATAAAATCAAGGTCGCTTGTGCCCTGTTCGAATCGAGCAGGGTCTATGGCCGAACCGAACAGTTCTAATCGCTTAACGCGGTAGTCCCTGCACAACTCGTCCAGCCGACCTCTTTGTTTTTCCACAAGCTCTATCATTTTAAACCTGCCTAACACTTCTTTCCGTTGCGATACCATTGTAATATAATGACTCGAAAACAAAAATATGAATTTTGGCAAATAAACGAAACGAATGAAATGTCTTATGGTTATATTCTGAACAACGATGCGGATTGATGTTTTAACGCTGTTTCCGGAGATGTTTGAGTCGCCGCTGAATCATTCGATACTCAAGCGGGCCAAAGAAGCGGGCATCGTCGATATCGTCCTGACGAATATCCGGGATTCCTCCAAGGACAAGCACAAGAAGGTTGACGACCGGCCATACGGGGGCGGACCGGGAATGGTGATGATGTGCCAGCCGGTCTTCGACTGCTTTGAACAGGTCGAAAAACTGTCGCCGGATAAACCCCGTGTAATTCTGCTCACCCCACAGGGTAAACCCTTCACACAGAAATTAGCAGCGGAACTTGCCGGCGAAAAACGGCTCATCCTCATCGCAGGCCATTACGAGGGATTCGACGAACGAATCAGGACGGGCCTAAACGCCGAGCAAATCTCAATCGGCGACTATGTCCTTTCGGGCGGGGAATTGGCCGCGATGGTAATTATCGACGCAGTGGTTCGCCTGCTGCCGGGCGCGCTGGGCGATGGGGAATCTGCCGAAGACGAAACATTCAGCGAGACAGCTGACGGCGGTTCGACCTCGCTCACCGCAGGCGGCCTGGAGTATCCTCAATATACAAGGCCTGAAATATTTCGTGAAATGAAGGTCCCGGAAGTTTTACTTTCCGGCCATCACGGAGAAATCGAAAAATGGCGGCGCCAGCAATCGCTCGAACGCACCCGCCAGAACCGCCCTGATTTGCTGAAAGAAAACAGAGGAAACGCTCTTTAAATAACGAATTCAAGACAACCAGTGGACCAAGAAACTAAACAATATGGTAACAAAGATAAAAACAGGATCGAATCTACTGGAGAATCTGTCAAGAAACCATCACTGAAATTGGAAGCGATCCTCGCCGGTGTCGCTCTTGCCTTGTTTCCGGCCACTTGGCTCGACCACTTCCTATGGGGTTTCGACCCTCAATTTTTCTGCTGCATGTCATGGATCGTTAGAGCTATTCTCTTATCTGCAACCCGCTATATTATTCTGCCTGTCTTACTCTTAATTCTTATCTTTCGGTTATACATCTCCTGGCGGTCACACAACCGTCCTGCCAGAGCAATCCGTTTGACTTTGCTGATTGCTGTTGCGCTACCAATCTTCTGGAATCCCAATCCAATAACACCTGGCGATTTTATAATGCTCGGCGTGCAAGCTAAGGTCGCCGTGACCGGAGGCGCAGCCAACTTGCAGAAATGGGCCGTCGCCACCATTGAAAAAGCTTCGCAGGAAGTTAACGACATCAATGACCTTGATGGCAAAGTTGTCGACCGTCACCTTTGGTCCGAACAGGTTCGTAAATTGGATCCTGTTGGCGCCTCTTTCTGTGTTTCCAATACTGGCATACCGTTTATTAGTATTACCCTCGGCATCTCCTGGGCTCCACGAGGAATCAGCATTGGACCGCCAACCCTCCAGTTCGGTGATGCAAACAACCCGTATCCTTATGAATTTTACCCTGGCGTCTATGGCAATTGACGACCGCTTCACAAACACCACCCCGACCTGCTGAAAGACAATCCGGATTCTATTTGATTTTGGAGAGTAGCTTGCCTAAAATCATAGCAGTTGTGTAAATAAACGATGGGCTGAGGGCCCTGTTGAAAAATTCATCAAAAGAGAGGTGAAAAATGAAAAGCGAAAACTTGTCACGGCGAATGATTCTGAAATCTGGTTTGGTCGCGTGCGCTGGTGTTTGCTCATTAGATGCAATCGCCAAAGGAGCGGAAGAAGTGAAAAAAGCAATTGAGGCAAAAAAGGAAATACCGGTGGGGCTGCAACTGTGGACGGTCAGGGAAGAATGTAAAAAGGATTTCCCCGGCACAATCGCCAAGGTAGCGAAGATGGGCTATAAGGGCGTGGAATTCGCGGGCTTCTACGAACGTTCGGCAAAGGACGTCCGCAAAATGCTCGATGACAACGGATTGCTTTGCTTCGGCTCACATACGGCGTATGATTTGCTCTCAAACGAAAAACTCGCGGCAACAATGGAATTTAACCGGACAATCGGCAACAAGTTCGTCATTGTGCCCTGGCTCGACAGAAAAGAGCTTAAGACAAAAGCGGACTGGCTGGCAAAGGCCAAAACCTTCAATGAGTTCGCGGACAAAACAAGGGCAGAAGGCGTGCACATCGGCTATCACGCCCACCAGGGAGATTTTTTGCCGATTGACGGCGAGACGCCCTGGGACATACTTTTCGGCAACACGTCCAAAGAAATTATTATGCAGCTCGATACCGGCAACGCGATGCAGGGAAAGGCAGACCCCGTCGCTATCCTGAAAAAGTATCCGGGGCGTTCTCTGACGATTCACCTCAAGGAATTCTCAGCGACCAATCCAAAGGCCCTTATCGGCGAAGGAGATGTAAAGTGGAAAGACATATTCGCCGTCTGCGAATCAACAGCCGGAACACAGTACTATATACTCGAAGAGGAATCCGGAGCGTATCCGCCGCTGGAAAGCGCAGAACGGTCGTTGAAAAACTTCAAAAAAGTTCACGGCTAACTCGCAGCACGAAAAATTAAACAGACCGCGGCGGGGCTTTTCAAAAAGTCCCGCCGTTTTTATTTGCCACACCAACTCAAAACTATCTCTGCGACCTCTGCGTTCTCCGCGGTAAAAATTTTTTACCCTCCGCTCATATAGGCAATTGGATAACCTATAACCAGCAATTTGCCTATTTTCACGTTCTCTGCGCAACAGTAGTGTTACTGTAGTAAGTGCCCTTCGCAATTTTATGTTCAACGGGGGCGGCGTATCGGTTGTTGACCAAAATTACAGCCCAAGGCGCTCGGAGCGCTGATAATGGGAGAAAAAGATGCCGAACGCCGCCCCCAATAAAAACTCAGAAAAACACAAAAAATTCAAAAAAAACGCTTTAATTTCCTTCAATTCTCGCTGTTTTTTGAAAAAAAACGCTTGTTATCACCGCGAAAACGGTTATACTTGCTATTTTTCGGGGCGGGCGTAAATCGCTCGCAGAATACCCAGCCCGGCTGGTTTTGCCATAAGCTTAGTTAGTATCAGGAGTTATAAAGTGAAGACAGAGTTGCTCGACAAAGTTGAAAGCAAATGCCTGAAGAAGGATATTCCGCATTTTGAAATCGGGGACATGGTTGACGTCCATTGCAGGATAAAAGAAGGCGAAAAGGAGCGTATCGGCATATTTTCGGGCACGGTAATCGCCCGCAAAGGCCGGGGCATCAACTCGACCTTCACGGTTCGCAGAATTGTGGCAGGCGAAGGCGTCGAGAGGATATTCCCTATACATTCGCCCAATATCACCGATATCAAGGCGACTCGAAGCGGCAAGACCAGAAGAGCGAAGCTGTATTATCTCCGCGAGCGAACAGGCAAGTCAACCAAGCTGGTCCAGGAACACAGCGAACATACTGTCGTTAGCTAATTTTTATTGATTATTGATGATTGATTATTTGCACACGGGTTTCGACAAATTCAATAAGTGAGCGGTAGTAATCATCAATAATCAATTATCAATCATCATTTAGCGTTTGATACCTTGGCGGTAGAGGATACGCAAAATTGTTCGGCTTAATCTTCAAGAGGAGCAAGCTGCTTAAAAACGCAACTCTGTCCATAAGGCAGGAGGTGCGGTGGTAGAGAACCTAATCAGAAGAAAAAGGGAACTTTTGACCTGTGGGACGCTATCGCCATTATTTCAATTTAATTGTTGTTCTTATCGCGTGCACCTTTATCGGTGTATCTATCTTCTCCGTCACCTCACGACTACCGAGAAAAGATATGGACGATAAATTCATGCAATGGATGTGGGAACATCCACCTCGAGGCATAAGTAGCCTCGCTTGCTCTATTACAAAGGAGCGAATTGTTGAACTTGCCAGCAAATCCGGAACCCATTGCACACTATTCGACCTGCGTTGCCAATGTGGTAACACAGAATTTCAAGTGCATCATTTAGTCACATATGAAAATGAACGCAGATATGATGTTTCGCCAATCACTGTCATTTGTGACAAGTGTAGCAAAGAAACAGTTATTTTTGATTCGGAGTTACATGGCTCGGACGCCGAGACCGGAGCATTTCCGTATAAGCATGAGGGAAGCAAAACGACCTTTATATCCCCCAAGTGCGGAAAGAGTAGTTTTCGCATTTCCGTAATGCTTGCGTATTCGATAGACCCTAAAGAAATGCGAGAAGTGCTCAACGATAAAGAATATAAGAGACGCCAAGATTTCTTCGATTGGATCACAATATGTCTCACTTGTTGCTCCTGTGGCGAATACAATGAAGAACTTAATTACGAATGCGCATAAAAATTTGAACGATTATTGTTCCATGTGAAACAAAGCAAGTTATGCTTCCACTGTTTATCAATAGAAAAAAACTCCTCGTTGATACCGAGCTGCTCGGCAAATGGGGGGAGCGGCAATGCGAGAAATTCCTCAAACGAAAAGGTCTTAAAACACTCACGCGCAACTACGCCTGCAAGGCCGGTGAAATCGACCTGATTATGGTGGATAACGACCGGTCGATTGTTTTCGTCGAGGTCAAAACAAGAAGAGATGAGAAATTTGCCCCGACGGAGTCAGTAGTCACAAAGCCGAAGATGGACAAAATGACAAGGACTGCTCGCTATTTTATCTCGGTTCACGAAATCGAGAATCGGCCATATCGCTTCGACGTTATAACTGTGACGCTCGGCCAACGCGGCCCAGCCGAATTCCGCCATTACAAAAATGCCTTCGTAAGATAGATGTATGAACCTGATAGACGCACATTGTCATTTGACATATGAGCCGTTCACGGATATTGACGCTGTCCTCAAACGAAGTATCAACGCCGGCGTTACGGGCTGGATAACCATTGGGACGGATTTGGCAGACAGCCAAAAGGCGGTAGAATTAGCAGGCCGATTTGAAAATATGTTCGCGACTGTGGCTATTCACCCACACAACGCAAAATCAGCGGACAGGCCAACAATCGTTCAGATTAAGGGCCTCGCACAGAGCAAAAAAGTTGTCGCAATCGGCGAAACGGGGCTGGACTTGCATTACGATTTTTCGACGCCCCAGCAACAGCAGGACAGCTTCCTGAGACATCTGGAAATCGCGGCGAGATTGAACCTGCCTGTTGTGATTCATTCGCGGGAAGCGTTCGATGAGACGATGGAGATTCTGGAAGCACACGAATCGGATTTGAAAGGAGTGGTTTTCCATTGCTACTCAGGCGACATCCGGCAGGCAAAAATAATTTTGGACAAGGGCTGGCATATCTCGCTGACGGGGGTGGTAACGTTCAAAAACGCTGAGACAATCCGCAAGGTAGCAAAATACGTTCCACTCGACCGGCTGATGATTGAGACGGACGCCCCGTATTTATCGCCTGAGCCGATGCGAAAACAGAAGGTCAATGAGCCGGCGCTGCTTATCCACACCGCCAGATTTATCGCGGGATTGAGGGGGATGGATTTTACCAAATTTGCCGAGGCAGTTACGGCTACTACAACGCAGTTCTTTTCGCTGCCGCATCAATCGTAACTGCCGACATTATAAGCAGTTACGCCACTTGACTCTTCGGGAAAAATCTGGTATAATCAATATATTATCATATCGTCCATGGATGGCGGGATTTTTATATAATCGAGGTAAAGAGGTTGAGGGTGAAATATTTTGCTTTTTTATCTCTTGCGGCGGGACTTGTCTTTTCGGCTGTTGCCGCCGGTGCGCCTCCTTATACCCCCAGTCAAAATACACCCAAGGTCGTTATCGAAACGATAGTGGGCGATATCACTATCGAGCTTTTCCCAAACCAGGCCCCTATAACCGTCAATAATTTCCTGCAATACGTCAACAGCGGTTTTTATGACGGCCTTATCGTTCATCGCATTACAAAGACCACAGATTTCAAGATAGTTCAGGGCGGCGGCTATAAGCCAGGCCGTATCTATAAGTCAGAGGGTCTTCGCCCGCCGATAATCAACGAGAGCTATAATGGACTGAGCAACCTGCGGGGGACGGTCGCAATGGCAAGAACGGAAGAACCAAATTCCGCTACATCGCAGTTTTATATAAATGTCACAAGCAATCTATCTCTCAACCGCGGTTATCAAGGCCCAAATGATGTTGGGTATTGCGTGTTCGGACAAGTTATAAGTGGAATGGATGTAGTTGACCAGATTCAGCAATTGCCGGCTTCGGACCCTTACGATGG
>Ga0315294_10000655_pt1 | contig 37515 bp, 71 predicted proteins | sample YL17G13_40_MG_FD_203626 | JGI IMG/M metagenome (GOLD analysis project Ga0315294, IMG submission 203626) | Sediment microbial communities from Yellowstone Lake, YNP, Wyoming, USA - YL17G13_40 | ecosystem: Environmental > Aquatic > Freshwater > Lake > Sediment | place: USA: Wyoming | collected...
TTAATAATGCTGCACAATTACAAACAAGTGATAATATTGTTCTGGTTCAGCATCAAATATTAATAGTTAATAATGTTGCACAATTACAGACAGGCGATAATGTTATATTAATTCAGTATCAAATACTAGTAATCAATAATTCTACCCAAATACAAATCAGTGACAGTGTTGCTCTAATTCAGCATCAAATATTGGTGGTTAATAACGCAACTCAATTGCAAACCGCCAACATTATAACATTAATTTCTTATATGCTTGGTATTTTGACCATGCAAAATTCTATTCAGGGACAAACAGCAGATAATGTTATATTAACTCAGCATCAAATATTAATTATCAATAATTCTATCCAAATACAAATCAGCGATAATATTGCGTTAATTCAGCATCAAATATTAATAGTTAATAATGTTGCACAATTACAAACATGCGATAATATTATATTAATGCAACATCAAATACTAGTAATCAATAATTCTACCCAAATACAAATCAGTGATAATATTGCGCTGATTCAACATCAAATATTGGCAATTAATGGTGGTGGGCAATTACAAACATGCGATAATATTATATTAACGCAACATCAAATGCTGATAATTAACAATACTACACAATTACAAACAAGCGATAATATTGCGTTAATTCAGCATCAAATATTAATAGTTAATAATGCTGCACAATTACAAACAGGCAATAATGTTATATTAATTCAGTATCAAATACTGATAATCAATAGCACTACACAATTACAAACAAGCAACAATGTTACTCTGATTCAACATCAAATATTAGCAATTAATAATGTTACGCAATTACAGACAAGTAATAATGTTATATTAACTCAGCATCAAGTACTAATTATTAATAATTCTACCCAAATACAAATTAGCGATAATATCGCTCTGATTCAACATCAAATATTGGTAGTCAATACTGCTGTACAATTACAGACAAGCAATAATGTTATATTAACTCAACACAATAGTCTATCAATTCAAAATTCCTCTCATCTACATACTGCAAACAATGTAGCACTAATACAACATCAAATATTGGTAGTTCAAGAAACTTCCCATTTACAATTTGCAAACAATATACAATTAATTATAGCTGGAATTTTGTCAGTTCAAAGCTCCGTTCATTTACAAACCGCAAATAATATAGCATTAATTTATGGTTTACAAACTTTAACAGTCAACAACGCCGTACAAATGCAAAATACTAATTGGAGTTGGTGGATAACTAATGAGATAACTTGTACTGCGGCTTATCAGCCAAAAGAGGCTTTTGGCTATACTCATAGTAAAATAAATGTAGCTAATCCGGGAACATATGATTGCTCAGATGGAACTACTTATCCCGTATGGACAAGTGGTTCGGGTTGGCAGTTTACAGCGGCATCTTTACAGTATCTCACATCTGCCCTTCCCGCCAATCTAAAACCAGTAACAATTATTGCTCATGTTACTCCTACTGGTAGTGGGTACAGAGCAATGATAGGATGCAACAATGTTAGTGGTGGTGGAATTGTGTATCGCATAAATACTGCTGGTACGATTTGCTTTCTCAAATCACAGGTGGTTGAAATATTAAACGGTACACAAACAGTCCAAGCGGGTGATATAGTAGCAATCAGTTATAGTAATACTGGTGAATGTATCAACTATCGCAATGGTTCAGTTGATAACAGCACTACCAACAACCAGACCTTTGTTGCAACTACATCATTAATTGGTCAAAATTCTCCCGATGACCATCCGCAATGGAGAGAGTTTTTTGATGGCTACATACACGCCCTCGCTGTTTATAATACTGTCTTAACCCAAGGGGAAATCAGAAAAATTACAACCGGAATTAATTCTCCCGGTATACTTGTTCTTAATGTACATAATTTTATACAAGTAAACAGTTCAACCCAAAACCAAGCATCTGAAAATATTATATTATCTCAAAAATACATGTTAGAAGTCCGGAGTTCTGTGCAAGTGCAACATTCCACCAACGCCGGAGACCTGTATATTCCTAATTCTGTTCATATACACACATCGGGAACTATTACATTAGTTCAAAATTATATATTAGAAGTCCGAAGTTCCATCCAAATTCAAACCGCTAATAATGTAATATTGGTAACTAATATAGTAATTTTGAAAATGGAAGATTGTATTCAAATTCAAACGGCTGGAAATATACATTTTGAATTATTAAAATATATATTTGCATATAGAAAAATATCATTCGGAATTGGTAAGAAAAGAGTGGGAGTATAAAAGAGGCTAAAAAAATTAAATAATAATTTATAATATAAAGGAGAATTTTAAATGAAAAAAATATTAAGTATATTTTTATCCGTAATTTTGGTTGCATGTATGGGAGCAACTTCGGTTACTCCCTCTCTATTTGTACCAGTTTCCGCAATTGGGAACTCTTATTATGTTTCCCCAACCGGAAACGATAGCAATCTAGGAACACTGGCTTCACCTTGGCTTACAATAAAGAAAGCCACTAATACTTTAGTTGCTGGAGATATAGTATATATAAGAAGCGGTACGTATAACGAACAAGTGATACCAGTAAATTCTGGAACTACGTCTAGTTACATTACCTATTCTGCCTATCCTAACGAAGTTGTAACTATAGATGGGAGTACTTTAACGCTCGGAAGTGGCGACGGATTGCTCTGGCTAAAGTCCAAAAATTATATCAATATTGTAGGATTAAGAATAATCCACGCCAAGGGAGGCTATGGAACTGCGGGGATTAAACTTAATGGTTCTAGTTATATCAACATGAATAATAATTATATTTTTGATACTGCTTCTTCTGGTATTGGCATTTGGGGAAGCAATAATATCGTTGCAAATGGAAATGAAATTGTTGGCGCTAATGCATCTGGCTCTGAAGAAAACATCTCAATCGATACAAGCTACAATATTGAGATTAAATACAATCTTGTGCATAACGGTGGTGCCTCATCCTCCGGCGGAGAAGGAATCAATATCAAAAACGGGAGCCATGATGTAAAGGTTCACAACAATATTGTACACGACCAACCTAAACTTGCCTTCGGTGTCGATGCGTGGACTCAGCATACTTATAATCTGGAAATCTATAATAATATAGCTTATAACGCACCACACGGATTTATTATATCATCCGAACAGGGCGGGGCACTTGATAATGTAAAAGTATACAACAACATAGCCTATAACATAACACAAGGTGGATTTTCTTTTCCTAATTGGTCTGGAACTAAAAATGGACCCATGTCAAATATCATATTTATTAATAATATTTCATACAATAATGGCAGAGGATTCTGGTCTAACACAACAAACATAACTAATGTAGTGGTTAGCAACAATATCTTCAGCCAGAACAAGACACAGATGTCTCTAGCATCAACAGCAAATATTACTATCGACCACAACCTGTTCTATGGAAATGCTAGTTCTGTTTTAGGCACTAATTATGTAATTGGAGACCCAAAATTCGTCAACCCTCCGGCAAATTTTCATCTGCAAGCTAGTTCTCCGGCAATCGACACGGGCACTTCTTTGAATGCCCCTACTACTGATGCAGATGGTAATACTCGACCAAGGGGAGCGGGAATTGATATTGGAGCATATGAATATATAAACGGTACTCCTGTATCTACTTTTACAGTTGTACCGACATTAACATCAACAGTCAAACCAACTTCTACATCAACATTAATACCAACTTCTACATCAACATTAATACCAACTATTATACCAACAAAAACTAGTACTCCTGTTTTTACACCTACTATAACACCAACACTAGTAATAACACCTACCGAAGAATGTATTATAGTAGTTTTTCATGACGGTACTCGCATAAAAGTATGCCATTAAAAGATACATTTTATGATATAATGCCAGAGAAGATGTTCTTCATATATATGGTATCTTCCACAGATATCCTTTTGAAGAAAAGGAGGAAAAAATTAAACAGTAATATTATGCAAAAAGGAGAATTTTAAATGAATGATTTATTATTAAATCCAATACACACGGTCATATGGGGAGTATCTTTTGTTGGAATACTTATTAGCTTTTTATGGATGCATATTCATAAAGAAAGGCGAGGATATGCTATTCTTCCGCTCTCTTATTTCTTAAACGTGTTCTTTTACAATTTAGCATTACATATGGTTTACGGATTACATACAGATGTTTTTACTTTGCAACAATTAGAAATTTGGTCAGGGGTAGTACGCTTACATAGCCTATTTCTACTAATTTTCTACCTTATTTTTCAACCAGTAGCAGTAATGAGAGCTAGAAACAGGGAGGATAAATTATGACAACAACGCTCGAATTTAATTCCGTATACTGGGCAACGCTTGGAATATCTTTCTCTGGAATAATTTTTTCACTTATTTGGGTATTCCGTAATAAGAAAAGTTGGGGATATATACTTGCTCCTTTTTTGTTTTTCTTAAATACATTTTTATATACTACTACATTACGATTTAATTTCCTTACTCATTATGGAAATGAATTGTGGGAGGGAATAATTGTTTTACATGCGTTACTCTTATTTTTATTATTGCTTTTTGTTATGCCATTAAAATTCCCAGTCAATAAGGAAGGTGAATAATGGATTATATAATTCTAGACTCATTTCTACATTATTTCATGATTCTTGGACTTTTTATTAGCTTAGGGGTATGGTCTTACTGGGGTTTAAAAAATAAATGTCGAAGAAATTACGCTATAGCACCCGTATTATTTTCAATTAATGCTTTGTTATTTGGCATTTTAGCAGAATTTAACTTTCTTTCAAAAAGTCTTTTCGTGATATGGGGGGATATAGTATCTTTACATGGAACAGTTATATTGATTATTATTGGCATATTGCTTATACAATATTACGCAGGAGGTAAAAGATAATGGACTCTACTCTTATCGCCTCAATTGTTATTGCTATAGTTGCAATAATTCCAGGTGCATGGGCGCTTATTAATCAAGGGAAAAAAGATAGTATACAATCAAAAATAGACTTGGGAAAAGCTACCCAAGATGCAGCAGTAAGTATTATCACTCCCCTGCAAACCGAAGTAACAAGATTACAAATCAGAGTCGTTGAACTCGAAAAAATACTGATAGAAAAAACTACTGAAATTGGCATTTTAATGGAAACAGGTGTTGATAAAGATTCTGAAATTCGTAAATTAGAATATAATTTAGAGGGTTTGCAATTGCGTTTAGATGGTTTTGAAATTAAAAGAAAAAGTAAATCGAGTGGTAGCAGTGCAGAAATAGACAAAAAGATAGAAAATGTTTTAAAAACAGCGGAAGTAAAGAAAGAAAAAATCAAGCTTTATACTAATCAAACCATTGAGAAAATAGCGAATGCTCACACTGATGATAAAGAACGAATCAAGCTTTATACTGAACAAAGCATTGATGAAATAATAAATATTAATCAAGACAAATTTGAAAACAAAACAGAAACGGAGGAATAAATGGCTAAAATATGTCCGACATGCGGTGGTTCGAGAGTTGGTTGTCCAACTTGCGGATATCCTGCAAAAAGAATATTGCCCAAATTAAGTGTCTATGATAGAGTATATAATGCTCTGTATGGCACAATAAATTGGGAAGTGCAAGGGATAGATGTTAGTAAGTGGAATGGTCAAATGTCTTTCGGAATCACAAAAACTAAGTGTCAGTATGTAATTATGAGGGCGGGATATGGGACGCAGTGGCGCGACCCCGTTGTTGATACTTATTATCAAAATGCAAGAGCACAGGATATGCCCGTCGGACTTTATTGGTATCTTAATATAGGGCAAGATGCCAACTTAACAGCAACAAGTTTTGCGGAAGAAATTGCAACCCATAGTCCCCAATTAGATGTTGTGTTGGATGCCGAAAGTACCACTTTGGACCCCACTGGTACATTGAATTGGTTAAAAACTTGTGATACAAAATTAACAAGTTTAACAGGTAAAAAAGCTATGATTTATACCAGTGCTGGCTTTTGGAACACAAAAGTAGCTAGAAGTAGCTATTGGGCTGGAAGAATTCTGTGGGTAGCCAATTGGACTACTAGAGACACCCCTACTATGCCTTATGATTGGTCTAGTTGGACACATTGGCAATGGTCCGCAGATGGAAATAAAAAAGCTGCCGAGTATGGTTCAACCAACGGAGACCCCGATATGGATTTGGATAGGTTCAACGGTACTTGCGCACAGTTCAATGCTAAATATGGTACTCATATCGTACCGATAGGGGGAGTACCGCCTGTACCACCACCTGTACCACCACCTGTACCACCACCTGTACCACCCGGGACAATCCCCGAATATGTAATTATCAATACGGGGGAATTGGCTATTCGTAGCACACCCGATGTAATATCAACAAATATCATTGGTCATGCTCTAATGAATACCAAATGGTATCCTTTAGAACTTGTAACTAAAAATGGTATTCCTTGGTGGAGAGTAGGAACAAATGCCTACCTTAGCAAAAATTATACAAGACTGCCCTAATAGGAGAAAAATATGGAAAATTTTAATTTGCGTTTTGGAAAAAAACCACCCGTAAGAGATTACAGAACCTTTCTCTTACAAAATTACTTGCGAGACGATATTCCATCACCGCCCGATAGTTATGAATCTTTAAAGAGGGTATATGAAAATATCGACCCCGACGACCCAACTGTTTTGTTTCCTATGATGGCTAATGATGAGATTGGAAATTGTCTTAGTCCAGAAACCAAGGTTCTTACCGATAAACTCGAATGGGTTCCAATTCAGGATATCAAAATAGGAGACAAACTCATCGGATTTGACGAAGAACCCGAAAAAGATGGTCGTCGCCGTTTTTGTGTAACTACAGTGGAAAACATAAAACCATTATTAAAACAATGTTATGACCTTAAATTTTCGGATGGAACACAAATTAGAGCATCTTTTGACCATCTATGGTTACGCAAACGTCGTGGGAAAGACGCATGGTTAAAAACTGAAAACATGATTATTGAGGATAAAAAAAGTAGTTCTGTAGCTAAATGTTTTGATGTTTGGGAAAGTAAACCATCGAATACATACGATGTTGGTTATCTTTCTGCCGCCCTCGATGGTGAAGGGTGTTTATCTATAGATTATCAAACCGACCATTTAAAATCAATACATTTTTCCCAACGTTCTAATGAGATGTTACTCGAAGTAAAAAGAATTTTAACAGAATTAGGTTTTATATTTGCTCACAACAAAATTATAAACTCATCTCTGTCAAGCAGTGGATATGATGTATTAGTTCTGCAAGGAGGAAGAAAGGCTGCGTGTAAACTTCTTGGTTCTATACGTCCAAAGCGTCTTATTGCAAAATTTGATGGAAATAATCTCGGCGCTGTTCGTTCAGATAGAATTAATCTCATAGAAAAAAAGAATGTCGGTGAGCAAACAGTCATAGCCCTTCAAACATCATCTCGAACATTTATTGCTGAAGGAATAGCGTCCCATAATTGCACGATTGTCGGTATGGCACACGGGGATACAGTATGGAGTGGTTTAGTAGGGAACAAAAGTATCTATTCAACCGAATTAGTTAGGAAAATATACTTTCACTTAACTGGTGGAGATGATACTGGACTTGCTATGCTTTCAGTATTGGATTATTTTAGAAAAAACTCCGTAATGGAAGAAAAATTATATGCATATATGAGTCTCAATCACCATAACCGTACTCATGTTAAGCAAGCAATTAACTTGTTTGGAGGATTGTTTTTAGGATTCCAAGTTCAAGAGAAATGCTTGGAAGAGTTTAGGAACAGGACTCCTTGGAAACCCGGGAAACTTTTAAATTCGGGTCATGCGGTTTTTGTAACTGGTTATGATAAAGAAGGATTAAATGTTTTAACTTGGGGTAATACTCAAAGGGCTACATGGGGTTGGTGGGATTTATGTGTAGATGAAGTTTATGCGGTTCTTCCTGCCGAAGCAATAAATCCAGAGTTTTCACCCGGTTTTGATTTTAATGCACTTAAAAAAGATTTAGTAACTGTATCAGAATGGATATAAAGTGAGTATTTGGATTCCAATAATCTCCTTTATGGTAGGTTCATTGGCTATAATATTATATATGTTTAAAAATAGGAGAATAAAATGAAAGAAAAAATTATTAGAGGATTGGCTATAGCGGTAGTTGGTATTATATCTACAGCATTAGTGGCATATTTAAAAGACGAAGATAACAGGAAAGAGGTCAAAAAATTCGCCAAGAAATATCAGGCGAAATTTCAGAAGTCCGCTAGAAAGGCTAAGACCGCAGCCAATAAGCAATTAAAAGCACGTAATTTGGAATATAGACTATAAATAAAAATGCAGCGCTTCGGCGCTGCATTTTTTTACTATTTTTGTTAGGGAAGAAGTGGAGGAGTACTCCTTTCCTCTAATTATATTATACCACATTTTCTTGATTTTGTCAAGGGTAATTTTACTATTTTTACTGTTTTACTATGTTAAGCGCTCTTTGGATTCCAAGGCTCTTTGGATTCTAGAATAACCCTACTATCCGGTAGTTCTACTTCTTTTGTTTCTAATATTGCTCGTTCTTTTTCTAGGTTTCTGTTAAGGGCGTGATATTCGGTAAATTTTTCAGGATAACGTGCTTCTAATTTATCAACATTAGTTTCTATAATCTCTTCTAAATCAAGATAATTAATCCGGCAAAACGAAGAAATGTAAAACATTAAATCTCCTAATTCCTCCTTTACATTGACCCAATCAACTTCTTTTTTATATGCCATGCTTTTCTTAAAAATATCAGTTAACTCTCCGGTTTCTGTAATAATTCCAAAAATCATATGGGTAATATCATCCCCGGGAGAACCAAGCCTTGCACAAGTATTTCCTGTCCATTTTACATAATCATTTAGTTTCATATTATCCTCTTAGTCGTAGTAAGTTACCGTTTTTTCTAAAACATTGTCTTTGGTGCAAATTAAGCATTTATGCTTTCCGTCAACGTGTACCATATCGTTTCCGCATACCGGGCATTTGTCCTTTTTAACAAGTTTTGGTGTTAAAACTTCAACTTGGCGTGAACCATTTCTATATACAGCCAATCCTTTACATCCTTCTTGCCATGCCATAATAACAGCTTTCCCGATTGTCTCTCTGTGGGTGTGGGTTGGAAAATTGATGGTCTTTGAAACTCCTGAATCAATATATTTCTGTGCTGTGGCTAAAGTCACGATATGTTCTTCCCAAGTAACTTCTTGTGAGCCATTGGTTGATACAGCACAACGAAAATAGGGCTTATCTGCCAAGTTATTTTCAAAAGTATAAGTTCCCGTCTTATCATTTCGAAGAACAATCTCAGAAAAAATCGGTTCTATACCACTGGAACAACCAGCTAAAAGACTAATTGTTCCAGTGGGAGCAATTGTGGTAAGTGTTACGTTTCGACGGGGAATAGGTAAATTCTCACAAGCCTTTGGAACCCCGTATTCTTTTCCCATTTTTATCGATTCATTTTCTGCAACTATAGAGATAAAACGTAATATATCACTTAGGAGTTCTAGTGCTTCGGGTGAGCCATAAGCAATTTCTTGCATTAAACATAAGTCAGCATAACCCATAATCAATTTTGTTACTCAAATTATATAAATTTGGGTCAGATTATTTCTATCTGACTCTGTGTGTCGTCACACAGTTCGGACTATATCTTCAAACAAATGAATAAATTCTTTTTCTTTTCCAAATGTCTCTTTATGACAAGGAACACATAATTTTTTAACTTCTTTTTTCATTTGTTTCCTCCACGTTTAGTCTCTGAGGGTTCTCTAAGTGTTTATTATACCACATTTTCTTGTTTTTGTCAAGGTATAATAAGAGCCTTCCCTGCTGATTATCTGCAATTTTTCATTTTTACTTAGACAAATTAAGTAGAAAAATATACTCAGGTTTTCCAGCATATAGTGGAGTTTATACTCAGCATTAATTCTGTTTACCGAGTCCAATAGCTCTGTTTTCTAAAGCCCATTGCTCAATATCTTTTGTTGGAAATGACGTTTTATCAATTACAGCATCTAAAAAGCGTACACCCCAACGTGTAGCATATTGTAATTTTAGCCAATCTATTTTTTTATTTCCTTCTTTACAGTAAAATTTTGATAAGTCAATAGAACCTAAATTACATACACCGTTTGGTGGAAGTGGCTGCTCACTACAGGGATTTGTAGCAAATATCTCTTGTTCACTATATTTATAAGGGGAATCATCAATCCTATCTTTAAACAAAATCCCCGGTTCTCCGTTCTTCCACATTCCCTCTACAATAAGGTCAAATACATCTTTGGCTCTATATTCTTGATATTTTACACCCTCGAACTCTGTCCAGTATTTTTCATCGTTTATTACAGCATTCATAAATATATCATCTACAACTACGGAGATATTTGCGTTTGCGATTCTACCTTCTTCGTGTTTGGCGGTAATAAATTTTAAGATATCCGGCTGGTATATTTCCTCTGTAAACATAATTGCCATCGCCCTAAAGCCCGATTGCGTTAAGGCATCTGCATCATGAGAAATCGTATCCGCAAACTTTACACCACCGCCCGCGTAACCATGTGTGCTACCTGCCACCTTAGCACCTTCAGGACGGATTTTTGACAAGGAGGTTCCACAACCCCCGCCCTTACGTGCAATAAGGGCAAAATCTAACTTTGTTTTATAAATTCCCTCAATTGTATCTGGAAAATCCACTACAAAACATGCCGCAAGTCCTCCGTTGGACTTCCCCGCATTTACAAGACAGGGGCTATTGGGTATAAAATATCCATTCAGCATCATTTCTCTTGTAGTTTCTTTTCGTTCTTCACTTGCTACTGGAATGATATTATCAATAACTCTATTTACAACATCACTCCACGTTGTTTCTCCATCCCCGAAATACCGTTGTTTCAGAATGTTCATTGCCGTTTTCGAGACGGGTCTCACTTGTGGAAACAGTTCCTTCATTAATATTCTCCTTTCTGATTTTTTCTTCTTCTTTATTCTTAGAAAGATAAATAATTGCTTTCATAAGCCTATTTGGGTCATCCCCGAATTTTCCAATAGCCGTATTACAATTAAAACAAAGAATCCCTCGAATTTTTCCTGTTTTATGGTCATGGTCTATGTGGGGTTTTTCTAATGTCTCTTCACAAATTGCACATTTATATCTTTGTTTTTTTAATATATTTTCCATTTCATCTAATGAAAGATTGTAATTCTTTCTAAGACTAAATTCTTTATAATTAATTTTAGACCATGTTTTAGTCATTATTTTTTTTCTTTCATACTGACAAGTTTTTGAACATGTTATATTTCGCTTCGAGGTTGGTATGAATTTTTTATCACAAATTACACATAAAACAGGCATTAAAGAAATTTTCTTTGTTTTTCTTCTTCTCTTTAGACCAATTAATTTAAATTCCTTTGAACATTTATCTGAACAAGTTTTCAAACGCCAATTAGAGGAAGTAAAAGTTTTTCCGCATGCTTGACATAATTTTGTCTCTGGGATTTGTGTGTGGGTTTTTTGTTTCTATAGTAGGTCTCTCTCCATTTCTTTCGGTCATATTCAATTTTACAAATTGTTGAGCATGTTTTCTTCAAGTGATAGGCTGAAAATTCTTTTCTGCAAACAATACATATGCTCATTTTAATTCTTGTTCTTCAAAATAAAGGCAAATTGCTATAATAGCATAATTCGCCAAATCTAATAGGGTGTCGGTCAAAGCCTCGCCTACTTGTTCATTATCTGGATTTTTTATTAAATTGGCTGCTCTGATAAATTTATCAGACAATCTAATCATACAACCCTTAAATGCCGATACTTCAAATAATTCTGAATATCTAAAATTAGCCCAAGGGTCTTCGCAATCTCCCGCATATCCAGCGTTTTTTCGAATATGGATATCCTTCATTTTATCTGTTAATTCCATAAAACGTTTACTAGGCGGCATTTTAGTTTTCCCTTTTTGTTAGCCAAGATGTTTCGGTTGGTGTCATAATTAAAACCGAATGTTGATATGTACCTTCTAATAATAAATTTGCCAAATATATCGCCTTAATTACAATATCGTTTGGTGTAGCTGGAAATCTTGGGTAATTTATTAAACCAACAACATAACCTTCCTCTTCTCCACCAGTATAGATAAATTTAGTTGGTTCTATTGTAACGCATAAACCTTCTCGAAGGCACTCAGCACGAATTATTTGTTCGGCTATTTCGATTGGACCACTTATATAAATTTTTGCCCAAAATGTAGGGACTACTTTTTCTATCATTATAGTCCTCTCGCAGCATTTTCTTTCATTATAGATATAAACTCATTCCAATCAATTGCTCTGTGATACCAAAGACGATTTTTATTCCAAGGTCTTGTTAACAAATAAGAATAACCAGTAAAACCGCTCACGTTATCATAACTGTCGTCAAACATATATTCCCCTTTTAACAAACTTTTATCTCGTATTTCAATATAGTCCCTCTCTTTCTTAATATAATCGTATTGCTTAAGCCAATGAAACTTTCTTCCGGCAACTTCTATTGGGCAAGAAGTCGCAAACAAAACTTTATACCCTAGTTCTCGAAGGATGTTTACTCCCTCAATCGAGCCGTCTCTTGGTACTACTTCGTCATATATTCCCGGGTCTTTTAAATAGTGATATATTTTTAACCCGCATTCTGGCTTTACAAATTTATCTATATTCCAATCGGTTAAGTCCTTGTCTGTAAGATTATCATTATAATCTTTATTATAACGCCCTAACCATACTTCCGAAAGTCTAGCACAAACATCGTCAACATCCACGAAAATTATTTTTGTCTCTTTTTTCATGGGTTTTCCTGCCCATCCTTTTCCTTTTCTTGTAATATAATTAGCGTGTAAATTAGGATAATCAAAACTAAAGGGGTATTCATTATTCATTATAAACCTTTCTTAATTGCATGGTCGCTTACTTTTACAAAACTTCCATGCCCGTAAATCTCGCCTAAAGTTTTGGCGTTTAAATATGTACCTGCGCTTTTGATACCGTAACCAAACTCTCTTACAAATTGTTCTAAAGAATATTTTTTTTCTACTGGTATGTCGATTCCCTCCACCGATTTAATCTCTGTGTTAGTATTTTTCATATTGGTTCTGCTGGCTAATCCATAAATTGTACCCTTATGGGGAGCTTCATAACATTGTCCATATAAAAGTCCAGACATTCCAAAATCCGCCCCGGCAATAATGGATTTTACGAAGTCCCCGGAATTTTTAATTCCACCATCAATAATGATTTTATAATCCTCTCCGGCTCGGTCATCACATTCCATTAAAGCAGATATACTGGGTATTCCTATTCCGGTTTGGTTACGGGTGGAACATGGAGAACCTCCTCCGATTCCGAGTCTGATTAAATCACAGCCGGAATCATGTAAATTTTTACATCCCACAGCCGTAGTTACATTTCCTGCCATAAGCAATATATCAAGTCTTCTTTCTGTAATTATATTTTTAACTTTTTCGCAATACCTAAGTAATTTTTCTGTATATCCGTTGGCAGTATCAATTAAAATAACTTTAGGTTTATATTGAAAATATTCTTCAATATCTTCTTCATCTATTCTTATAGATATACCATAATTATCATCTAAATTAATATTACCCGCAATATCAGCAAATAAATCTTCTCTGGCTGGATAAAACCTATGTATAATTGCCAGCCCTCCTAGTTTGGAAAGCAGATGAGCAAACTGCCCATTTACAATTCCTATCATCGGGCTTGCTATTAGAGGAAATTTAAGCGTTAAGCTATCAGATAGCTTAACATCAATACAAACTTCATCTCTTGATGATACAGAAGAGGGTACGGGTTTTATTAATACGTCATCAAATTCTAAAGTTTCTTCCATTATATTAACCTCTCTCCAATTTCTTTTAGGGTATCTGTTATTCTGTAATCAACTACAGCATGACCAGTTTCTCGTTTCTCAAATTTATTACAATAAATAATTTGCCCTGTTTCTATTTTATTTTTCTTATAAGCTTGTTTATCTACCAAAATTGATTGCCTTACCCCTTTGGCGAGGCAATAGACTGTAGCCAGCATTGACCTCGCATCGAAACCATCAATATATACATAACGAGAACTTATCCCGCTAATCTTGCCGTTATTTTCCACAATTGTTTCAATGCGTTTAATAAACTGATTCTTTCCTAACTTATTCATCTCGTTAACAGTTGCATCCTCCTTCTCTTGCGGTTCAGAAGTTTTAACACCGCTCTCGGCTTTAATTTTCTTCCCTGCTTCTTGAAATGAAACTTCGAACAATGTCATCTGAAGAGGCTCTATGTCGTTCACAGTTTTCATAACTTCTTTTTCATAGAACGATAAATCTACACGATAATCTTCAAATGGTACATTCTTGTCATAATTGTTCAGAATTTGAACTTGCCTTCCAACATATAAACCGATTACTCTATTTGTGAATTGTTCTCTTTTAAGTAACGCTCCACCTTTGGTAGTAATAAAAAAGCGATTTGTTTTTTGCAACTTTTCCACTTTGCTACCTGCATGTAATTCTATACCATAGTTCTTGCCGCTTTTTTGAGAGATACAAAATTCCATAATATCCTTACAGTTTTCAAGAGTTTTCCTGATGGGGACACCGTTAATGAAATAGGCATGAAGCGCTTTTGCTACAATCGGCATATGATAAGATTTTTTTAGGTCTACTTCCTTTAGGAAAGCACCTTTTTCTTTTGTATCCCCATCCATTTTTTCGGTAATATATGAATTAACATCACGCCTGACATATTTTTTATATTCGGTAAAATCTAATTCTAAGTTGGTTGCTTTTTCCCAAGCGTGGGCGATTTCGTAATACTTATTTTCCAGTTTCCTGTCAATACGGCATACCACACCATCGGTATTGCAACTGATTACTTCAATCCCATTCATATACATTCCTTCAATTAGCATTAATAAACCCATTTGCCCACTAATGGTAGTTGATAAAAACTGTTTGGGGTCATAAAGCCAAAAAAACTGGCTTCCTAACTTACCAAACGATGCGTTGGCGGTTATTTTTAATCCGTCCGCTTTTACTTTGTTTTTATCTTTTTTAGCTTGCAAACGCTCTGCGGTAATTTTTTTAAGTACCTGTATGAAGTTAGGTCCCAAATGCTCCGGATAAAAGTTATTATTAATTATAAGGTTGGGATAATAACTGGCAACATCACAATCTTGAATGATGTAGTGCTCGTCGGTATCAAATATTCCCGGAGCGTCCTCAGTATGTAGACCACCTACCCCGAGAGAGAAACCACAATTAGCAAAATATATACTTTCTCGGTATCTGTAATCATTGTATGCATATACCCAAGTTGAAGAAATGCGCTTTAACATTTCTTTAAGTTCAGAACTTTGAAAGTTTACGAATTTGGCAACACATTCTCCGAGCAAAACTTTTTCTCTCGGGGTTCTCATTGTTCTCAACGCCCGAATATCCATGTGCATTTCAGTAGAATAAACATGTTCAAAAATAAGATTGGCTATTTTTGAATCAGAAGCAGATGAAAAATCTATAGGGTAGATTTTGCCAAGCTCTTCACGAAGTTTTCTGATGGGAGTTATTTTTTCATATAACCTCTTGGTAATTAGAACATCGTTTTTGTTATAAGACAGCACCATATCTAACTGATTCGATTTAACAGAAGAGGAGGGGTCAATTGGAATATCTTGAATTTTGGGGTATTTTAGATTTACAGCAACCTGTTTTAGACCAATTAATAATTTATCAAAACCAAGTATCTTCATAAGGTCAACAGATTTCCAAGAATATATTGTGTTTTTAGGATAACGTAATCCTAATATTTCTTTATCCATTTTAAAACCATCATCTATTAGTTTACTTGATAATTCAAATAAATCTTTATTTAAATTATCTTTTCTGTAATTTTGAATAAATCTTAAAATACAATCATCATACTGAAAATTGTTATATCCTACGAAAATAAATTCGTTTTCAAGAAATTTTAGTAAATCAGAATAATCTTTTCTGTCAAGTCCGATGTAAAATATATACTCATCATTTTCATCATCTACATTTATAGCAGTTAGACTAAAAAGATTGGAAAAAACTTCAATATCATATGCAAATGTCTTCAATTTAAAACTCCTCTGGAAAGTTTAAGAATTCTTTTTTTCCAGATAAACTAAATATCTTTTGGTCATATGCCTTTGCCGCTGAAACTTCATCAATAAATCTTCCTAAAAAATAATGTTCCCGATGATAACTGAACTGAGAAAACCATTTTTTATTTTTTGAATCCCAAGAAACTCCTCGATATTTGCTTGTAGAATTTTTTAATTTTCTACCAAAGTTTTCTTCGCTATTCAGATTATATTTATGAGTGTTCCATCTAATACAAAAATTTTTGGCTTGCCCTATATATTTTTTTCCATTAATTAAATTTTCTATACAATAAATTCCACTAAGATTAATTTTTTCCATTATACACCTCCCCGTGTATTTTTTTAGAGGTCAGGAGTGGGGGAGCACCCCTAACCTCTATTTATATTATATCACATTTTTCAAGATTTGTCAAGAGTTTTTATACATCTGGTCTAAATTCGCACGACTCTCTAACACTACAAAGTTGGTTACAAAAGTAACTATTACTATTATTAGGGAAGAAATTCTCGTCTTTTTTTATTTTAGCTACTTCTCCCTCTAGCCACCGGATAGCTTTCTCTTCGTCTTTCTCTTTCCAGTTAATTGTTACCTGCCTATTTGGTCTGGTAAACCATAGGGTTATCTTATCTATTGGAGTAAACTTATAGTTGCGCAAAGCGTATGTGTAAATATACATTTGCTTGTAATAACCTTCTAGTTTCTTTTTGTCTACCGTTTCATTCCCATTACGTTTATCTGTTTTAAACGGTGCAGATGTTTTATAATCATATAAAATAAAATCACCAGTTGTTTTCTCAAACAGGATTAGGTCTGGTTTAGCTACAAATTGTATTCCATCATCAAAGTCAAAATCCAATTTTTCTTCATTCATAATAATATCATAATCTGCTTTCTTGAAAGAAAAATTATCAAAAAACACTAAACCTGCTTCTCTATAAATTTCATCCATACCTGCCGGGTAAGCTGGTGGCAAGGCTTGTACTACCTTATCATAATTATCTTTAAAATACCCGGTTAATTCAAACATATCTAAATTACCTGCAAAGTATTGATAGATTGTTTCGTGAATTAATGTACCGTATTGCCCATAAAAGTTATTTTCCCTTTCACATTTTTTTACATATGTTAAAAAATAAGAGTATGGACATGTTTCATAGGTAGTAAGTGCAGAAAACGAAAACCTTATGTTATCAATTATAAAATCGTATGAACTCACGGAGTTGCTCCATTCTTAGCCCAATAGGGTTCAGTATCAATATTGTTAAGGGAATCTTGATAAGTTTGTGTGTCCTCATCATCTGTTTTACTGTGAAATACATATTTATCCTCTTCTCGTGTTGGATTGGAAAACAACATCCTATCACCCACAAAAATTACAGCGAATTCGATGCGTGGACCATTTCTATTTTTTAAAATTTTAATTTTTGATTGCAAAATTTTACCAGTTTGGGGGTCTTTATTGTGTGATATAACCCAAACCTGATTGGCGGGTTTTTCACCAGCCTGATTCAAATCCGATAGGATTGGTTCGGGGTTGTGTAATTTTCTGTCCATGACACCACGATTTAATTGATGATTTAATAAAATCGGTACATTAAATTCTTTAGTAAGGTTCTTGATATCATAGGCAAGTTTATCAAATTGAACGTGGGGAGCCATTCCCTCGTATCCTCTAACTTGTTCCAATTGGTCAATTACTACAAATTTTATTCCTTTATCCATTAATTTTCTTATTTTAGAACGTATTTCTGGAATGCCCATGCCAAAGCCATCATCAAAATAAATCGGGCTACTGGAAATTCTTTTCATAGCATCTTCATAATCTTTCCATTGTTCGGTACTCATCTTACCCTGATATACATTTTTATAAGGAATACCCGTTAATTGGCAAATAAGTCTGCATACCGATTCGTGAGTAGACATTTCCAAAGAAAACAATACAGTTGGTTTTCCTTGTATAATAGAAACATTATTAATAATACTTAAGGCAAGGGAAGAATTATGTGTAACAGTAAAATCCTCTAATAAAAACAAACCGTCTCCGTCTAACATAAAACCATAGTATTCATCGATTGTATCTTTTATTATTTCAATGCCTGTGAGAGTTTGGTCTATTTTTTTAGAGATATAGGGTATTTTTTTTCTGGCTATTTTAGTGGGAACTAAAGACATTTGACCATGAATTGTAATCCTATAATAAATTCCATTGAATCCAATGGATTTTATTCGGCAAATCTTCTCTTTAATTTCAGATGTTCTAAAACCAAGAGAATCACCAAGCCATTTTATTTGTTTTAACAATTCCTTGTTCTTTTGTATAAGCTCAAAACCATTGTGCACAACATTTCCATCAGTGTCTAATATCCCTGCAAGTAATTGCAATCTATCTCCTCTGCTTGATATAAGATAATCAAAAGGTATATGTTTATTATTTAAAACACCTAACAAGCGCAACCGCCCTTGAAAAGAAGCACTTTTTTCCTTCTCGCTCCCTCCTTTTTTTTCTCTTGATATTCTATATGAAAAACATTTTTCTCCTCGTTTGTCACCTTTTGATAGTATGAAATTATTGTGCTCTGCATAGTTCCTAAGATAATCCACAATTTCTTCGTCCGCCGATGTGATACAAGAACTTTTCTTGTCGCCATCCCCGAGCCACAAACCCAATAAATAGGGGTCTATAATCAAGTCTTTTTTAGGAAATTCAACACCAACTTTGTAACCTTTCAGATTTTTTTGTTTCTTTTTTGATAACAACATATACTCTTTAATTGGTATATTGACAACCCTTCCGTTTTTGCTTGGGGAAAAATTAGAACTTTCTTTTAATGAAAGAACATGGTTACTGTTCACGGTATAATTTTGAGCACGATTTTGTTTTACAGTATAAAGCATATCTCTTCCGTGAGAAATAGATAAAACATTTCTTGACTTTGAATCTACACCCATGAGTTTATCACCAATAATAATATCTTCGACTTTTTTCATCGAACCATCCGACATAATAACGAGCGTGCCTCTTTTCAGACATTTTCCATCTCCCGAACGAGATGCGCATACGATTAATTCATTTGAATATAAACCACCAATTTGATAATCATATTCGGAAAAGCCAATCTTTAATTGTTCAATCTGCCCACTTATTAACATTTGTGTCTGAGTTGAAACCATTTCTACCGCTTGCTCAGAAGTTAAAACAGCGGTTGATTTAGCCCCGCTAACCAGTGCAATATCGGCTACATCTTTTTCCAATGTATTAATGTTCTCAATCAAATTGCCTCTCATATATTTATCTTTATTAGCCAAGAGAGCCTCTAGCTTACGCATAGATGATTTTTCTTTAATAATGCTAGCATAAGTAACCGCGTTATCTGTATTTACAAAATACTGGCTAATCAGTTTAGAAATATCATCCAAGGAAACTTTATTAGTATCTTTTTCTACTTCACTGGAAACTGTTAAATGGTCAACTTTCATACCCGATAGGTACATTCGATTAATGACACGATAGATTATTCTATTCTTCATCATACGGAAATCATCAAAATTCAAGATATCCTCGATAACAGGAATAGAAGTATTGTCTAATAGCATACAAGCTAATACTGCATCTTCCATAATAACCTGTTCTTCAAATGTAATCTTACTGGCTACATCTTTTCCTCCGGTCATTATTTTTTCCTGAATAGAATCAGGAATAGATGGGGTGCGAGGTTTGTCATAAGCATGTTGAAGGGTTGTTTCAAACTCGGAATCTGATAATCCTATTTTTTCGCATATTGGGGTAAGAAAAGTTTTTGTTTCCTCAAATGTATAACCACAACCCGAAAAATCAGAAGCCGCTTTGAATAAAGAACTATTTCTTTCACCGGGCATAGCACCAGATACCATAAAATTAAGGGTTGCTCTAGAAAGATTTTTCTTTGTACCATCGGTAGCAGGAGTATTAGCACCACGAGTATATTCAGTAGTGGTTTCCGGAAATAAATGCTTCATTAAACCATCAGGAATAACACCGGGGGCATTACTCCAATCGTTATAACGCTTATATTCACCAATATGCTCACCTTCTAAAATTTTAGAGGGCGGTGCGATAAAATAACCACCTTCAGAGCGAGTATCGATACCCGTTTTTCCATTGGTGGTGGTTTTTCCTGTACCAGAAAAAATGATATGCATACCGCCTGATGGTGTAATCGATTGTAAACCCGCAGAATCATTAATATCCCATTTTGAGTAAGTATCGAGACCATTTATATGTTTTCTATCTATATCTACAACAAATAGTTGACTTGCCCCTGCGTTTATTCCAATCAAAGCATTCGGATATGCGGTCCACCATGTTATAATCTGGTCCTTATCCAGCGATGCGCTATTTAAACCACCAGTAATATAGGGAGTCTTTTCAAGTGGGGTTATTAACTCTCCGTTTTTATTTGTAAAAGGTACACCCCTCTTTTCCCTGCATGGGAAAACATGCCAATTTCTACGGGCATATGACAATGCTTCCTGTAATAAATCACTCATAAAGATTCTCCTATTTTAATCATATTATATTCTCAACATATTTGATTGCTTGTTCTAAAAATTTTATTTTTCTTAGGTCAATCTCCCAAATTTTTGTCCTGTTAAATCTATAACTTTGCCCATGATTAATACAACTTCTTCTTTTTCTTCAAATGTTCCGGCATATCGGCATAATTCTCTTCAACATGCTCCGGTGGTTTCTGTACAAAGTCTTCCTTAATCTTATCTTTTTCTTCTATGAATGCTTGTGGATACATTGTCAAGCATTTCTTGGGCGTCCAATACATCGGGTCAAAACCCTTTATAAGCGCCCATTGCACAAACTTTTCAGAGGGTTCGTTATGCCTCTCTTGACGACTATAGACATATTCAATAAAGGTTTCCCACTCTTTACCTGTCATATTAATATGAAATTTATTCTCCATGTTATCCCTGATTTCATTCTTAATAGCTTCTTTTCTAGCCCCGGGGGAATTGTAAAAATCAATAAGTCCATCTACCAAATCCCCCTTTTTTATCGCATCGGTGCGATGGGCAGGATGCTCGGGATGCAAGGTGGGGTCCTGAAAATCTCTCAGGTCTACAGGTTGAGGAACAGGAATAGGTTTTTCTTCTTCCGGTTTTTTGACAAAACGAGGTTTTGATTCTATTCTGCTTTCCTGTTCCCATAAATCATTTAGCACTTCTTGATTTATTCTAAAAGCAATTTTATGGTCCAGCCGTTTATATTCCTCTGAAAGAATATTTAGTTCAATTAGGACTTTTCTAGCCGTCTGCTGTTCATAAATACTAAGACCCGTCTCTTCTTCCAAATCATAAGAATCTTTATAAATCCAACCGTCTTTAGTTTTATCTATCCAATATAAAAGCTGACATAAAAGTATAGTTGCGGTGGTAGAACCTGTTACTCTCCTTAAACCGGGATAAACAGCAACCACTCTTCCGAGGTCGAGAATATAATTAGTAAGTTTCATATTCATCATTCTCTGGAAATTCTATTATTCCAAGGGTCAGTTTTTTTAGAGTAAAATAATCCATAACTCCATCGAGAATAGCACCATAATCCAAATCAAAAATCTCTTCGCCGCTCGGTATGAAGCAAACAGAAACATTCCGGTTATCATCAGTAGTCCCTTCCCATTGCGAGAGGCATGCGGAGCATGTGTTTTTTATTTTATTTATTTTAATCATTTAAACCATCCTTTTTGAATAAAAGGGGACTACTTATAGTTAGTAAGTAGTCCCACAGTTTTAAATTCCGATATTACTTAGAATGGTATGTCCCCACCAGCATCCTCTGCCTCTTCTGGCGTAGGAGTAGCACCATCTTTTCCCTTAAGGATGCGAACATTATCCGCGGTAATTTCATAGGATGCGGCATAATCCCCGCTTTTTAGCTGATAAACACTAGGGGAGCCATTTTCTCCAACACGGAGTTTTCCAATCACAATAACATGCGAGCCTTTTCCACAGTACTGAGTAACGATTTCCCCGCGTTTTCCCCAAGCTGTAATTTTCAGCCAAGTTGTTTCTTTCTTTTGAGTACCGTCTGTCGTCTTAAAACTGCGGTTTGAACCGATACGGAAGTTTGTGACTTCCTGCCCCTGAGGGGTAAAGCGCATTACGGGGTCTTCTACCAAATAACCCTCATAAATAACCATTTGAAGTTGATTAGCCATTTCTTATAGTCTCCAGTTTTTTGTTTGTTTTGTCTGATATTTTGATTTTATTATTATGCGGGAACTGCTTCTTGCTCAGAAGATTCGCGCTGTTGTAAAAGGTCTTGCAGTTTGATAAACAAATCGGTAAGAGCCTTTATGTCTTTGATAGCATTTGGATTTCCACTACCCTCGGGGGTATTTGCTTTTAGCAATACCATGAGTTCGGGATTATCTCTACCACCAAGTTTCTTGCAGAGGTCGATAACTTGCTCATGGACAGAATCTAGAGCGTTTTTTGGGTCTGCTTTTTGAACAGACACCTTAACAACTTCTATAGGTTTGTCTGTACCGCCTTCAAGCCAACGCATCAACTGCTTTCCGTGTTCGGGGGTAATTTTGAAAGTTTTCTGGTCAAACTGACTTGTTCTATCCTTAGCGCCAAAAGCCTCGTGCTCATTGTTAATTTCTAAGAATATGGTAAATTCATATTCCATACCTTTGCGCTGTTCAGGTTCCATCCCAACCTTGCGAATATTTGTCTTGCCGTTTGAATCTTTTTCCTGCACATATTCTTGTTTTGACCTCATGGTCGCAATGATATGCATGGGGGTTTGAAGCATGGCATCAACAAAACGATTGTGCATAGGAGTAATATCACGCCATGCGGTATAACTGTTGCCGCCGCGTTTTGCGGCATTATTCTGTTGTTCTAATAGACCACCCGCACCACTCCACAAAGGAGTAGTTGAGTCGATAATGCAGACTTCCATTCCTGCTTCTTTACACAATTCAATTGCTTGAATATATTTTTCTGCTTCAAACGGGGGTTGTAGGGTAATCACATTGTATACACCAATATTGACATTATAGTGTTCTGTTCCAACATATAGTTGACCAGAACCATTTTCTGTGTCGATAATTGCAATATGTTCCCAAATTTGTTCGTCCGTCCAATCAGGATGGGCTTCTTTTACAAGTCCATACCCGAGCAGAATAGATGATAATGTTTTACCTGCGCCGCTTGGGGCGCTCATGCCTAATTTGAGATAGGCTTTAGACCTTCGTGCTTTTGTTAATTGTAAACTCATTTATTTCTCCTTTTTCGTTAATTTTGTCTCGGTATTTTAGTTTGTCTTGTATCTTTTTTCGCTTATATAGTCTCCTTTTCAAATGTTTTTATTAGTTCTAAAAACATAACCAGCGGATGCTCTGTATAGTGCTGGCTATTTTTGTTAGAACTTAGGGCGAGTATCATTTCGGGACGCTCATCGCCTAGTTCTCTGAGTACGTTTTCCCTGCCAGAAAACTTCCCGAGCATGATTTCGCTATTGGATTGTGAGAATTCCTTAATTGAATTTAAAAGATGTTTATACTCATGGGATTCGTCACACCGTTCTGTGTCAATGACTAAGGGTTCTTTCTCTTCAACCAAATTAACCATTTCATCAAAACTTTTAAGATTGCTATCTACCAATATTACGATTTTCATATATTACACTCCTTTATTATACCACACTTTATGTATTTTGTCAATAGCAAATTTCAATTCTCTGTAAACTCTCATTTTTCTTTTTCTTAATAATATATAATTTTTTAAACCATGAATTTTCCATATTTAATAAAAGTCTCATATTTGAATAAATAATTCATACTATTCGAACCCTTATCTCCACCATTAACAATAGGGGTTTGCGGGTTATCTGAGACCATTTTTAATATATTTTCTATTTTAAATAAATAGAAGTGAATTCCATTTTTACCGTGTATTTTGTAAATATAAAAATCTGCTTCTGTAGTATGAATACCAGATGGACTTCCGCGACACTCGAACTCTAAAGCCACATTCCCTGTCTTGCAAGTCATGAAGTCTTCCTTTATTTCAAATTTATATTCTTTACCTTTTATTCTAGCCAAAATATCATATTTATTTGAATTTTCAAATCTTAGAATTCTAGCATCATATATCTTAGCCATTATTTGGGCGACTTCTTTTTCTGTTTCTATAGCAACAGGTAAATCCATATTAAAATCATAATTAGCCATATAATATGCTCACTGTTTTATCTCGACATTCTTTCCTTCATGAAGCATGCATCCGAATAATTCTTGAACAACTATATTTGCGTAAATCTTTTGATTTTCGGAATCTCTTGCCCGTTCTAGAAGTTCAGCTATATCCAGTATTGCTACATCCCCCTCTACCATAACACCTAGAGCAGCGCAATATCCAATAACTCCTTTTATTTTTTGAAAAAAAACGCATGTTCCACAAAAACCACCCATCTTAATATTCTCCAGTTAGCTCAATTATCATCTCGCCGTCTCCGATTTTTTCTTAAAATATAATCATTATATCCCATTCAAAAGCACAAGCGGGGCATTTTCTAAAGTCAATACGATAAGGAGTATGTGAGATAAGATAATTTCTTGTATATGTAGCTGTGCTGTCACTCATTTTTTCTCGTATCTTGAAGATTCCATTCCTACTCTGCTTTTTAGCAAGCTCGATTTCTTGAAGTAAATTATCTAAATACTCCTGCTTTTTACTCATTTCTTAAACCATATAACATATCTATGCTTAGTTTCAAAACTTACTTTATACCTTATCATATCAGATGGTCTTGCGGGTTTATTTTCCCAATATACCCTGCCATCGGAATAATATCCGTTACCGTTGCTATCTGTATATAATCCTTCTCCTGAGGATTGAATAAAATCCTGTAAACTCATTAATTCTCCGTTAGTAGGTAATAATTTTTCATCATTCATTTTAGTGTTTATTCCTTATAGATTCACCATTTGGTAATGTAATAATAAAACCACTATCGGCTAATAATCTTAAAGCCAATCCACATTGGTCAAGAGGAGGTCTTATCCCAAAAGCATCGTCCTTCACAATATAATCTTGAAGCTTTTGTGGAGTTACATAACCATCAATCTTTATAGCCTCCCCCGCTGCCAGTAAAAGAAAGTGAAATGCTACTTCGCCTAATGTCATTCTTTTTTATTCTTTATCATTTGTTTTGTATCTAAAATTTCTAAAAGAATAGCAAGACCTAAATAATAAATAGCAAATTAAATCTTTAAAAAGAGTCATTTTTTATTTTTTATCCTTTTTTTGTTTAATCGGGACATAATTTCTTCACGGTTAGAAAAAAACTCATCTTTTAATTGATGTAAAAATATACCACCGTTCACAGATGGTTTTTTTATCTCGTCTTCAACTTGAATTATTTCGTCGTAAATAGTTGGATAGATATTCAGAATACGAAAATATATATCTTGCTGATAAAACGGACAATACGCACAACCACTTACTCCTACTTCTTCATACAGCTTCTGAACTTCAAAATTATTTTCGCTGAGAAAATCTACTACTTCTTGTCCTATCCAGTCTCTTATAGGCTCAACTAAAAAATGTCCAGATGCTTCATAATCAGGGCGTATAACAGGTTTTGTGGCATAAATTTTCTGTCTCCTGCTGCTCTCCGACATTCTAACGCCATTAACCTTATAGACATGTTTCCTACCATATATTTTGCGCAGGTACGCACGAGCAGGACGTAGCTTTAACCTGCTGCTGCAATAAGTATACTGGCGACCCGGGAAATAGTTAAATCTGCGCACCCAATATGGAAAATCTCCCATATAATCTTTTACTGGATTAACCATATGCAACGGCAAATTAAAACGTGCCGCTTGTTCTTTAACGAAATCAATTGTACCGGGAAGCTCTATCCCAGATTCCATATAGATTAGTTCTGTTTTAATATTCAATTGCTCAGCCAGTAAAATTAAACAAGAGCTATCCTTACCACCAGAAAAATTAATAAACAAAGGTGTCCCCGCTTCGTCTGCTCTATCGCTAGCTTCTTGTATTATTTCTAAAGATTTATCTAATTTTTCTTTATCCAATTGAGTGCTCCATCGGTTGCTTTTAATATTTCAAATATATCTTCTAAATCCTTTTTTTGCTCGCTTTGTTTTTTTAATATTATATCGAGCATTATTTTTGTACGATTGATAAATTCATCCATTTCTTTATGATAATTATCATATTTTTCTTTCCAAAACTCCGCAGCTTCTTTGCAGTTTTGATGAAATTCTTTTTCTGATTTCAGTTCCATTAGAAGAGCGTCGTTTTTTTGTATTAAACTTATTGTTTCCATTAGAGCGCCCGGATTCTTTTTCATTTTTTATTGTTTTCTATGACATGATATAAAATAGCGGAAACAACATATCTGTTTCCGCAACTGCATTTAATAGGTTCATTTTCAGAATCAGCTTCTAATACTTCATGGCAAACAGGGCATTCAAATTCAATCCAACAATTTTCGTGTGTGGTCCTATATTCTGCGGGTGTAAATTGCTTGAATCTACTAGTCATTTTTATTTTTTCTCCAAAAGGTTAAGTAATTCTAAATAGGATTCTTTGAGTTTACTCAAAGAAACAAAATGGTCAGCCATATCGCCGCCACCGTCTCTGTTCTTAGAGACAATCGTAAACCATTCGCCAACTTTTAACTTACTTTCTCCATATCTTCTTCCATAAGTTTTAGCGAGATAATTTTTAAGAAACTCTAATTCATCTTCGTTTTTGGCTTTGTACCAGTTATCATCTATCATTGGAAACCAAAAGGAAATCTTTTCGGATTTATTAAATTTTAACTCTGCTTCATGATGAATAGCATCACGCAATTCAGTAAAAACCATTCCGTCATCTGCTTCATATGTCGTAATTGTTTCATACTCATCACTTTGAACTTCTACGTATTTTGGTTTCATTTTTTTAGTTATAATTTCTTTCATTTTTATCCTTTCGAAAATGGTTCGTAATCTTTCCCGTTATTAAAATAAACCGCATTGTGGTGAAGGTCAACATAACCAATACAGCCTTCTCCTTCACGGTCTATGGCTAGATTGTGTACTAGATTTGGTGTAACCCAATCATCAGGCAATAATTTATCCAACAACAGTTTCAGTTCCCAAACATAAATCCAAGCTTCGTTATGTTCCGGGTTAGATAAAAATGATTGTCGTTTTTCTTCGAGACTCTCCGGTTTGTTGTTATCCATTTAAAAATCCTCTTTTATTTGTTCTAAAGCATAAGTGGCGTGAAAATAAGCACCTTCTAATGTATTTACCTTTTGAATTACTTCTAGTTGCTTAATAACAATATCTAATTTAGAAGAATATCTATGCTCACTTCTCCCCCAATCTGTAAGTATATTCCACACAGTAGATATATTCCATTTCTCCTGATTGGTTTCGTAAATACCTTTTGAAGCTTTTTTAGTCCATTTTTTTAATTCTTCACTCATTTTAAAAACCTTCTTTTATTATCTCTCTATTAAAATAGAACCAGTATCTTTAGCAACATAAACTTCTATTGGTCCATTTACATCTATTCGTAAACCTTTGTTTACATTAACCGGCTCATCTATAGTGATTATAGAACCATCTATAAGAGTTAGTGTTACTCGGTGTCCGGTTGTTTCTCTTTTTATATTAGGATATGTATCAATTATAATTTTCATATTAAAGCCTCTCTTTTATGCTCTCGTTTTGATAATAATTTCTATTTTCCAGATATCTATATTTTTTCTATAATTGGGGTCAAATTGAGAAATAATATCATCATTATCACGCTCCATAGGAAATAAATCATCTTCTCGAATATTATCCAAAGAATCTATATATTTATCTGTTATTCCTATAAAATATTTCATATTCCTATCTAAAACTATTTTTCCTTGTTTAATGCTTTTCATATTAAAAACTCTCTTTTATTCGGGCGGCTCTGGTAGTGACATCCAATAAGTAGGATTATCAATAGTCATTTCTCCACCTTGTTCGTCTTGATATGTTCCAAATACACACCAGCACCAAGGGTCAGTTTTATGATATACAACAAATTCTTCCTGCTTCCAACAAGCAATATATATACCACCAGCAATATATATACCACCATTCGGATAGTTTTCCGAGTTGGGTGGGTCATATATTAGAACGTATGTTCCATCTTTAGGTGCAGTTTCTATTGGCTGCCAATCAAATTTTTTTACTAAATTGGTCATTTTAAAACCTGTTTTATTCTCTGAATTTCGGATTTGGCTTTTACAATAATTTCTTTTGGTAAAACTCCTCCAACTGGTTCGTTGGGTTTACAATTTCCAGATGTATAATCAATACAGTCAAGTATAACCTGTAATTGAGCAATTAAATCATGGCGGTCTTTTAATAATGCTCTTATTATTTTATTAACTTCTTCAAGAGTCATCAGCGTGTTCATATTAAAACCTGTATTTTATTCCTTTTTTAAAAACCAATCTAAATGTGTAGGCTCATATCTATCTATTTCAATATAAACAATATCTTGTACATCTGGATTATTTTCAAGTTCTTCAATAACCTTATCCATATTTTCTGCATCAACATTTACAATGATTTCAGAATTTTTTATATCGTTGCAAATAGCTGTATATTTTGGCATATTATTCCTAATAAAAACACAATTTTATTGTTAACTTAGAATAGCTTGTAAAGTTGCAAAAATAAACGAGAGGGCAATAGCTATTAACAAAACCACAAATACAACTTGTAATATCCCTGATGTATAAGTAATGATTAACAATCCTAACCCAATAATTATAGATAATACAATAATTAATCCTAAAAAAATTATAAAAAATACACCGAAATTTTCTAAAAATTCTTTCATTTTTATCCTCTTTAAAACACACTTTTATTTTTATTTAATTCTTCCATTCTTCAATTGGTACATTAAGCCAATATGAAAAATACTTTGTATCATACAAATCTCCACCACTGGAAATTTGTGGAAGTTTAAAATAAACAACACATTCATATTCCTGTTGTAAAATAAGGTCTTCAAGAATATTTTTTAAAAACCTAAGCGAGGGTTGATGAGTAACTTTAATCCACCGAACAATCTCATCCCACTGTCCCAATTGTTTTTCAAACCAGCAATTTTCTGCTTTTATTTTATCTAATATTATTGGGGTTTCACCTGTATACATTTTATCATCCTAAGACTATATATCATCACTCAATTTAAATTCAAGTAATAAAAAACTAATAAGTATTAAGAATTTAAAAAGAATTTTCCACCTTGCGTTTACTTCTTGATGTGTAGATTCATTTATTTCTTTAGATATTTCTTCTAATTGGTCAATATAATGTTTTTTTGTTGCCATTTTATCCTCTTAAAAACGTAATTTTATATTTATTAAGAACTTCATAGGCTTTTTTAATATTGTATTGAGTAAATCCTTGGCTGAGTTCCATATAAATCTCACTATCCTCAAATTTTTTGAAACTGCTTAAAAGATTTTCCAATACTTCTTTTAAATCATCTCGCTCTTTAGCAATGTTAATACCATTTTCAAAGAATGCATTTCGTTCTGCCGTTAATCTATCGGTCAAATCTATCCAATACTTGAGTTCTTCGGGGGTTTTATTCATTTTATTTTTTTTCTTTAATTAATTTGTGTATTAATATTATATCTTTTATTTCATTAATTATTTTTTCTATTAATATGCTTGCTACAAAAAGAAGCCATCCCATGCCTATTACTATCAAAAATTCAGTCGCATCATTCATTTATGTCTAATTATATCATACATTTGATATTTTGTCAAGCATCAAAAGATGCAATTCTACTGTTCATATAATTCATCTAACCAATCTCCAATTTCTTTTTCGATTGCATTAGCAATTATCTTATCTAATTCATCGATATGTGTCCAATCAGTACCATAGGTCTCAATAAACTCTTGGGTAACTTCTCTGGCTCTTTTCAGATATTTTCCATTAAAATCAGGTATTAGTTTCTGATTATATTCTCTAAGTTTTTTTGTATATTCCACTGCGTAAACAGTATTTCCAGCCACAGACTTTTCCGTAATCTTTCCTAATCCCCATTTTTCCTGAGTATTTTTTACAGTATTAATTCTATTTTTATTTAGATAAATCTCTGTAAAACCACCTTTTTTCGATGTACGTGCACTCCACGCAAAAGAGAAAATATAAAATCTTACAGTACACCAACCACTTTCTAATACCTGAATATTATAATCAATATCTCCCATTACATCTTTAGTCCACCATATATCCAAGTTGTTATTTATTAACGAACAGGAATATGCTAATTTATTAATTTCAAATGGTTTTTTCCCGAATTTAACCCAAACTGTACTATGGGGACTTGCCAAGCCTACGTTCTTAAATTTGTCACAGAAGTTTTCCATATTCCCAAATATTTCATCTGGTGGCATGTCAACAAGCTCTCCATTATTTACATATACCAATTTCTTAATGTCATCATCTAATTGCCAGTGTCTCTTTTCTCCGTTTTCTATTGACAGCTTTTTAATAAAATTTCTGGCAAAATAAACGCCTCCGTAATCACTATCTGGTAATGCTATAACTTTATTAGGATACTTTTCTTCATATAAATCAACTTCTTTTTTCTCTACCACCAATGAAAAATCTATTCCGTTCTTCGTTAGATAATCTGCTGTAAGAAGTCTATCGTATCTACCTTTCGTAGGAATATATATTTTATATTTCATTTTGGCTTGTTTTTAAGGTTGATTACAAATATCACATGGAGGACGAGGATATGGATTCGAAAATTCGGTTGGGGCTGGATAGGGCACAAGCGACGGGCGAGGGTATGGATTTGAAAATTCAGTTGGAGCCGGATAAGGTACAGGAGATGGGTTCGTAGGTTGATAAAAATATTCTCCGGAAGTTGGAGGATTTATGTTTGGCTTCTCAATAACAGGTCGGTCTAGAAAAGCAATTAGAAATCCTAGCGCAGCCAGAACAGACAAAATTAAAGAAAATTTGATTATTTTCATTTTATATCTCCTTTTTATCCTATAACTTTATTCATTATATTCTCTTCCGTATTTTTCATATAAAGCTTTTATTTCAGCATCCTGTTTAGGTTCATAATCATAATGATTAAATCCTGAACCATATGCGGCTAGATGGACAAGATTGTATACAAGTGCATCACCGTTTCCTTCATCTGCGGGAACAACATTGCTTGATACATTTTTTATAATCCATTCTATAATATCATCACTATCTATGACATTATCATCGTTCTTTAATTTTTTTAGCGTTTCAATTGTTTTTGGTACTAGCAAACTATCCGGATATAACTCACCGATTTTAGAAACGCATATACTAGCAAAATCTAAACACAAGTTTTTTATTTCAGTATTTGTCATTCTAACTCTCATCTTAAAAGCACGATTTTATACTTCTTCTTTGGGTGGCACTATTAATAGTTTTGCTTTTTCATATGCCCTATCTCGTGTTTGTTCATCAGGAAATTTCATATCTATATGCTGATTTTTATACTGTAATTCAATAGTATAATTAGTATCTTGTTTTAAAAATGTATATTCCTTTTTTGCCATCCACAATAGTCCTTGCAAATTGAATGTAATTAAATCAGTATCACAATATTGTTGTTTCATTTTTTCACCTATTGTCTTTTATACTAAATTGGAAACTGTATATTCATAGGGGTCAGGCAAAGGATTATTTTTTGTATAGTTTTTACATTCTTTATATGTACCAAAAAATATAATATTTCCATCTGGTATTGATTCTCCTTCTTCTATAATAAAATATGTATCGTATTTTCCATTTTTTAACCAAACATTATAATTATTCATTTTTTTTTACCTATTGTCTTTTATACTAAATTGGTCATGAGCAAAAATATCTTTTAAAATTTTTCCAATTTCTTCACGAGCCATCGACCTAATTAAATCGCTAGTCCAATTATACTCATTTGTTTTTAAATCTTCTCTAATTACAGTACGTAATTCGGTTCTGAGTAAAGTTTCAAGACTAGCAGCATCTTTAGGAATAACCATTTCTGTGGTTAAGTCTTTGAGAATCCCTCTAATCTCACTGCGCATAACCGATTTTACTTCGCCTTTAATTAAATCTTTAATAGCGTTACGAAGTTCACTATCATCTGCAATATCAAGTTCTACTTTCATTTTATTCTCCTATTCCAAGCAGCAACAGCCCGAGTTTTTAATTCGAGAAATTCAGTTGACATATGACAAGTACGGCAACCTACTTTTACTTGTGTTGAATTTGCCTTATAAAGAAAGTCTGCCACTCCTCCACAATGAGCACAAGTTTCTAATACAACTGTGGGTTGAGTATTATCTTCGGTAGTCCATTTACGTTCAGTTAAACGTTCCATTTTTTCTCCATAAAATTTTAATAACTAAGCCACTGTTGAGCAAACCACTCATGAATACCATCGCTTGTAACTTGAAACTTTTCTATCCATTTTGAGTTTTCTAACCAACGAACCTCATAATCTCCATTTTCATTATCCATTCCTTTAGGAAAAAGTAAAAAAGAAAAACGTTCTCGTTTTGTTCCATCGGGTGGATATTTCCGTTTACTAAATCTCATTTTATTCTCCTATTAAAATCAAAATTTTATCCTTTTAATAAATGCATTAATTTAGAAACTTCATTTTCAAATTCAGGAAGAGTAAGAAAGGTTATCGTATCACGAGAATCGCCACCATCTTCTCTACGGTAATTAAACCATTCATCAACTTTGATGTTATTTAAGCCATAAACATTAGCATATGACCAAACAAGTCGCCTTCTTAAAAGATTTAATTCGTCCTCATTTTTAGCCCGATACCAATTATAACCTAATTCTGAAATAACATCGTTGTTTATATGTTCTATTTCATCAAATTTTAAGTTAATATCATGCTCTTCCGCATCACTCATTCTATCAAAAAGCTTTCCGTCCTCAGCTTGATATTGTTTAATTTTTCTGGTCTTAGTACCTTTTTGTATAGTAACATAATTAGGTTCAACTACTTCAGTTATAATTTCTTTCATTTTTTATTTCTCCGCAAGATAAATATCACCACAAGCGTTACAGCGATATCTTAATTTATCATCACTGCAAATAACTTTACGAAACACATTACATTTACAATCACATCTGAAAGCAGATTTATCTGTACCATCTAAATATAACATGGTATCTTTTTCTAATATTTCAATTATTGCATATTCTTCTTCTATATTGGCTTGCATCCTATTTCTATAACTTTCCACCTGTTCATCGGACATGAGAATAGCGTATGGACCAAACATACCTGTAAGGACTTTACGCCAATTTTCAACCTGCTCGGGGGTTAATTTCTCAGTTAATGAGCTTAAAGATTTATCATTATCCATTCTATCTCTCCTTTTTTTAATTTATGACCTAATTCTGTTATTTGCCAATCAACTCCTATTCGTAGATTCCAACTATTATATACTTTATAATCAACTAATTTACGATTATATAAAGAAAATAGTGTACTTAGCGATACACCTAAATCATAAGCGCTATATTGCTTTCCTAATTCCATCATTTTAAGTGTATTTTCCATTGGTTTAGTTAATTTTTTCATAATATAATTATATCATACTTTTTAGAATTTGTCAAGTGTCTGTTTTATAGAACCAGACTGTTGCTTAGACATTTGCCTCCATGCTGGATGAGGTGCAGATATAAAAAATAAACCTAACTTCATACAGCCTTTTTGGGCAACTTTGCCACAAGCACATATAATAGTTGGGTTTATTTTATTAACTAATTTCTCAATATGTTCTGTATCCGCAACATAACAAGAATCAGCACAATCTCCAATCATAGGGGACGAATTAATAACTCTGTATTCTTTACCTTCTGGTATCATTTCTTTTAAACGTCTACCAGTATGAGAGTTAGCCAATTCCCGACTCCATTCTTCATCGTTCTTAAACTGGTGCTTTTCAGATTGATAAGCATTTTGTAAAATAAAAAGTATCATATTAAAAATTTTATTCTACAGGGGCACGGATTACTTTTTCTTCTTTTTGCATTATTACACATGTTACAGAAAGTCTACCTTGCGCTTCAATAATGTGATATCCTTCTTTTCCATAAAGATTTATAGATTCCTGAAATTCTTTTTCTGTAGAATAGTCGGAAGCATTTAGAATTCTATATTCATATTCCATTTTTTCTCCTCTTAAAACTTATATTTTATTTTTCAAATTCATTAATTAAGATAGATAATTCTCCTTGCAATTGTTGTAATTGACTGATAGATAACCACATATAGGCACTTTCATTGCCGTCACTTCCTATAACTTCAACCATGAATACTCTTGTATTATTAATTCTATCGGGCTGTATATATAAATTTCCTTCACAATGTTTCCCACTACAAAAACAATCCATATTAATTACATTTTTTCCATCGTCTCTTTTAGCCATATTAAAAACCATCCTCTATTTCTCTTTACAATATTTGCATAAACATTTGTTTTTACTACGATTTACAAGCCATCCGACTTCTCTTGCTTCTTTAACACATTCTCTATAAGTTTCACCAACAAACTGATTATCTACCGGAATCCATTGCGCTGTATCCGGCTTAAAATAATAAATGTTGCCTCCAATAGTAATATGTTTTTCTATTTTATCACAATATAAATCTAAAGTATAACCTCCAACAATCACTTTAAAATTCCTTTTTTATCCTGTTGCATCTTTTTGTTCATAAAAAATTATTGTAAGAGAATCTGTTCCTGTTGCACTTTGGCTCGGTCTTTTTTGGATTACTGTTTGACATTTAGGACATTTATAATCTATTTTCATTGGGGATACCAATGTCTGTGTAGGTTCTAGTTTTCTCATTTCTGAATTACATTTAGGGCAAATCATATTAAAAGCCTTATTTTATACAGTTTATTTATAACTTGATATATAGTTATATCCCCAATCTACAACCTGTGAAAAAGTTTTTCCTTTTGCTGTAGGTAATGATACGCTTTGAGATAAGTCGTTGGTTATCCATTCTGGTCTGCACAAAGACAATGAAAATTCTTTATTGTTATATTCTACAGAAAAAAGCCAACCAAAATCTATAATCGTTTCTATTTTATCTTCTAGTCTCATTTTTAGCCTCTTAAAAAATCTATTTTATTATTGCCATTGCAATAGCATAAAACATACATATCGCCCACATCACAACAGTAATACATTTAAATACAAACCAAAAATAATCGGCTTTATTTTTTTTCATTTTATTCCTTCTAAAAATTCTACAATATCATCACGTTCAAAACCATCATCTGATATTTTATATTTTTCCAGTAATTCTATTGCCATATTCAATTTTAAATTTTCTGGTCTTTCCCTGCACCATTTTAATATGTTATAGCAATCAGGGTCATCTGGATTATCAGGATATAAATTTTGGCATTCCATACACCTGCCTACCCCATCATAATCTTCAGAATGGTTTTTTATAGAGTGTTTACATTTGGAGCAAATAATATTGGTCATTTTTCCTCATAAAAACTTTATTTTATCACTTCGAATACGTGCCCAACAAATTCGCCATTATATAATTGAAATGTATCTATATAAATTAGATTTTCATCTTTAATTGGATGTCCTGTTCCAGTAATACGGAATATGCGCTCTTCATTTTCTTCTTCTGTGGGGTCTATTAGACACCATATACGTACATGGTCAGTACCATTACCTTGTACCTGAACAGACAAGGGTTTTGCACCTTTCGGTAACAAAATAGTATTATAATCTTCTACAATAAGTTCATATTTCCATATCATCATTCCATTTTATCCTTTTAAAAACCTAATTTTATTTTACTTCCTTTAAAATTAAACTTTTTAAACGTTCTCCAGCATAATCCCAAATAGTATCAAAAAGTGATTTCATATCATTTAAAGGAACAATTTGATATGTTTGAAACTCTTTATTATTTACACTTACTTTTATATGCATGTCAATTTCTCCCGAATATTCTCTGGAACAAGGGGAAAGTTCAATCGAAATATTATCTAATTCTATTTTATTCATTTTATTCCTTGTAATTTCATTCGCCTTTCTAGATTTTCGCTCTCAAAAACAAGTTTTATTCCTAATATGCGACTCAAAAATGGTATATCGAAGTGCATATTTGTTTCACATTCAGAACATAAATCTACCTTTATTCCATTAATTTTGGCTTCGTATATACCAGACCATTCGATAGCTGAATCTCTAACTGTGTATCCACATAAATCACATGTAATTGTAGAAGTATTTTCTGTTTTTCTCATTTATTTACTCCATAAAAGCTTCATTTTATCTCTATAAAAATCTTATTTTATACATTTTGCATAACTGACTAAATCAAAAAACTTTGGAAATTTAGTATCTGATTTGATATAGTTTATCATTTTTTTCATAGCACGTTCTTTATGGGCATTATTAGCAAAATGCGGATAGGCATAATGGTATGCTCTTTCCGCATATAATACAATTCTAAATTCTTTTAGTTGCTCCAATAATTCATTATCCATTTTTATATTATAACACACTTTTCAAAATTTGTCAAGTTTTTTTAGCAATTCGTTTTATATCTTTTAATTGTACCTGACCATTTGCGTATGCAATAGATACATACTTGATTATCTTTAATTATTTTTCTAATCCGTTTATTTCTATATATTTTATTATCAACTGCTTTAATTCGCATATTTTCGTCCTTTTTAGAGTCTCATCCGAGAATTGCACTCGGATTTGAATTTTAGGAGAATCCTGTGTTATCTTTTTACACCAATGAGACATTTAGGAGCCTCATTCCGGATTTGCGCCAGAATTACAAGCCTAAGACGCTTGTGTGTTCTCTGTTACACTAATGGGGCATGTACTCGTACTTGTATTTAGTTGTCCGCTATAAGTTTCTTCAATAATCCATCTATTCAGTTCTTCTCTACAATCAGTGCAATTTGTGACCATAACCACACAATTATTATAATAAATTCGCCTTGTAATCGGTCTATGATAATGAGTATCTGCCTCCGCTATAAACGATTGGGGTATTGATAAATTTTTCATCTCTCTTCTTTCTCACCTCCATTCTTTTCCGTATAAGTTAAGTTAATGGTTGTTTTTTGTAGTGGGGAGTCTTTTTAGGAGCGGACATCCCCGGCTATATTAATCCATATATAACCTATATTAT
>Ga0315294_10000656_pt1 | contig 37487 bp, 60 predicted proteins | sample YL17G13_40_MG_FD_203626 | JGI IMG/M metagenome (GOLD analysis project Ga0315294, IMG submission 203626) | Sediment microbial communities from Yellowstone Lake, YNP, Wyoming, USA - YL17G13_40 | ecosystem: Environmental > Aquatic > Freshwater > Lake > Sediment | place: USA: Wyoming | collected...
TGGATTGCTTATAGAACAGTGCAATCTGCACTATAAATAAAAATAAAAATATTTTACAAAAACAGTTGACAAATAAGACAAACTATACTATAATATATGTGTAAGTGAGTGCGGGACATAAACTTACCAGGAGAAACAAAATGATAACAAGAATGATGAATGAAAATGATGCATATGAAGCAAGAGAAGCCGCTGAAGGCTTCATCCTTGAAGATGGAATGATGTTTGCCCGCGTCCACGTCGAAAGCGACGAAGACGGATACGTTCTCGTTCCCGGCGGGATTAATCACATGACCGTCGATTATTCTAAGTTGTTTTCAATTTTTGATCTCGAAACAAAAACGTTAGTATATGAAGCATCATGCTCGCAAGACGAGTATGGTTTTATAGTAGAAAAATAATATTTCCACCTACCCGGCGGGGTGAAGTGATACGCCGGGAATACCGGTAAGGAGAAAACATGAAAAATAATTTTTTTTGGTTAAAAAAATATATGGCAAAGTCGTACATTTTTCGGGAGAGATGGATAGGTCTTCCTAAAAAAGGTGTTGAAGGTTACTCATCTCGTCTCAACCACCTATTGCTTATTGAAAATGGTAGTAAATATTTTATAAAAATTGGTGATGTTCTGGATGGAATCAGAACGGTTGGTATTACTGAAAAGCAATTCGTTCGAATGTTTCGAATTGAAATATTGAGACGTTTTTTTTTGTATTGTTTTTGGGGAGTAGAGAGTAATGAGTTCTCGAAACCGAAAAAGTAAACCCTACCCGGCGGGGTGTCGGTCGCCGGGAATACAAAAAAAATGGAGACTAACATGAAAAAAAATGAAGTCAAGTACATAATTGAAAGGAAAGCAAGCGAGATAGATAGGATGGAGTTCAATCATATTATAACTGGCGTAGAGGTAAGGGTTTTGTGGATTGAACGTAATGCGGAAAAGTTGCCACTTAACAAGAAGATTGACTCATCGGAGGCTAGACAAGACAGGATGAACCAATTTCTTACCCAGGCTACAGGGTTATCTATTTCAGAGGTTGACGAGGTTTTATGGTGCGTCGATAATGGGAAATGGAACGAAAAAACTAAGGCCATAGCGCAGAAAGTTATTGACGCATATAATTCAAGATAATTTTATCAGAGCGCACCTACCCCGGCGGGGTGCCAGTTGCCGGGGAACAAATCAAATGGAGACTAACATGACGAAGAATGAAGCCGTAACGGAAATAGTCAAGAGAAATGGAATATGGGAAGTTGTTGGAAAAAAAACCGGTATCATATATTTTTCAGGTACGCTTTTTGGTTGCTGCTCAGTAGGAGACGAATACGACTCCGAAGAAAAGGAAGTCAATGAAATGAAATCCAACCGAATTTCCACAAACGCACTGGCCGACCCATCATAGTTTATTCCACACCTACCCCGGAGGGTGCAGTGATACCCGGGGAATACAAAAAGGAGAAGCAATATGAACGACACAAAATACGCATGCGCAATACGTGATTGTAAGTGGCTACACTCGCTAAACAAGAAAACGCAATTTGAGGTAATAATAGAGTCGGCGAAGCCAACAGTGTTATTACTGTGGCTCCAAACACATGAGATTGAAGTACCAGATATCGTGTGGTTAATTCTTGAAAAAATGAAAATTGACTTGCCAGCAGACAAGTCTGATATAGAGAAAGAGTTGTTGGATTGGCTTACTTACATGGACGAAGAACAAAATAGGCACGAATATCAGGCGACAGGAGTATTATGATCGACTGGGGTTATTGCCGGGAAACAAAAAATGGAGAAATAAAAATGAAAATAACTAAAGAATATCTTCGTAAGCAAAATGCTTGCGAAGAATCATTAAAATTTGGCACCGAGCATGACATACTCGGTATGGAAGCTGTCCCGCTCATGGAACGATTGATTGAGCTTGAGGAAGTTGACTGGGCATTGTGGCTTTTGGTTCGAGTGATGAGCCGCAAGCAATGCATTGAATTTGCTTGCCACTGTGCGCGTTCTGTACTTCATATTTTTGAAGAACGTTTTCCGGGAGACGAACGGCCACGAAACACAATTGAACAAGCGGAGAAGTTTGGAACGCTAGACTTTGATGAAAAAATATGTAAAGCCTACGCCGCCAACGACGCCGACGACGCCGCCTACTACGCCGCCAAAGCCGCCACCAACGCCGCCTACTACGCCGCCAACGACGCCAACGCCGCCAACGACGCCGCCGCCTACGACGCTAACTCCGCCTACGCCGCCTACGCCGCCAAAGCCGCCAACGCCGCCTACGCCTACGCATCCAAATGCGACAAAAAAGTAAAACTTGCCGATCTTGTCAGGATTGGAATAGATATGATAGGCAAAGTTTCAATCACTCATAGTTAGGATATAAACGGAGTAGAGAGTAATGAGTTCTCGAAACCGAAAAAGTAAACCCCACCCGGAGCTAATCAGGTGGGGGGGGGTTGGTTGGGTTAAATCTAATAAGCCAAAACCGGGGTCCTCATTGCTATCATACCCCGGAAGATAGAGAGTGATAAAACAAAAATGATACCTATAGTATAATCTTTTTTTTGTATTTGTCAATACTATCTTGAAAAAAATAATTTTATTATTCCTGCTGATGCTCCCAATAAACCCAATGCCCCACCAATCACCCAAAAAAAACCTTTGATTTTTTCAATTATCTCGGAATTTTCTTTTGTTTTTTGAGCCACTCCGGGATTGATTCCGTCCCCCATCATTAACATTTTTAGGTCCCTCGATATCTTTGTTAATTCGGAAAGGTTGGCTTCCATTTTTGAAATCATCGATAATATAGAAGCAGGTCCAGTATCGATTATTGACGCCTTGATGGTTGGATACGTTGTGACAAGGTCGGATAGAATCCTGAATGCACCAGTCTGGTCTTGCAGTTCTATCTTCTGAGCAATATCACATGTTTGCTTACAGTCTTGTTTTTTATTTTGAGCCATTTTTGCCATCCGGTATTCCAATTATGGGCCTAACGAATCCTGGAATAATCTCCGGGAATAGGACGTTAAGAAAATTCAACGCGTAATACGCGGCATCATATGCCGTTTTCAATTGAACCTCAAATTTTTCAGGGTTCTTTTGAATTGAAGCACACCCGGAAAAAAAAAGCATTAAAACCAGCACAAAAACTGTTAAATTTCGTTTCATGTAAACTCCTTTTTTTAAAATCGTTATAAATTCAATGTCCACACACTTTATAAAACAACTTTGTTTTATCGAAGTGTAGCGGGGTTATCGTAAAAATACAAATCGATACAAGACAATCTAAGCGTTTATCAATATGTTTTGTTATTTAAAAACTGCAACGTCTAAAATTGGCTCATATCGATTTATAAACATTGTCTATTTTTAGTCAGGTGGATAAACTTTGTCGTACATCAATTTTCCATTGACACCGAAAAAAGTATTTTGCAGGGTCTGTTGTGTACAATTTGCACCGCCAGCTCCCCAGGGGTTTCCGTGATGCAATGCGAATTCCTGAAATGAACCGGTTGTATATTCTGTTGTGGCAAGCCCAAACACCCTAAGCGCTCCAACAGTCAACCCCGCATTGTATGAGCTGCCGGAATTCTGAGTGGAAGATATAATCCTGACCCCATCCTTGTATAGAGATATTTCCGTATTATTTCCATTTTTTTTCAAATACAATATGATGTGGCTCCACACTCCAGCAACCAATCCGCTACTTATCGCCGAAATCCCAAAGTCTTGGACCGCATTCGTTTGTTTTGCAATACTTAGGTATCCGGTCGTAGCGAGCATTCGGAGAGCATAGAAATCTCTTTGAGTGTCTTCTCTCCCAACAGAAAATATTCTTTGATTTGAAGCGATTGAAAGGGGTCTGAATAGAAATGAAAATGAAATTTCATTTCTATCCGGCATACTTCCAATTTTGTCAAACGATGCTTGCGGTACAGTTATGTATGCATCTACTGCATTTGACCTCCATGACACCAGGTTTAGAGCGGTTGCATCAGTGAACTGCTTTACGTTCGAATTCGTTATTGAATTATTTCCGAGCGGACCAAGGGAGTGGTCGCAAAAATTGACAACCTCATTTCCCTCAGACTGGATAGAAAGTTGGCAGGTATAGTCCATCAATGCATGCTTGGTCACGTCCCAAAGAATTAGAACGCACGTGCCGGAATTTACGTTCCTTCGAATTCGGAGAATGCAATATTTCCGATTCACGGTTCCGGCGGAAATATCCTTGACATCCGCCATTTCAACGATATCACCTGGAAGCAAGGTGTATGGGAAACTTGAGTCTACCAGGGAAATCGACGTTTCGATGTAAGGTATATGTTTTTCCGCAAGTATGTATTTTTGCATATTGCAAGAATGGGTTTTGATATATGCAAACCTTAGGTCTTCATGAACGTGATGCGTTTTAAATTTCGAAATTGACCAGGACTTGTCCGGGGTATTGTCCGATTCGTAAAATAAAGCTTTTCCTTGAATGTTTTGGTAGCCCCAAAATCCTTCAATATCGTTTTTGATATCCTCTTCAATCGTCCGTGAGTAATTGAATGAAACGATATCCGAAGGAAAAATTTTATGGACCGAGGTTATATTTCCAGGTTCAATTGCGATCAATTCTAATTTTCCAATTGCGTTCACTCGAACCATACAGGAAAATGAATCTTGAAACATTTTCAAGACTTCCGCAGCAGACTGATCACCTTGCTGCGAAAACGCGACGGATAGGTCTGAACCTGACTGAAACTTTCTTCTTTGCAAAACAGCCAAAAACTCCTGATTAACCGCGGATGTTTCATCAATTTCCAAATCGGAACCAACCATTTTTAACATTTTTTTTAATGCAGTAATAGGGGTTAACCCTTTCCATCCGTATGTTGGCCAGCATTTTAATTCAGTGGGGAGAGAGTCTCCAGACGCATTGATTAGAACTCTCACAATCGACTGCCCGTTTATGTTCCTCGCTTCTTTCGTTACCGAAAAGTTAGGAACGTCAACGTCGCCCGTCTTCAATACTTTTGTTACAGTTTCGCTTCCATCCGTGGTTGGCGTGTCAAATGCGATATAAGTTTTATCGTTTCCAACCTGATTTACCTGGTACGCCGTTATGACACCTCCGGGATAATTTGCAGACACAGGGATTTTTGAAGTGTCGATAACTCCAACACCGAATGCTATATATTTACCAGCGTTCAGCCCTGCATTAGCGTATTCGCTTTCTGATATTTCATTTGAGAATGGATTTGAAAATACCTGATTTCTGTCTTGAATTTTAAGGTAAAAAATTCCATTTTCAACTCCTTTGTCCTTCACGAACCCCCTACAAATTGTGTTTGCATCGGAAAGGGTCCCGTCCGATTTTTTCTTCATGAACATAACGTCGATATGATGAATATTCGCAAGCTCCGTTTGTATTTGCCAAAATGCCGCGTTATTGGTTTCGACAATTTTCAGCGTTATTTCGTTCGCCTCAAACTCCCCAACACTGGAAACAATCTCGAAGTTTTCCAGGATTGCACCGGTTAAAAATTGACGAACCGTACCATCGAAGTCAACTGACTCCGTGTCTCCGGTTGTCAGGTACTGATACCCGCCGCCGGCAACAAATTTGATGTATATGAAAATTTCATTTGCCATTAAATTACCTCCGAAAATTTAAAATTTAATTCTTTGTCTATTTGGAGTCCCAACAATTCGTTTTTGTTAAGCCTGGGAGAAACTTGTGTCATTCCGCCATAATAAAACGGGTCTGAGGCTCCCAGGGATGGATAGAAAACGACTCTGTTTTCCATGCATATATTTTCAAGTTCATTCGCTTCCGCCAGAGTTCCAAAGTTTAGAAATTCACCCTCGAATGACTGAACCTGATTGACCAGGAATTTTGTTCCGAACTGGTTTTCAACTTCAATTCTCCTTGATAGGTTTCCAGCCTCAATCCCGGAGGCATAACCGAATGCCGGAGAAAAAACATTCGAACAATTAATCACTTCCCCAACCTGGTAGACTGACTGAGCAAGTGAAGAATTTAAGTTTATTTTTATTCGAAATTGCTTGAAAGTTTTCGTCCCGGACGGAATTGCATAATTAATTATATATGTATAGGCCGTCAACGTTCCAGAGTTGTTCTTTTTTCTTTTCGTAATTGTTTTTGTTAAAAATGTGGTACTGGTTACGTTGGCAAAATTGTCTGAACTCAATTGAAGTTCAAAACTATCACCGCCGACAATTGTACAATTTAAGTTTGAGTTTATCAAAAATACGCCTTCCGTTGAATATGTCGTTGTATTTCCCGCATCCCCAAAAGTGAGATATACATTTGCCGCTTTCGTAGCCTTCCAAATCCGTTGCGGGTCAAGCGTTATGACATTCGAAACGGGAAATCCGGTCAGCGATGATGTCGCCGTCGGGGTGAAAAGTTTTGCGTTATTTCCATAATATACTTTGTAATTCATTTATAACTCCTGCATAAATGTCTTGTATCCGCCGACATTATTTATTGCGAGACGTTTCAAAATTTGAACAAGGGCGTAGTCGTCCGGGAATTTCACTTTATCAAATCCTTGCTTTATTGACGAAATGAATTCTCGCGCCAGGCTGGATTCCCTCGCCGTATTTGTTTCGCCTGAAACTCTTATGTTTATATCCATTGCTCTTCGGCCTGCCGGTTCAATGCCTCTTGAAATCGGAAGCGATGGAGAAATTGACGATTCCCCGTACCCAGTAGAAATATTGAGAGATTGAATTGATTCAAGATTTGATTTTAGGTCAACGACGGATTGATTTACTGACTCAATTTGAGACTGAAAGGAAAAAAAATCGTTTTCCATGCTCCCCGCTGCCAACGTTGCAGCCTTTGCGGTTTCTTCAAGTTCAACCTTCGACGTTGCAAATAGATCATCTTGAACGACAGCATCAAAAACCATTGCGGGCGTGTTGGCTGCGGTATCCTGGAAATTGAGCATTTCCGCCGATGCTTTTTTCATTGCATCAGGTACGCTCCCGCCCAACGTTTCGACGAGGAGCAAAACGGCATCGGTAACAAGCTTGAAGCCTTCGCCCATCGTCTGCTGTTCCGTTTTTATTTTTGCCTGGTTTTCAGAAACGAACCCCAAGGCTGTGGCCTGTTCAATGATCGCCTTCGTTCCGTCGTCAAGTATCCATCCAAAATCCGTAGAAAGAAGATTAATTCTTTGGAGCTGGCCTTGCATCATTTGAAATATTTCGGCATCAGAGAACCCGGCTTTTTGCAATTCGGAAACCTGATTTTTCAACGTCGTTTGGTAGTCGTCGAATTGCCCTTGACTTTCAACCCGGAAAACGTTTGTAAAGTTCGTCATTGCCTGTCCCCACCCCTTAACGGCGTTGACAAGTGTTTGATTTTCGGCAACCTTTTTTTCATATGCAATCATGTCATCGTATAGCTGAATTGAAGCGTTTCCAAAAACGGCTTGAAGGCTTTTTGCCTCTTCGAGCTTTCTCTCCAGCTCATTCAAGTTCATCAATTTCGACATGTCGATTTCGTCCGGCTTCTTTCCGCCGAATATTTCATTTTTCAACGCTGCAATTTGAGACTCAAGTTCCGTTGTATCGATCGACTCGAGCATTTTCTTATACCCGGAAAGTCCGGCTTGACTTGACTTTTGTATATAGTCGAAAATTTCTTGAACAAAGACCCCTTGCTTTTTCATTTCTTCGAACATCAAGACCCAACCGGTCGTAGCCGCTCCACCCTCGAGACCAAGCTGCCTTGCTTTTTCAATCAGCGCATCAAATGCTTTTCCGAAATTTTCCGCAGTTTCGGAAGCACCCGCAACCCCCTGCGTAAATCCTGAAAAAATATTTCTAAGACGTTCAGACCATTGATTGAAGTTTTCAAAGGTAATATTTGAGGTTCGAATCATTTCACCAAATACCGCGTTCATTGCCCGGCCAGCCGAACCAACCCCACCGATTGCCTTCGCTGCCTTTTCAAGTTCTTTTGTCCAATCTCGAGTTATTCCGGACAAACCTTTTAGGTCTCTTTCGATTGCTTTCAATTCCCCTGACTTTCCTTTCAACCATGAAAATAAAGCTCCAACAACCGAAATCGCCCCGGAAAGAATTCCAAGGCCAGCGGATATTTTTCCCAATATTCCCATGAATCCGGTGCCCGACTCTTTCCACGCTTTCATTCCTGCAATCCCAGCAGACAGACCGCCGGTCAATCCTGAAATCATCCCGGCGGTCTTCGAGGATATTAGTCCCATTTTTTCAAGAGATGAAACCGCCGTATTGGTTGCCTGAATAAGCGCCTCAAAATTATCAGTAGTTTTCTTCGTTGTTTCTGACGTTTGTTTCATTCCTGAATTTGTGTTTTTCATCGCTGAGGCCATTGCTGAAAATATTGGATTGAATTGTCCCATCAATCGAAGCATGTCGATTATTTTTTTATTTGCCTCGTCTATTTCGGTTGTTATTTTTTGAAATTCCGGTGGAACTTCGGAGCCGGCCGTGATAAATGTATCAGATAGAGAAGACATTTCATCCCTCATCTTTTTCATCATCACGACGTCAGAAAGGATTTCTCCCTTGAACTTTGAAAAAACATCAATTAGAGCCGTTGTTTTTACCTGAAACGGTTTCAATTGATCTTCCGTCAAGAGCCCTAAGGATTTCCGGTATTCGTCCGTGGCCTCTCTCAAGTCCTTTTGTTCTTTTGCGGTTGCATTCATTCCCTTTATGAGCGCATCAAGCGCATCCTTTCCGCCAAAAATGGCGTAAAACGTATCATCAATTGATTCCTTGTATTTCTTTTGGCTTTCCGTTGCCTTGATGGTTGCGTCTGAAATGTTTTGAATCGAAACTGGGACCTTTGCGCCCTGGTCCGTAAATGACTTTGTCAACAAATCCGTTTCCTTTTTTAACGATTCGGTCGCCGGTACACTTTTGAAAATTTCTTCCCGATGCGCATTATATACTGAAACTAAACCGGCAACTTTCTGAGATAATTCAGCAGCGGAAATTGAAGAAATTTTAAGTTTGCCTTCGTATTCGGAGATCGCAGGGTTTACTTTTTCCACAGACCCACCCAATCCATCCATCCCACCCTTCACCTTTATGGTTCCTTGTTCTATTTTTTTATTGGCTTCGTTCCACTTTGCATAGTCCGAAGCCATTTTCTCGCCATAACGGCCACCCTGAATGGCTTGCATAATTCGCATATATCGAATTCCAGTATCCTCAATTCCCTGGAAATCAATGTTCATCCACCGCAATTGAGTCGACGTCAACTTAATTGCATCTGTCATTTTTCCGAAACGGGATACCGCCATATTGGTCGTTTTTGCATTATCACGCTCCCTTGCCTCAATTTCGTCGAATTGAATTCCTAAATCTTTCATCAACTCAACGATGATCGAAACTTCTGCCGCAAGAGCAACTAATGCGACTATAGGGAGAGCGGCAGTCAGTGCAACCATTGCCGTATTCAGAGCAACCGACGCAGTTACCGCTGCCCACATCTGAATTTGGACCGCGGTCATCCCAGCAGTCATGGACGTGAACCACGCAACCGCAGTTGTTCCCATTACGATCAGCGCCTGCGTATATCCCGCAACCTTGACAGTTCCAAACGCAACTGCAGCAGCAATTGCAACTTTGTCAAGTCCTCCGGCATAATCAGAAATATAAGAGACGACGTTTTGAATTGGAGAAATAATTGTTGTAATCGCATTTGCAGCGAAAGAAATCGCGGACCCAAAACCTCGAAAAAATGTCACAATTGAATCCCAATTTTCCGTCACGGTTTTTGCGACCTGTCCAATTGCATCTCCAATTGATTTTCCAAGCCCCTGAAAGGCTCCCTGTATTTCTGCACTCCCCAATCCATCTGAAATTGATTTGAAAAAACCGGAAGCCTCAAAACCTTCAAGTAATCCGGTTCCAAACGCCTCCTTAATGTCTGCAATTGCCAATGTAAGTTTTTGCTGCGCGTCAACGAATCCGGTTATGCTTGTATTTGCGTACCGCTTTTCCAATTCTCCCAGGATTGCCTCTTGAATTTTTGCTGCATCACCGGTTTTCAACATTTCGTCGATTACTTTCTTTTGATCTTTTGAGAAAACAATTCCGGCCTCACGAAGACCCCTTAGGGCAATATCGGGATGCTCCAATGCCATCGCAAGTTTTTTTGCCATATCGGTAGCGCTCTGTTGAGTGACAACCCCATCCCCAATTGACCGATTGACCGATATAGAAGCCCGTGTCACACGATCAAGCAATTCCGGTTGCAATTTTTGTTGAATAAGCGTTCTCTGAATTGATTCGGCGACTTCATTTTGAATGTTGAAGGTTTGCTGCATTACGCCCGCATACGCGCGCAGGTCTCCTGCTGTTCTACCGTATGCCCCACCGGCCCCATCAAGTGCGTTTTGAAGCATTTGAAGACTTCGAGTGCTCTCCGTTGCCTCTCCAATTGACTCTGAGAAAAAGCGGACCCCCTGCCATGCAAGAAAAAGTGCCCCCGCGGCCTTCGCCATATCAATCAGACTTTTTGAACTCGTCTCCGTTATCTTTTGATTTTTTTGGAGTGAAGTTGTGGTTTGGTTCGTTTCCTTTTGCAGTTTATCAAACGCCGTACCGGTGGCGTTTATGTTTGTGATTGCTCCCTTGCTGTCAACTTCTATCTTTAGTTCAATATTTGGCATCCGAGTTCCTTTATAATTTCAATGTACACACACTTTATCAAACAACTTTATTTTATCGAAACGTCAATGGGTTATCGAAAAAATGTAAGTTGACACAAGCCAATTTAAGCGTTTATTGATATGATTTGCTATTTAAAAACTGCAACGTCTAAAATTGGCTTTAATTAATCCACGTAATCGTTCTATTTTTTCAAAAAAAGCAAAAGTGTTTGTGAAACTTAACTTTTAACGCTTCCGTCCTTTTTCCAGTTCTTGTTTTGCTCTTTTCGTTGCTATTTCGACTTCTTTCGAGTGAAGCATTGAAATGCGATACAAAAACTCTTGCAATATTTCCCCTGAAAAACCAAGGTCCTGAACCGCGACCGGAAGTAAACCGGATTCAACCGTGAATGAATTCACGCATTTGTTGAACCATCGAACTACGAACTTATCGAAATCTTCGAGTTGTTCATAGAATCCATTTACCTTATTTTTCCAGTCACGGTCCCAGAGCTCTCGATATTTCAGGAAGTTAGCAAATTTGATGCATCAGGTATGAAGTTGTTGAAGTTCGTACATATACCAAACACCCATGATTGCAGAGTATTTGAATCCGTCACATCGCTTTCGTTTGTTTTTTCAACGGGAAGGGTAAAAAGTCGGTCAACAATTAACTTTTTGTTTTCGGGTGAATATGGGACGTCGGCTCCATCAGTTGACTTAATGTTTTTCCATCCAACTAACGCGGATGCTGCAATCCTTGATCTTTCCGACGACATCACGGTAATGTCCATCCCATCAAGCATGTTTCCAGTCTTTGAGTTTTTGAACCACTTCGTCCGGGATTCGCTTTGTTCTTTTTGCCCGACAAATTGGATTAGAAATTCGACATCCTTTAGAGCGCCTTCCGAATACGGAAGTTTGAAGTATTTTTCTGTGAACTGTGAAGTTAAATCTAATGTAAGCATATTTTTCTCCTTAACCGGTCTTATGCCGGAAATGTTTGTGCTGCAATTGTATTGACAATCGAAAACCTCGGAAGCACCGAGGACATGCCTGCGGGATTTCCGACCGCTTCCGCGACCATGAAGGTTCCATCGACAGATGTATCGTCAACGTTGTAGGTCGGCACGTCAACTTGAAGTCGGGGTAATTGAAAATTGAGAACATAAGGGACTGCCTTTGTCGGAATACTGCCCGGGCTCATAAAGGTAATGTCCGCCTTGTAGGAAGTGGCTGCCTGATGTTTTGCGAAATAAGCAGCGGAGGCGGTATCCTTGAAAGTGAAACCCATTTTTAATAAGATTTCAACCGGTTCATTCGCCGTGTCGGTCGGCATTGCGATTGCATCCGAACCTGACGGTATTGGGTTGACTTTTACCGGCCTCTTGAATGTTAGTTCCAGGGAGGTTGGATTGATTTCATCCGAACCGGACAAGGCAACGTTTGCATCGCCAACTACGTCCTGACCATTGTTCATCCGAACTACGCAGTGATCGAAAATTGGGTAAGGTCCAGGAACGGCAGCAGGAAAACCAAGGGCTTCCATGTTTGTGATTTGTGTCGGTGACCCCAGGTACAACTTATCGCCGATTCCAGAAACCTTAATTTTCAATTGCCCATCATACATCAATGTGATTTCATTGATATAGATAGATGGGATATATTTCAGCTCCACGCCTTCCTTTTTCCAGAACGAAAAAAGACAATCTTCGATTTGAGCCGGTGTCAATTTTTTTCTCATAACGCTGACATGAGTTTGAACGCCGGTGCTTGTAGTAGAGCTGTACTGTCCGAAAAATGCAGTCATAATTTGCAAAAAAGCTGCACTGTTGTATGTGACGTCCATCTCGGACGAAAAAGGCTGTTGAACATAATTGGAAGCCTGAAAAACGGTTCCCATTCCGCCGCCGCCAGCCTGCATTGCGTTTGACAGTCTTTCTCTTTCTCCCGTACCGGCTTCATGTGTAGTTATGTTTGCAGTTTTCGAAGACGGAAAAACCGCCGTACCCCACGCCGCTCCGACTGTATGAACAAGCGCCACTGGCTTGTCGATATATGAGAGTTGATCTGTAGCCATATTTTTCTCCTTTTAATAAATTTTTGTGTAACGGATATCCGGTATATAAACGGACATCCTAATCATTGAGTCCATCGCCATTTCCATTCGACATTGAATATCTCCAACGACGGTACTCATTCCCATCAATGCAGTATCGAAGTCGTCTGCGGTTCCTATCATCACATTACCAGACGATGGAACGCTCGTGAGCGACCGGGCAACTGAAATTTTCAAAGCCCACTTTTGATCCGCCTGCTTTCCAGCTTTCTTGACGCTAGAAAGAAGATCGATTCCGGCAATGCAAAAATCCTTGTCTTGCATTGGAGTACTGTTATCCTGGAATTCGAAGTTCGAATTTCTGTACCCGGCGGAAACCAGTTTGGCAACAAATGCATCTTTCCAATCTATGAATGAAGCCGTCATCTTGTCACCACAACGGAAGAAACCATATTGACCGTTGAAATTTTGTTTTCTTCATCAATAACAAAAATGGTCCCGTTCGTCAATAATTTCTGATATTCGCTGCCGGCATCACTCATCCATGCCGATGCAGCTTCTCCACTTCCTTGAAGCATTTGAGAATAGCAATTATACCGACTTTTCAACAAAACAAGACGGTCAATGTCCGATGGATTAGCAATGCCGTCCGCAAAGACTATTTTGTATTGATTTTTCAAGTCGGATATAACCGAATTGAATGAATCTAAGATGATATCCTCAATTTCTTCGTCGGAAGTGAAAAAGCCTCCAATCCTAAGTTGACCTTCTTTCACATCGGAAGCGGTAACGGAAGTTGAAACCAACTCCCGTACAACCGAAAAGAATGCCATAAATGTGGGTGCTTGAGTATTGATTACCGATGAGACTTCAACCCTATTCATTAGCGCCGTTTCTAAAAGATATGTATAGGGAACTGAGAACAAAATTTTATCCGCGTTGACCGTGCATGAACCGGAATAAATTTGTGATCCGGTTGTGGAATTGTATACCTTTACGGTTGCGGAGTAGATTGTGTCTCCCTGTTCTTTCTTGACGGTCAATGTGAAATCAGCCGTTACATCTTTCTTGACGATTGTCGGAAATAGGGTTGAAGTCCAGGTAGACATTATTCACGCCTCCCGCGTTTAAGTTCGGGTTCTTTCTTTTCTTCCTGGATAGGCTCAAGTGACCAGCCCTCATTGATAAATTTTTGAACTTCGGACGCCTTAACCTCGATGTTAAGATTTTTGATAGAAAATAATTTAATTATTTCTTCTTTTTCGGTGTAAAGAATTGCACCGGCGGCCAGAAGCATTTTTTCTTGCATTCGATCTTTAGGAATAACTATTTTTTTTGATTTTGGAAAAATCAATTTGCTCATATTACACCTGTATTCTCTTTGAAACGACAGCTTTCATTTTTCGAGGGTCCATTATCCCAAATCCACAATTCATTTCAATACAATATTCAGTTTTTGCAGGGTTTCCGGTCGTTTCGGCAGTGATAGAAAAAGAAATACCTGCTTCCGGCTCAATGTATGATAGCTTGTCAAGTCCGCTGGTCGTATTGCTTGTGAATACATCCTTCATTACCATTATGATTGCATCGTTAGTTGTAAAAAGATTGTAAATGTCATACGAATATGGAGATGAGGAGCCGTTTGTATCTTCGTAGACAAACGCTTCCTCAAACGTTTCAATTCCGTACAGACGACCAATAAAGGCCTCTCTAAAAACATCGTTCATAATGTTTTCTACAAACAGATTTTTCCCGGTCATTTCCGTTCTAATATTTGCCGCATCGTCAAGGGAAATATACGCATCTATTTGTTCAGTTACACCCATTTTCCCGAACTCTTTTCTCAAGAGGTTGAAATCATTTAGACACAATTTGTTGTCGGTTCCGGTGCAAGAGTAGCTATGTTCAGCGCTAAGAGCAAGCATGAGCAATTGAGTTGAGATATAATTTTTCATTGCAATGTAAAAATTGTTACGGACGGTTGCCTGCTTGTCAATTGCGGACGCTAAAATCGTTTCATCGTAGTCAACCCAAACGCCAGTTGGATTTTGGTCCGCTGGAATATAAATTTTTCCAGCTTCGTAAGATTGGGGTTCAACCCTTTCCTTTGCATTCCTTAGTGAAATTACTGGCATCCCGGTCAATGTTTCGAGAAATACGCCGTTTTGCCCTTTGCCTAAAATTTGCTTCATTACCCTACGCGCACAGGGTGACAATTGCCGAAGGACTGATACAATTTTTGGCATCATGTATAACATGTTTTGTCCAACCTGAGTGTCCGCGGTTCCTTTTGTGAAATTAAATTGAAACGGCTGCATAGTCATCGTTTCACCTCCTTAAAATTTTGATCCCAAAGCCTTTTTAGCTGTTTTTGGGTCAAGTGTGGAATTATAGTCAAATGCCATACTTCCGGCATCCATTTTTCTTTCAACCGAACCACCACCGCCCGCAACACCGGGGATTGATTGTTTCAAAAAATGCGGTTTTTCTTGAATTAACGCTGCCATTTTTTCAACAGTAAATCCGGGATAGAGCTTAGCAAAGTCATCAACCGAAGCCGGATTAATGCCGGGAACACTCGAAACAATTTTTTTGTATTCGCTTTCTTGCTTTTCCCTTTCGAGGGCTTCAACTTTTTCCTTCATTGCTGGAACGGTTGCGGCGAATCCTTTTAGTAAATCAACTTCCTCTTGAAGTTTTCTAATCGCCTCTTTGGCTTCGTCCGGCAATTCATATTTAACCGGTTCAATTTTCGGTATTTCCGTTTTTATTTCCTGAATAATTTCCGGGATTGTTGCTGGAGCAACCGGAGTAATATCGACAGTTGTTTCATTTTCCACGCTTTCCCCCTTTTTTATCTTTATCTTTTTTGCCACACGGCATACTTACCTCCTATTTACCTTCAATATATTTTCGTCCCGGTGGATATCCATCGCGCCAGGTTTCCAGAATAGACCATGTTTTGAATTGCTTAGATCAATTATATTTCTATTAAATTCCTTTTTTGAATTTTTTTCAGTAACCCACCTTGAAAATGCTTGATCTCCCCGCATCATCATGATTGAGTGAAGTTCGCTACTCCAGTTCCTCACTTCAAGAGTGAAGTCACATCCAGCCAGGTAGATTTTCCCGGAGTGAAATTTCAATAAGTAATAAAAAATGGCAGCGAACCCACCGGACATTGCCGGCCCGGGCGCCGATTTTCCAAATGTCAAAATTGAATCGCACGGGGTACCGGATTTCTGAACTAATCGATTGACAAGATCAAGGTGAGACCAAAACGAAAAGACGAATGTTTTCCCGTGTGTCTTGATTTTTGCCGGTCGATTGATCGAAACAACTGTCACGTTTTCGTTGAATTGATATCTATCGACTGAATCCCCACCACCACACAAAACGATTGATTTTTCCTGGAATACTTCACTTATTTTTATTGGAGACCCCTTCTTAATGTTCCCAATTTCATCAGGACTAAACACACATTGCACCTTAACTTCGTTCAATTTGGCCTCCATTACCAAGATTACAATACAATGTGCATTTTGTCAAGGGCCTGGGTGTGTTATTTTATTTTTTTATTTTGCAAAAACTATTGACATTTAATGCAAAACAGTTTATAATTGTAAATGTGAGGTGATAAAATGAAAAAGAAAAAAGTTATAGTTTTGAAGATTGAAGTTTATGTAAACTTTGGCGATTTAATTAAATTTTTAAAAAAACATGAATTTAACGTAAGTATATCCCCTGGTGAAGTTAGCGCTAGCGCATCAAGTCGAATTGCTGTAAAATTTATATCAAAAATACAAAAGCTTCCACATTTTAAAGAATTCTCCGATATAAGAGAACGCATAACTATTGAAGAATACAGGACGGTATACACACGTGAATTAAATCGACATAGTGGCGCTATCTTGTCGCACGGACATACCAGAATAAAGTATTGAGGTGATAAAATGAAAAACAGGCGCAAGCAAACGGAATACTTAATAAAAAATCCATCACCCGGCAGAACCGTTGAGTACATATCAGATAATATAAAATTTGGAGGTAAACAGTGACACATAAAAAAATTGAAAACCAAACATACCCTTGTATTGAATGTGGAAATAAATGTTTTCCAAAATGTGGCGCAATGTTCGATATGGGCCTATGTCGAAAATGCTACGGAATTGTAGAAATTTATTTAAAGCATTGCCACAAAATAAAACACGAAAATAAAAATGTGGTGTACGAGGATAAATTTAGTATAGTCCCTGCTGAGCCCTCATAACCTCATCCATTATTAATTTTTGCAGCCTATCCCGGACGCTTGTTTCCTCTCTCTTATTTATTCCAAAAAAATGGCGCTGTGGCATTTTGAATCTTCCCCCACGGCGTCCGCTGCTTCCGCCAGTGTCATTGACCCAGGCCACTACGGAGTTTGGAGTACCTTGCTTATTGACTCCCGCAAAAAAAACGCGTATCATGGTAGATTGACCGTACCGGGAAACTTCAAACTTCATAGACTTCAACATGTCGTCCAATAGTTTCAAATCAACGTTTTGCCAACTTCGAATAGTACTTTTGAATTTCGCATATTGCGGAGAGTAGGGCTTGAACCTTTGTCCATTCACATCAATCCCGGCCTTCGTTCGCTTCAATATGAAGTCAACGACAATTTCCGCGATCGTGTTGTAAAATTTCGTGCCAGGTCCGACCGCTTCCGCGAGCCTGTCAAGATAGACGTCCAACTTTTCTTTGTCGCCTTTCCACTGCACACCCCACCATTGACCGCCTGGCAAAGTGCTCGAAACGCCAGCCATTACAATCGTCCCGGAAATCCTTCCGCAAATGCACCTTTTGCGTTGGTCAATTGAAGTGATGCGATATCATCCGCCGACAATGTTCCCTTTCGAACTCTATCAATTAATTCCTTCAAGTATTTTTCACGGTTTTCAAGTCCAAAAATTTCGGTATAGAATGCATCAGGTAAGTTCCAGTCTCCCAAAACGTAATAATTGGAAGTGATATCATGGAACTCATCGACAAGGGTTGATAATTTCGAGTATTCAGCGGTATTGAAAACAGATACAAAATCACCCAGGTCGCGCTTGAAGTTCAACGCCGATTTGTTTTCTGTGATCCCCATCAGAGATACCATGAAGTGGGGGACCAAGGTACACCTACACCTTTTTCCGCAGACCGTATCACCTGCACCGGGAAATGTCGGCAAGTCTTCGTAGAGGTATGGTCCATTCTGTTCCAGGTCCCAGCAATCCGGGCACTCGATATCATCGTGAACACCAAGGAAGTCAAAAAGCATTCCTTCCTTATTTGCCATAAGTGCCCCACATTACTGCAAAATTATGCATTAGGCTGTTGAATTGCTGCATGTCGGATTTCAGATCATTTACGAATTGATTTATAATTTTCCCCACAGCCAGGGAATTCAACGCCTTGTCGCGCGAGAACCCGGTGAGCTCCAAAATGACAACCGCAGCCATAATCAATTGGTTGTATCCGTTCGACTGAGACAAAATTGCAGAGGACATCCTGGAAATAATTTCGCTTTTCCCTGGCATTTTAGTATCAGTTTTCATTTCATCTTTTGATTTTTCACGGTACAGTTTCCCCATTGAATTTCCATTTTCCCAGGATACATCAATTCCTTTCTTCAATCGATTGAAAAGAAATGTTTCCACATCCGCAGGTGTCTTTGCTTTCTGCAGCAATATTTGTGCATCCATAAAGGTGATTTCTTTCGCAAGCCGGGACTCATTTTCCCGCTTTCTTATTTCGGACGCAATGAACCTATCCCTCATCCCCACGGGTTCGACTCCTTACTTTGGAACGTTCCGCCTATTTTTGACACTCCAAAGATATCAGAAAACAGTTGCATATTAAGCCTTAACGTTTCTTCCGCCTTGACTGGGTCCTTTGTTCCCGGGTTGTATTTTGTGAAAAATTGAGACGAAGAAAGCAGTCCGTTTTCAAGTTTTTGCTTGTCAAATGCAAGCTCATCTGCCGAAACATTCGCAAACGCTTGATTGAAAATGCAGGATATTTCCGTGTTGTCATTGATTCGCTTTCCTGGGTTGTGAGTATTCCAGACCGCTCGAATCACGTTGAACAATTCAGTCTCGAACGGCTCAAAAATTTGTATTTGGGATTGGATGATATCGCCTTCACTTCGTTTCTTCTGCTTGACAAGCTCCCCGCTCTGGTCCGCAGACAAAGAATCAATCCAATTTATACCGGTCGATTTCAATGCAAGCCGGATAATTTGCTCCATTCCCGCAACCATCCCCTGCTGATCTACGACCATGTCCAGAGTTGACAATGTCGGATGCGCGTCAATCCTGTCAACTTGCTTAATTGTCATTACTCGATTTGGTCCAAGTACGGTATTAGAAGCAACCTCACCGCCAACAATCGCCAGTTGACGAAACGAATTAAAAAGCCATTGAAATTGAAGTATAGTCGTTTTCAACCCTTCATCCAGCGTTAGCCCCGTCAACCCGCTATTTCTCATCGTGTTCCAAAAGTTGTTAACCAACTCCATTTGAACCGGTACAACCGGTATAATTCCATACGGATTGACTTTCTCCGGGTTATTATCGAGGATTGACTTGTCCCCACATATTACATCATGGTAATCGTCCGTCCATATCACATCGCATAAAACCGGCATCCCATAACCTTCAACTTCCATCAACTGTTGAAATTTAAACTCTTCAATCTCTTGTTCTGATTCATTCCATTTCAGTTCACAGGATGACCGGTCGAATATTTTCAGATAAATCCGTTCTTTTTCTTCACAATAACGAACATACATCAACGCGGTATTGTGAAGGTTGCATCGCTTATTGAATGACTGCATTACCCGGTCAATGTTTTTTATTCCGGCATAAACATCAACGGCGTTTTCGTCAATGGCGTCAACCGTTCCCTTGATGGGAAAAGACCGGTTGCATTTAGAATTGTAAACTTTAGAAATGGTATCGACATATTCCCGGAGCGTATTCACGGCCATGCTCATTTGTTTTAGCACTTGCGTCCGCTCCGCCTCATTCGAGAAAACCTGACGGATATATTCATACAGAACATCCGCCCAATCATCAAGATATACACAGTTCTTTAGAAGTGAAATCGCTTTATAATACGATTCGTTTTCTTGCTCCCATTGTTTTGCCGTTTGGGATACAAGTCCAGGAACCTTCGAATCGAAAATACTAAAATTTGCAATAGCCATTTTTTACCTCACATCAACCGTACACCATTTTGTATTTTTTGTCAATACCCCTGCGGCACAGACAAGTCAACGTCAACCGAATGCCCCTTGATATCAAGCGTATCTCGAAAGAATTTTGAAAACATAACAAAATACCTAAGCGCGTCACAGATATGGTCAAGCCCTTTCTGCTTATCATACGCGGTAGGATTTATAATTTTTCCTACCGTTTCATATTCGATCATTCTAAGACAATCGTACACGCTTGAATGCTGGTTAGGTTTTTTATAGCGCTCGTGCTCCGCAACGAATATTTTTCCCTTTCTCAATAGGACATCGAGGATTTGTATTCCATACTCAATCGACCTATCAATCTTCTTGAACGACCATTCGAATATAGTTTTTCCTGCTTGCCGCCGATTGTTAATCACGGCTTCCAAATCTTCCGCTGCACTCCCGCTTGTTCGATCGCTTTTGTTCCTTCCCGCCGGGTCATAGCTGCAATGATACGGATTTGACTTCATTCCAAAAAGCCTTTCCATTTGCTTGAAAAATTCAATGGCTGCGTCCGTAATTGTAACTTCCATCGGCGTGTATGAATGAAAAATACACCATGAGCCAGTTCCAGGCAGCCGCTGAATAGCAATTAGCGCCGGTCGATTGTATCCAAAGTCCACCGCCATTTCCCAGGGATGATTTGCATCCGGCCAGAAATCTTCAATATTCACGAACGGAAAGCAAGTAGAGCCCAAAGTCACAACTTTTCCGTCCCGCTCTTGTTCAAGATAAGGCGTCCCTTCGTATTTCTTAGTTAAGTCAATTTTAAATTCTTTCGGTAGAAATGGGTTGGCCAAAGTTGATATACCATCAATGTTCAATATTTTTCCATCGGCAACCATTCGGTCTATATATTCAGCGAACCAATTATTCCCCATTGGGGTTCCGGCGCTGACCTGGAACAATGGGGAGTTATCAAGTCTTACCCTGCCGGATGCACGCATGAACCCCTCCTCTTTGCATGACGCGGCCTCATCGACGAATAGACCGGAAACCTCGAACGAAAGTAAACCTTTCGGTTCAAATAGAGACCGCATTGGATGCTTGACGGTAATCCATTTTTTATCTTTGGCAATACTTAACAATAAGTGCGGGTCCGTTCCACCTTTATGGAGTTCATACTTAACCCCCAGCTTCATCTTGTCCCAAAATTCACACATTCCGTTGATGCAAGCGACCAGGTTTGTCATTGTATTGGAACAAATTAAAAATGGTTTTCCGGGCCATTGTCTTTGAGCAAGATACAATGCCATTGCAAGCGTCGCTGTTTTTCCACATCCTACCCCACCCCTTAAATTGACATGCCTTATACCCTTATTGAGAATCGCATCAAGAAATTTCCCCTGGTGTGGCATATAATAAAGGTCTGCGGATTTCCTGTATACCTTATTCATCGATAGACGGGAATTCAGAAATTGGCTTGAAGTTAGGAACAACTTCCGCCATCGGGGTATCATTCATTTCATACCAAAGTTGAGCTGCTGCGATGTCGGGGGCAAGATGCGACAATGTTTCTTCCTCTGTTATTTCTTCGGTATAGATAGGGTTTCCGTTATGGTCAACCTCGCCAGACGGAGTGCGCTTAATCCTTCTCATTTTTTTATTTTTCTTCATTCCGACAGCCCTATTGAACACAGCGACATTTACAAGCTCTCGCATTGCCGAAGTAATGTTCTCCAATTCGTCATCAAGATTAAATTTAGCTCTTTTCCTTTCGAGTTGCCTGCAAGAAATATTCAATCTTGACGCTATTTCCTGCCAGGTCGCGTCATATTTTCGCATCAGGTATATGATTGTAATTTGTGTTGGGCTAAGCCTGTAGTCTTCTTTTGTGTCTTCTTTGTTTTCTTCTACCGATTCTTTTGATTGTTTTTTTGGCTTGCCTTTGTCGGTCTGTGTTTTTGATTTTTTCACAATCGATTTATATCATAGTTTTTTATTTTTGTCAACCCATGCCCCCTTTGCAGGTTATTCCATTTTTTATCAACTTCAATTTTTAGACGTTCCATCATTCTTTTGTCCGAACCATCGAAATCGATTAGAACGAAATCGCAGTCCTTGCATTGCTTGACATAGAAAAAACAACCGCCAGGCCTTGGAGTCAACTTGACTTCGTGCAGGTCTCCACCAAACGCCTCTAAAAATTCAAAAAATATTGAAAGAGCCTGGCGTTCCTTGAGAATGAATTCGACCGGTTTTTCTTTTTCAACTTCAAATAGCTTTTTTTGTTTCATTTTTCACCTCTTTAAATTTTTAATCAATTCTTCAATAACCAGACAATACATTTTTGGAGGTATCGCATTGTTGACGTACGGGACAAGTTGCGAAATACATTCCCCGCTGCCGTACGGACCCGGTTTAATCCAATCAATTCCTTTTGCGACTGAGTTTATCTCGCAAGCAGTGCAACCGGTTTTTTTAATTAATTCATATTCAAGGCCGTAATGACCTCCGTTTTTGGAAGAAAACTTCTTGACTTTTGGTTTTCCTGATACCTCAACTCGCTTTCCGTTCATCACGGTATGTCCACTGCAATCGTTCGGATTAAGAATCATAAACGGATTTAAATTTGTACCAGGCCAAATTTCAAACCATCTTTCCATCAAAATCGGAAGCCCCACCTGGTATCCAAAAACACGAATTACAAACGATTTTTCAAGACGTCGAATGTCGATGTTTGATTTTATCCAGGCTTGCTTCACATTTTCAACGATATAGATTGAACTCGAAACCGAAAAACTATTCAAGAATTCACGAACCGGATTGAATAGGTCAACGTGATTTTTCCTATTCGCTGCGGGAGTTGCAAGTGAAAACAATTGACATGGAGGGGAGAAATGAGAGATTGCATTTTGGTTCAAAAACTTTGCTGGGCCCATCTCTAATATTTTCTCCATCACGTCAACTTTTTCGAAATCAAATGGATATTGCCTGAGGGGAACCGGATTGTTATCGAATCCTTGAATTTTTACTTTGTCCGGACAAACCTTTCTAAACGCCAAATCGGCACCGACGCTGCACCCACCGATACCGCAGAAAAAATCGTAAAAGTTTTCAATCACAGTTGACCCAGGCATAGTTCTGCAGCACTTTCTTCCCTGGAAACATTTCTGAAATTGGAACGGGGGTGATGGTGGTGTAGTTCAGGATTGGAATTTTGCGAACACCCCCATCAAAATAAGAATAAAAATCACTCCATTGTGTGAACTCACTTTGTAATAACTCTACCGGAATTCCGGCGGTAAACTTCAAAACAACCATTACGCCGCCGCCATACCTCAATGACTCGTAAACCCATACCGTGCCGTTGAAATCTTTCGGCCATGACTTTCGGACCTCAACAGTTTTCTGCCCGGATTCAATCAGCTTAACCCATTGCGGGTGAATTGAAATTAATAAGCTTTTCATGATGTTCTCCGTTGAATTATGAAACCATCAACAGAATCTCGTAATTCCTCTTGTCTTTTCTCATCAATCATTGCAAGCAATCCGTCATCGGAGTAACCATCCCAACTAAAAAAATCATCCCTCCCAAAATTATCAATTCTTCGAATTCCTTCTTTTAACGGGTATAATGTCCATATAGATTTATCCCTGACTTTACGATGAGTTCCACGGTTAATTATTTCTTCTATCATTTCGATTCTGTTCATTTTATCACCTCCAATTATCTCAAATCATTTTCCATTCACTAATTTATCCAAACATATATAAATTTTTCGGTTCATATCATGGGAAATTATTTTTAATTTTAACACCAGCAACCATTGCAGCCACTGATATATATTGTTTCCAATTCTCATTTTACCACCTCCAATAAAAATTCCCCCCACCGCTCCGCCATTGCCTTCGCGATCCCGGGAAATGTTTTCGAACGTCTCTTTTTGCATTCCTCGCGAGACATTCCTTTTGTGATCGCCATGAATTCCGGTCTTTTCTTCACTCCACCTGTCCCCATACTTTTTGGGTATCGTTTTCCGGACCCGGTTTTCATATAATAAAATTCCCCCTTTCCGACAATTTCGGTCGGCTCCAGCAAAGGAAGGCCTTTCAGCCACAAGCACGTTCTCTTAGACGCCTCATGTCCGTGCTGCCAGGGATGGATTATTTGTGACGGTTTCATCCAATTTTTTGAAAGGAATCCGACGGGGTTTTCAATTGATATGAAAGGAATATCAGCGGACCAAAGGCGAAAAACAAAATACATTGCTTCAATACGTTTCTTTTTTCTGTCAATCGCTTCTTGCCCATACCTATTTTCATTAAACCACCGGTTTCCAGCTGATGTTAGATAGGTGCAATCCGGGAACGCGATGAGGGCGTCCCACTTTTCACCGGTCCCAGGAACGCCATTTCTAATCGCTTCAAAAACGTCATCCCGGATATGCCATTCCGGGTGTCCGCCGGAACATTCTTGAATATCGCATGAATACGCATTGAAACCAAGTTGACGAAACTCAACGCAAACCGCCTGGAACTCCTCGCAGCCTACAAGAATATTTATCATGCGAACCCCTCTTTTATTTTTCTCAAAACGGTTTTTTTGGCCTCATCGGAATGCCGACTCTCGCCATCAACGCTTTCTCCAAGCGAATTGAAAATTGCCCAACGCGTCTCATCGTATCGATTTTCCCAAACAACCGCAAAAATTCCGTTTTCAATTAGAACGGATATGCCGCCAACAGCTTCACTCCATTTTGTTTTCTTTTTAGTTTCCCCTTTGCTGTTTGGAAAACCGACCCTGCCGTCGAATTTCTTAATATTTCCATCCGACCTACAATTTGAATCTTCATTCATTCCAAACCTCCAATTTGAATCTCCACTCATTTGCGACCTCCAATTTGAATTTCCATTCATTTTCAACCTCCAATTTAAAAAAATGCCGTCGCCTGGATTCGAACCAGGAACATCCCGGGTATTATCCTAGGATTTCTACCAACTTTGAATTACGACGGCATACATGAAATTTCCAAACCGGCGTATATTTCAACGCCGGAAATGGAGAGATATTATGAGAAGAATCACCCGGTTCATCGCCGGTAAATTTCGAAATCAACTTGTTTTCTACTTGATTTCTACTTGACAATATTATAACATACTTTGTATTAAATTTCAAGCATTATTTCAATCAATTTTTATTTTGTTTGAAATTTCAACCAATTCTTTCCTGGAAAAGTAAACATCTTTTCCATCAACGAAATCGTCAATTTTTTTGGGAAACATTGGCAATGATTCGCGTATCCAGGAAACATGACTGGAACTTTCACTGCCTAAAAATTGTTTTCTAAATTCAATGTAAGAGTCTGCTGGAGACACCCTTGAGTAATTCATGTTAAAATATGGCATATGAGCCATTCCGTAGCAAAAACTACCAAGCGTCCGACCGTCGCATTCTGTTTTGAAAAATAAACTAAATGCCATTGACTCAATCGGTCCCGCAGCGTAGAAAAATACCTTTCTGGTTTTTCTTACACCGGATATAATTAAGTCAATCGCATTTCCGCAGGCGATTTCCCCTCCGGTGGAATCAAACAAAATGGTCAAGTCTCCATCAGCCAACTTGCCGACTTTCTCAATTATTCCATCAACCGTTTCCCAGGAAATCACTCCATTAATTGTTATATAATTCATTTCTCAACCTCCAGTTGATTTTCAAAATACATATTTTCCCTGAATTTTCCAGGGCTCATTTCAATGCGAACACCCCACATTACACCTCGCCAAAAAAGTCCTTGTCTATAAATTATTTCACCACGGGCTATTAGATTTCCCATGTGGTCCGGCAATAAATCTTCTAATATTTTTACTTTATCACCTATTTTCATTTCCATTTTTTCCCTCCATCAACGTTTTTTTTGCCGGAAACGAAATCAACCGGGAGCCTATCGATTTTAAAACTCCCCGTTTCGTCCCGGAAATACGCGTCCAGGTCAACGATGGTTATTTTATTCAAGTTTAATTTTTTCATACGTCGCCCACCAAGGAAAAAATAATGACGACTATTCCGATGATAATCAATCCAATTCCAGAAACGAAATTCAATTTTCCCTGAACAGTTATTGATTTTCGATATTCCATTATAGATAGAAATCCAAACAAAACAAATAAAATTCCAATTATTCCCATTATTTCACCTCCGCCTTAATGGATTTTACTTCCGGCTTTCCAGCTCCAGCTCCAATACCCATTTCTCAGGGGCCTCCATTTTTTCCTTGTAATTTTCGGAGCTCATACATCCTGCGAACTTCATCGGAAGCCTCCCGTTTTTCAATCGACAGAATGCAGGAATAAATGTCTTCTTGAAAAAATCTTCAATCTTTAATTCGTTGATATGAATATTGAATTTTTCAAGCATCAAGGATTGCTGATACCGAAAAAGTTGGGTTCTTGCAGACTGGACTTGATGGCCGGGCTTCACATCAATGCAAAAATAAAAATCGGACTCACTGTATTTTTCTTTTTTTTCTTTTGGACCGGTCAAAATCAATCCGGGAATCACGACCGCGGTGCGGATGTTCTTCCACGCAGGCCAAATCCAGAAATCTGGAGTGTAGTTCCGGGAATGGAACTTCTTTTTTTTCTCATTTTCATCAATATACGGGATTTCCGGTATCAACTCGAATGGTTCCAGGTGATATTCAAATCTCGAAACCAAACCAATCTTTTGCGCTTCAACGCACCAGGCATTGAACGCAACCTCATCGTATGAATCAAACGGCTTCCATTCATTTTTCATTTTTTGCCTTCAATATTTCGATTTCCGAATCAATCCATTCCATATCGACCTGACTAATCGTTGTTGTTTTTTTTCCAATGCCCAGTAAAAAAAACTCTAACGTAATCACCTCCCATTGCTTTCCGTTTTCAATCTTTTTTTTAATTTCAATGACGGTTGCAAAGGACGGAGACATAACGAGATTTATTTCGTTTTCTCTTGAAATTTGCAGCCTAATTTCGTTTTGCAAAAACATAAATTCTCCTTTATTGTATTTCATTTTTTTCCTCCATCGACCAGGTTTTCTTTCCTGGACAAACAATCACTTTAACCCCATGATTTTCAATTTTTGATAACCGACCCAAAATGGCCCTTGCAATCCTCATCTTGCATACCATTCAACTTTTTTTTCAGTCGTCTGGGCACATTTCCAAATGATTTCAAGCATTTTTCCCGGACTCGAAAAGGTTTGACCGAGGATCCACACCCCATCTTTTCGATAGTACCGCCGCCCCTGCCCGTCAATCACTGCAAAACCGGAATTTCCAATTGTGCAGATAAATTGACCGGTCAAATCTTTGGAAGTGCCAGTGGATATATATTTCTTGATTTCATAGCTACATTCAAGCATCCAATTGCATGCCGCGCGTTTTGCATGTTCCGGGTCTACCAGGCATTTTTTTTCATACACAAGGCAATCGTAGCCATCCGCTTCCATTTTTTCTGTATTCAATGTAACCTGCAACCTCCAACCATCCACTTCGTTCGAAATGTCAAATATAATTTCGAACCCGGAAAGGATAACTGCTGCCTGAAATCCATCCATAAAACTAATCCACTTCATTTTAAACCTCCTCGAATAAGGCATTAAATTTATTTAATCCGACGACGCTATGCCGGGTGAACCCGTTTTCTTCATTGACGGGCTCCCGACTGCACTCCCAAACAGAAGAATCAGATTCATCGCAAATGTATAACTGTCCATGCAGTCGGTATTGGTTATAAATTTTCCCTACCATAAAATCTTCATTAGCAATAATACATTTTTCAATCATTTTTGTTCTCCTCAACCATATCACCACGTAGTTTTAATCCAACCATAGTGGAATGTAAAGTTTGATTTGTTCCCCGGGTATCACTGCACCCCCCGGGGTAGGTGGGTGGTTTCTATAGAGATAGAAGGTATGCAAGTTTTTCACTACCAAAAACCTCGTATGGGTCCGGCTCTACACAAATAGATTTCGCGCTGTCCCTATTCGGTCCAGGATAAGAATATATCCCGGCTTCATCGAACGAATAAAAAACGTAATGGTCTTTGGCCTCTTCTTCTGAAATTTTTCCGTCATTAATATCATCAATATAATAATGCGCGTAGATTTCAAAGTCATCCGAAACCATACCGGTTGCCTTCTCTTTTTGTATTAGCTTTTTAATTATTTCTTCTCTGGTCAAATTTTCATTCTTCGTCATGTTAATCTCCATTTTTTTTGTATTCCCGGCGTATCACTTCACCCCCCGGGTAGGTGGAAATGTTATTTTTTGCTGTATAAATCCCAAAAAACATTTCCACAGTAAACATTGGCTTCTTTTGTACCGAATCCAAAACGGGACACAGTTTCGATAATATTGCACACTTGAATAAACGAGATATCAACAATTACGGAATCCAATAATTCCGTTTCTCCGGGGATTTCCATGTTTGGGCATTCCCTCAAATACACGAATGTTCCGTCTCCTCTGTTTGAAATATAATGGGCGATTTCTCGCTCTACATCCGTTCTACAATTCGTAGACAATACGTGGAGCCCCACGCAAAATCCACTTGAAAGATCGATAGTTTTTTCTTCTATCGACAGGTACATATCAGTATACTTCTTACTCCCGTACCCAGTCAGATTTTCATCTACACCCAGGTCGTCGCCGTTTTCATTTGAAAATCCGAAGGCTGTTACGGAACCATATACCGCGTTCCGGTTGTAATAATACTTCATCAGCCGATACCCCATAGGGGTATTTATTAGGGTTACCGTTTCTTCGGATTCAGTATCACCTGTGCCCGGGTCTTCTCTTCTATCGGAAGAGATTTCTTTTATTATTTCGATTGTTTCGTGCATGTTAATCTCCATTTTTTTCGTTTTTCGTTTTCGTAGGCAAGTAAGTTATCGACCACCCGGGCCGCATCACTCACTTACATATATATTATAGTATAATTTATCCTATTTGTCAACTATTTTTGTAAAATATTTTTATTATTATTTATTTTTATTGAAAAATTTAGCGACAACCATCACGTCGAAAACTTTCTTGATACTCCGATACCTTTCAACGTTCGCCATTTCGCTTCCAGAAACCCGCTTGAAAATTTCAATTAAAACCGGGTCTTTGGGATTGTTGAAGTCGACTAAATCCGGGTTTGCGTTTGCAAAAATATCTCGCATGAAAGCACATGCGGACTTGCTTCCATGCTCTGGAGTGGAAGCGAGGTCCATCGATTTTATTTGAGGTGGAATTGGACTGAAATATTTTTCATAATTTTTCAATCCGGTCAACATAACTGGACCCCTACCTCGAAAATTCCAACCTCCAATTTTTTCATACACAAAATCAGCGATTTCTATATCCGACTTCTGAACTAATAGTTGTGCTTGATATCTTCGATTTTGTATAGGGAACACCCTAAACGCCGAAGGAAAAACTTTCAATAATCGGTTTCCACCTTCAACAATACTCCGATTTCCAAGGTAGTTGAAGTTTTCTTCAAACAGAGTAAAACCCTGCGTTTCGTGGTGAAACGTACCCAGCGCGATACAGACCTTTTCCGGTGTCGTGATTTCATATTCAATCATTGAAGCCGACATCCACCACATCCAGGAAATCGGAACAGCAATGCCTGGAAAAATAATTTCAATAAGTTCCTTAATCATTTATCGCCTCCGTCCATTCTTTTATTTTTTCACGAATGAATTTTTCTGCAGCTTTTTTCGCTGCCTCTTTTGTTTTGTACGTTTTTTTCCCAGGAAGGAAACTGGAAAGGCCAACCGTTGAAACACCAACCTTCCAATCCGTTGCGGAATACGGATATATATGTACTCCCCATCTAACATCGTTACCCCGGGAGTCTGGAACAAGCATAAATCGAATAATTAAGCTTGCATCTGTTTCTTTCCAATTCATTGTTGCTCCCTTACTATCCACGATATAGCGGATACAAAATCTTTCACCTCTCGATGAAATCTTCTGGAAATGGGTCCGAAATCCTCCACGTCAATTTCAAATTCTTCTTCGAAGCATTCCTGGATGAATTCGTTGATTGAAATCATATTTGGACCAACAACCCATATCCCACACATTTTTAGCACTTCCCTGCCTCGGATTTCAGGGTGATAGTCTTTTGAAAATTCCCATTGCCCCCGGTCTCTATCCCATTCGCATTGCGGAAAAAAATCAATTAATGCGACCAGGTACACGCTCATTTTAGATTTACACGTTCCAATCATTTTTCACCTCCCGCATGATTGAGGCAAAATTCCTTTGCCCCTTCGACTGTAGAAAATAGTCGAACTATTTTGTTTGACGCATGGTTCTGGAAATTTCCATCATAACCAAACCATCCCTTTCGGAACATCCCGGAAATAAACCCACCGCAAGCCAAAAACACAAAATATTTTTCTCCATTTATTTTGCAATACTCTTGACCATTTCCGCTTGCTGTCCATGTTTCATTCATTGCTTATCTCCTTTGTAGTGGCAATTCCTGATCACTCACTTACAACTTAATTATATCATATCGATATTTCATTGTCAATATGTTTTGTAAAATATTTTTATTTTACAATTACAATCCTCCAAATAAAGTTTTTTGCTCTGAATAGTTCCACGTAATCGCCTCAATTTTCCTTGACTTGTTATTTTTCACATTTGCCGAAGACTGCAAGTCAAGTTCGTGATAATTCCATCCATTTTCCATGACATACTCTTTGAGGATTTCTGATGGATAATTTGAAAGAAAAAACATCCCATCAAAATTTGAAAGCCAATCCAGCAAGTCAATATATTGGTTTTCGGTATATCCAGCATACCACCCCTGGTCCGCTTTTTTTCCATTTTCTTTTCCAAATCCATAGCCGACATACGGAGGGTCAATGTATATCAGCGTTTTTGAGTTTTCTTTGTTTTTACAAAATCTATCCAACACGACGAGTGCGTCATCATTGAAAATTTGAACCCGTTCGAGTTTTGCAGAAAAATTAAGCATCGCTTCCCGGTAAGTAATCAATTTTTTTGTTTCCTTGTTTGTGCTCCCGGATGGAATGGGACAGGAGGAACCATACCCAAACCCGCCATCCATCGCTGAATTGAATGAAGTGCACAAAACATACCATGTGCAAAATGCCAACTCTTCATTGAATGAAATCGGAGTCAATGGTTCCTTCATATACGGAGAAATTCTATCAATGCAATATTTGTGCATGGCTTGCGAGTGGGGCTCCGATTTTACCAGCTTGTTTAATAATTTTTTTTGATGGTCGTCGGCCATTATCACAGACCAAAGATTTGAAATCAAATTTGACCGGTCATTTATGCAGCAAAGTTTATTCGCCATTATTCCCGACTGATGAAGTATCCAGAAAACCGAACCGCTGCCGGCGAATGGCTCTACATATACATTGAAATCAACACCGGAAGTCAAATAATTCAAATATTTAATCATCGTTTGGTTTGCCTTCGCTCCGTAGTAGGGGAACATACGTTGCAATTTTTCAACAGGTTGTATCATTTTTTACCTCTATAATTTTTTCCCGTCAAGCAAAGTGCCGTCCGAATGCTATCCCTTTCTTCCGAATCCGTACCTAACCGGGATTGAACTGCCGCGTTGAAACCTAATTTGTCCGGCGGATGGTTTGACGTGAAAATTATTTTTCCATTGTACCTGTCAAGAAAGTTCTGAAAATATTGTTGTTGAACAATCGTTCTAGTTTCAATATTCAAGTCGTCAATAAGCATCATCGATGAATCCAATATTTTTTGATACATTTCGAAGGAATCGACGGTTTCCTGCCTGTACCCGGCGGCCATATCGGAAAAAATACGGAACAACTCCATTGCTGAAATGATTGCAATTTGCCTTTTTTCTTTCAATAGGACCATCAAGGCAAGGTGTGTTTTTCCAACGCCGGGAATCCCAACCAAGAAAAGGTATTTTTTTGAATTCCAGGAAAATTCGGACGCCGCGTCGACTATCTTTTCCCGGTTTGCAATTTCATTCTTGAAAGTTGAAAGGTCTTGAATTGACGGGAACCGTTCCTTTATTTTTCTTTCTCGAGTTTCAACCATGCACTCCGGGCATCTATCGACGGGAGACCCGGGTGCAGGCCTCCCGCTTTCTTCGAAAGTAGTCGGAATCCACCCATCGCAACAATATTCAGTTGAACACATGTTACACAACCGTTTCCCAATCTCTTGAACTTTCTTCCGGTTCGTCAAGTATAATCGGTATCTGATCGAAATTTCTTTCCACCCAACCGGCAGCGGACAGCTTCCAGTTTTCCATTTGTTTTTTCCCCTGAATTTTCCAATCTCTTATGAAATAATAGTTTACGAATTTTTGGCTTGACACTGTGGCGTAAGAAGTTGAACCGGTCTTTTCCTTCATGAATTGAAAAACCATTTCGACGGTTGGAACTGTAAACTTGATATCCCGCTTTACCCTCGCAGGTTTCAAGTATTTATATTTTTCCGAACCTGAAACTTGCTGCAGAACTTTTACACGGGACATCATGGTTATGTGATCTTTTGAAATTGGAATTTTGCAGGCCTCCATTCTTTCGATGAACCGAACCGGAAAAACCGTGACAGGTGGAATTTTAGAAACAACATAATCCTTCGTTTTGTCAACAAGATTTTTTGGGTGGGTGAACAAAAACTCACCCTGCAATGCATTTTCATACCAGACCGTATTTCCGTAGTTAAAACCGGTTATTTCCCGGCAATATTTTCGGAATTCATCACAATCGATAAATCCAACCTGGCAACGAAAAACCATCAACTCGATAAATGATCTTTGAGTATAACTCAATTCGCTAAACTGTTTCATTCTTCACCTCCGCACTCCACCAACTCCTCATGCTTTTTTTCACGAACCAGGAAAAGAGTGTCAATCGTTCCCTTCTTTTCCCTCGAACTACAAACGTCAAAAAATTGACATTTTCCATAATTTCCACTACAGGAATGGAAGTTCATAGGCCAATTTCCAATTGAAGCACATACTTCCAATCTCTTCAAATTTTCGTAAAGCGACAATTCAAACTGAGTTCGAATCTCATCGCTATACGTCAACCAATGCCGGACGATATCCGATTCCTTATTCCTGATCGCTTCAATTACTTCTGAATAATCGGAAATATTGAATCCATTTTCCTTGATTGCTTCCAAAAAAAGCGAAATAGTCGTATTCTGCCTCTTGTCAACTGAAAGCGATTTTCCGCTTTTTAACAACTTAGGTTTTTCTGGAATTTCAATCTTCTTGATAAGATTGAATGCAACACCGACGGCACCTGGAAACGCTGTCAAGTATGTGAGCGCCTGCGGAAGCATTGTCAATCCAAAAACGTAGTCACTCGAAATACTGGACACCGTCTTATGTTCGATTATCCATTTTTGCCCACCGACCACCATTAATCCATCAATCTTTCCTGCCACTTTTGTTTCCAGCGTGTCCAGCTCGAACGGATGAACAACGTTCATTGAAAACTCTTTTTCAACTTCAATGACATTCACATCAACTCCGAACGTTTCTGCGTATCGACGAAAACACGAGATTGACACGTTCTCATCATTAGAAAGCATTGACAGGTCAATCAATTCAACCTGTCCATCCCGGAACGAATCCAGGATGTATTTTTCAATTTCAACTGTCCCCATTCCGTTCAAATGCTTCGATATCGCATCATGGACAATCCGTCCAATTCGCAACGGTTTCGCCTCATCCAAAGGCGTCAGCATCAATTCGTATCGATAGGAATACTTACGCGGGCAAGTCATGAAACACGAAACGCTTGAATTCGTTTCTATTCTTCTTTGATCTTTCATTTTTTAGCTCCATATAGTTTCAATGTCCACACACTTTATAAAATAACTTTATTTTATCGCAGTGTGGACGGGTTATCGTGAAAATACAAATCGATACAAGACAATCTAAGCGTTTATCAATATGTTTTGTTATTTAAAAACTGCAACGTCTAAAATTGGCTCATATCGATTTATAAACATGCTCCATTTTTTTAAAAAGGGTCAGGGGCGTCGTATTCCATTCGGTCTAAATCTTGCTCCGCCTGTTTGTCTCTATCAAACGATGAGTCTTGTTCATACCGGATAATTTTCGGATAACCTGCAACCGTTTCTATTGTCTTTTCACCGGTTTCATTGTCGAACGTTTCAACCTTTTTTGACTCAATTGCAAGATGAACGATTAACCTGCACCCCCGCAACAAATTTGTGTCGGTTGCATTTTCTTTTTTAAATTGACATGCAGAAAAAACCTTGAACAAAAAAACTAACCCTTTATCGGACGTCGGATAAAATTGCCCGTGGGTTTCCCCTTTTTCATTTTTGAATACAATTTTTACCTGACTTTTCCCGTTTTGGGACACACAATCTGCTGCTGACATAATTTTCACTCTGTGTTCACCAACTCCCATGTATTCCGGGACATCTTTCCAACTTTCTGCGCTAAATGTTGCCATTTTTTTTCTCCTTTTTTTCAAAAATAATTCGGAAAATTTCCGATAAATCCGGGTCCATTGCCGGTTTTAGTTTTCCGCTGCGGTCCTTTGCGTCATAATCAATTGAACCCGCAGTCAATAGTTTTCGTGTTACATGGTCATCCTGAGTGGGCCTAACGTGAACCATCCGAAAATAAAAATCAGCGGTTGCAAGTAGCGCATTAGGTACCATTTTTCCAGGGATTGCAGGGTAATACTTAACCCGGTCCGTCAACTCATCCTTTTCCCTGTCTTCAAGACAGGTAAAAATTACATGGTAGGTCAAATTCCTGAAATGGGCAAGGAAATTTTTCACCATAGTTCCATACGTATTCCAATCCTGTATACGCATTGTTGCCTGAGTGTTCAGGTTTGCAACGGACGAAGGGTCCGCCTTCGATATGATCGCATGGTGGTTCATTTCTATTATTTTGGTAAATGAATCAACAAAAATATATTCATATTTCCCTAAGCTTTCAGGTTTAGAAAGTTCTTTGCATGCATCAAATAAATCTTGCCATGATCGAATAACAAAGACATCGTAATTTTTTTCATGAAGACCAATCAACCCATTTTCAGTCGAAAGAATTAACGTTTTTTCTTCCGGTAACGTGGTAACGAGCCTTGTTTTTCCTACGCCGGATGGACCATATATTACAAACATGGCACGGTGAATATCGTTTTTTGTGTTAGTTTTTTGTAATGCCATTTTTAGCTCCTTTTTTTCAACCTGTACATAACCCGGTACGGGGCAAGTCCGCTACTCCCGGCAGCCATCTTGCATGGTTGGTTGAAATTCTACAGACTTTCGACGAACTGCAACAAGGCGTTCAATTCTTCCTTGATGATGGATTTTCTCGACCGAATTGCATCAATGAGTTCTTTCCCAACTTCAGCGGCTGTTGTGCCGTCAACCTTTTTTCCACGAATTTTTCCCGGATAACTTCCTGGCATCGGTATTCCACCAGAGAGCCATAGGGAAATTGTGGATGGGTTCTGCCCAAATCCCGACTGGGATATACCCATAATTTTCAACAATTTTGCTATTTTTGGCCCGTCATCGGGGCTGACAATATATTCCATTATAAAACCTCCTTATTAATCAACTGTCATTTCAGACAATATGTCCGAAATGTACTCGTCACATTTTTTTTTAGCAGCACCATCGCTATCAAACTTATCACACACTCCGTTAGTCGACCAAGTGTGTCCGATTGTGAAATTCCTAAACTCCGGTTCAGTTAGCCTTACAGCCCAACCTGGAATCCTAAATTCAACCGAAAATTCAAATATTGATAGTTTACCGGTCCATTCCTGGCAGTCATCATCATACTGCCAATCTATTTCTTTTTGTTTCATTTATCACCTCGAATTAATTATAACATGTTTTAATAATTAAGTCAATACTTTTTTACAAATATTTTTATTTGATTATCATATCTATTCCAATCCTGACAAGATCGGCAAGTTTTACTTTTTTGTCGCATTTGGATGCGTTAGTGGCGGCGGCGGCGTTGGCGGCGTCGTTGGCGGCGGCGTTGGCGGCGTCGTTGGCGGCGGCGTTGGCGGCGTCGTTGGCGGCGTAGGCGGCGGCGTTGGCGGCGTCGTTGGCGGCGTAGTAGGCGGCGGCGTTGGCGGCGTCGTTGGCGGCGTAGGCGGCGGCGTTGGCGGCGTCGTTGGCGGCGTAGTAGGCGGCGTCGTAGGCGGCGTCGTAGGCGGAGGCGTCGTAGGCGTTGGCGGCGTAGGCGGCGTCGTAGGCGGAGGCGTCGTAGGCGTTGGCGGCGTAGGCGGCGGCGTTGGCGGCGTCGTTGGCTGCGTCTTTGGCGGCGTCGTAGGCGTTGGCGGCGTAGTAGGCGTTGGCGGCGTTGTCGTTGGCTGCTTTACATTTTCCTTCATCGAAGTCTAGCGTTCCAAACTTCTCCGCTTCTTCAATTGTGTTTCGTGGCCGTTCGTCTCCCGGAAAACGTTCTTCAAAAATATGAAGTACAGAACGCGCACAGTGACAAGCAAATTGAATGCATTGCTTGCGGCTCATCGTTCGAACGATGAGCCACAACGCCCAATCAATTCTATCCAGCTCAAGCAATCGTTCCATAAGCGGTACAGCTTCCATACCGAGTAGGTCATGCTCGGTGCCAAATTTTAATGATTCTTCACAAGCATTTTGCTTACGAAGATATTCTTTAGTTATTTTCATTTTTATTTCTCCTTTATCCTGAGTTTTTTTTCAGGTGGAAAATTTCCAGACAAGTGGTGCGCTGGACTATTCTCAACCACAAAACATAAGACGTGGGAATTGGTCTCGCCGACTATTTCGCGCCCACTTTCGAGATGAGGTTTAACCATTTTTATTTTAGACAGTTGGTATAACTTTTCATCCATACTGTCGTTCCTGGCTTTAATGTCTGCGATAATTTTTTCGAGATGGCGCTTATCTCTTATCGCCTCTTCAAGCTTTTTTTCAAGTTCTGTTATTTTTTTCTTTTTTTTAAAAAACATGTTTTTCTCCTTACCGGTTTTACCCGACCGGCGGCGGGGGTTCCCGTCTATTCGTCATCTTTTTCTTGGGGATTCAATATTTCATCTGCCCAATCAAACCATCTTTCTTCCATTTCGGAAGGTTCTTCATCTTCCGGTATTTCAAATCCCATTTTTCGGAGCGTATCAAATACGTCTCCGATAATATCACCTTCATCGATATCTTCGCCGTCGTCGTAAGCCGAATTGACTTGCTCGGAAAGATATAGATACACACTTTTTCCTGCTTCAAAAATTTTGTCCATTTGTTTTCTTGTCATTTCGTTTGCCATGTTAATCTCCATTTTTTAGTTTTTAGTTTTCGTAGGTAAGCAAGCTTTCGACCACCCGGGCCACATCACTTACTTACACATATATTATAGTATAGTTTGTCTTATTTGTCAACTGTTTTTGTAAAATATTTTTATTTTTATTTATAGTGCAGATTGCACTGTTCTATAAGCAATCCAAAACAAGCAATTTCAGCCAAAA
>Ga0315294_10000657_pt1 | contig 37439 bp, 25 predicted proteins | sample YL17G13_40_MG_FD_203626 | JGI IMG/M metagenome (GOLD analysis project Ga0315294, IMG submission 203626) | Sediment microbial communities from Yellowstone Lake, YNP, Wyoming, USA - YL17G13_40 | ecosystem: Environmental > Aquatic > Freshwater > Lake > Sediment | place: USA: Wyoming | collected...
CGTCGAGCATCTCGGCGGGCGAGCCGCACTTACGCCCGGCCCCGTACACCTTGAAAATGAGGCACGGCTTGGCGGTCTGCCGCACCCGGGCCAGCATCTTCTCGCGGTCGGGGTCCCAGAACAACTGGCCGTCCAGCTTGCGGCCGGCCGCCTGCTCCTGCTCCTCCTTCGTCCGGCTCAGGTTGTAGACGCAGGTCATGTAGAAATCCACGTCCCAGGCCTTGGACTCCACGTAGTCGATGACTTCCGGAATATGGCTGCCGAGGCCCACCTGCACGCCGGCGTCGCGCATCACCTTGCACATCTCGCGCGCCGTCTCGATTTGGCCCGCGCGCCAGAACTTGTCGGTCTGAGAGCCGTGGTGATAGATGCCGATAGCGCCGGCCGAGGCCAGCTCGCGGATATGGCGGGGGATGTCGGCCAACTCGGAAGCGGTCTGCGCGATCCACTGCAGGCGGCCGCCCTCCAGCCGGTACTCGTTCAGCAGCCGCAGGATGTGCCGGTCGCCGCGCGACTGCCAGGTGTTGACGCCGGCCTGCTCGCAGCGCGCCAGCAGCTTCTTGGTGTTGGCGGCGGTGAAGTAGTCGCGCATGGCCCGGTCGAGCGTGGAAGAGGTATGGGAGTTTCCGCTGACCGGGTTGCCGCCCACGATCAGCCGCGACACGGTATGTCGCCCCAGCTTGATGGTAGGCAGCGCTTCGGTGGCCGCCAACGCCGCGGATGCCCCCGCCGCGCCCGCGGCCATCAGCAGTTCGCGCCTGCTCAAGAAACTCATCTCCCTCCTTTCTGAGCTGCACTTTAGCCGTTTTCTCCCCTTCCGTAAAGCGATTAGGCGCTGGGGTAACGGTTAACCCCACCGTTACACGGGCCGACCCTCTTGCGTTGTCGGCCTCCGCCGTGTAGTGTTTGCCCGAGGTGGGGTGTTCCTCAGGTATGAGGCATGCCCAAAAAAGCGGAGGTGTAATCGCATGAGGCGTCTCCTCATTGCCGTTTTCTTGTTCAGCTTGCCGCTGTTCGGGCAGGAATTTCAGGGAACGATCTTGGGGCGCATTACGGACAGTTCCGGCGCGGTGGTCCCCGGCGTCCAGGTCACAGTGGTCAACACCGAGACCGGGGCCTCAACCGCCACCAAGACCAACGCGCAGGGGAACTACCGGGTTCCCTTCCTGCTCCCGGGCGATTACCGGGTGCTGATTGAGCATGCCGGGTTTCGAAAGATCGAGCGCCAAAACGTGCGCGTCTCCATGGCCACCGAGACCACGCTGGATTGCATGCTGGAGGTTTCCGCGGCGGCCGAGGCCGTGACGGTGACGGCGGCGCCCAGCCCTCTGAATACCAGCAACGCCGAACTCGGCCAGGTGGTGGAGCGCGCCTACATCGAGAACGTGCCCATCAGCCTGACCCGCAACGTGCTGAACAACATCAGCCTGGACGCCGCGGTGGACGCCTCCGGCGGCACCTATACCAGCAACGGACAGTCGGGCATCAGCGTTGCCGGCGGCGGCGGGATTAGCGGCAATAACGAGGTGATTGTGGACGGCGTGCCCAACACCATCGCGCGCAGCGGCGGCATCATCATCTACGTGCCCACGGCCTATTCGGTGGATGAGATGAAGGTGCACACCACCATGTTCGACGCCGCCTACGGCCACTCCAACGGCGGCGCCATCAGCATCAGCACGCGCGGCGGCGGCAATCAGGTGCACGGCACCCTCTACGACTACAAGAGGTGGGCGGCGCTGAACGCCAACAGTTGGAGCAACAACCGCCTGGGAATGTCCAAGCCTCCGGTGAGCTACAACCAGGTGGGCTTCGCGCTGACTGGCCCCGTGCGTCTCCCCAAGCTTTACAACGGCCGGAACCGCACTTTCTTCAGCCTGGCCTACGAGCGCGACGACGACAAGCGCGACCTGTTTCGCCAGGCGCGCGTCCCCACAGAACTGGAGCGCAGCGGCGACTTTTCCCAGACCCTGAACTCGCTGGGCACCGGCTACCTGCAAATTTACGACCCGTGGACCACGGTCGGCAGCGGTTCCACCGCCACCCGCACTCAATTCGCGAACAATAAGATTCCGGCGGCGCGCCTGGATCCGACGGGCGCCGCCGTGGTGAAGGCTTACGCCCTGCCCAGCCTGCCCGGAGCGGCCCAGATCGGCAGATACAACTGGGCCGTCGACGGCCTGGTGGCCGTCAAACAGCGCAACTACACGGCGCGCGTCGACCACGTCGTGAGCGACAGGCAGCGCCTGTTCGTGCGCTACAGCCACCTGGTGCGCATCCAGGACTCCGATGTGATGATGCCCGGCGTGATGTCCTGGCCGGTAGACGGTAACAGCGACATCGGCCAGGACGACCGCTTCATGGACAACTTAGGGATCGACCATACTGTTACCTTCTCTCCGACCCTGGTGGCCTCGTTCCGCTACGGCCTTGCGATGCGCTGGCAAATGAAATCGAACCCGCGCCAACTGCTGGACCCGGCGCCGCTGAGCCTGGCGCCCATCATCGCGCAGAACCAGGTTTTCAAGGCTTGGCCTACCTTTAACCTGGACAGCGAGAACTTCCCCCGCTTAGGCTCTACCAAGGGCCCCAACCGTTTCTACATTTCCACTTGGCTGGCCACCTTTTACAAGCAGATGGGAAACCACTCCCTAAAGTTCGGCGGCGATTTCCGCCTGCCCCGGTACAACGTCCTGGACCCGGGAGGGAGCGGCCCCGGCACGTTTACGTTCAACAACACCTTTACCCGGCAAAACTACTCTCAGACCGCTTCGGGGAACACCTCGGGTTCGGCGCTGGCCTCGCTGCTGCTGGGGGTGCCGGCTTCCGGCTCGCTGGGGTACAACGCCGCGTCCGCGTATCAGAACACCTACACCGGGCTGTTCGTGCAGGAAGAATGGAAAGTGCGGCGCAATCTCACCCTGAACTTCGGCGTCCGCTACGAGTTGGAGACGCCCTACACGGAGCGCTTCAATCGTAGCCTGTACGGCTTCGATTACAACGCCCCGTCACCGCTGCCGGTGCCGGGGAGGAACATCCGCGGCGGCGTGCTGTTTGCGGGGCTCAATGGCGTGTCACGGCGGCAGGGCAACCTGGACGCCAACAACTTCGGGCCACGCTTTGGTTTTGCCTGGAGCCTGAATCCCAAAACCGTGGTGCGCGGCGGTTTCGGCATGTTCTTCGCCTCCCCGACTTACAACGACGATTTTCTCAGCACCGCCAGCGTGTTCAACGTCACCACCTCGTATGTGCAGAGCACCAATAGCAATATGACCCCGTACACCACGCTGGCCAATCCGTTCCCGACGGGCCTCCAGACTCCGCGCGGCGCCGCCCTGGGCCTGGCCGAGTTCTACGGCGGCTCCCTCGAGGTCGTCGACCAGAACCGCCTCAGCCCTTACAACGAGCAATGGCAGCTCGGTGTGCAGCGCGAAGTGCCGGGAGGCGTGGTGGTGGAGACCGCCTACATGGGGATGCACACCCTGAAGCAAACGGGGAGCTTTAATCTGAACGAGAAGCCGGACGTGTATCTGGCTCTGGGCTCGCAGGAGAACAATGCGGTCCCGAATCCGTTCCTGGGCATCTTCAACGCGCAGTCCACGCTGGGACAGGGCGCCACCATCCCCCAGTCTCGTCTCTGGGTCCTGTACCCCCAGTACACCACCCTCACGGTGCACAAAAACGCGGGGCGGGCCATTTACCATTCCGGGCAATTGAAAGTGAACAAGCGGTACGGCCACGGGCTCAACCTGAACCTGTCCTATAATTTCTCCAAGATCATCACCAGCAACACCAACAGCATCATCAACGAGCGGCCTCAGTTTCGTGGGATCGCCAGCGGCGACCGCCCCCACAAGCTGCGGCTGGCATTCGTCTACCAGTTGCCGTTCGGCCCCGGGAAACCGATCGGGGGAGCGCTGGTGCGGCCCCTGGCCCGCCTGGTCGAGGCGTGGACGCTCTCGGGCTACATCAACTACCGCTCGGGAGCGCCGCTGTCGGTTTTGGGGCCCAACGGCCGGCCCATCATGCTGCGGGACCCGTCCAACAGCGGTTCGGTCTCGGAGCGGTTGGGAGACATTGTGGATCCCAAGACCGGGAAGGTGCTGAACTCCTACTTCGACACCTCCGCTTTTCTGGCACTGCCGAACCAGTACACCATCTCGCCGGAGCCGGCCTACAGGTCCAACTTCCGCGGACCGTCCGCTTGGGGCCGCAATCTTTCGCTGGCCAAAGACATGCGGCTGTGGGAGCGCTACAAGCTACAGATCCGTCTCGAGGCCAGCAACTTCACCAATTCGGTCTCGTGGGGCAATCCCGGCACCGACATGTCCAACCAGTCCACTTTCGGGGTGATCAGCTCCGGCGGCGGCGGCCGCAGCATCCAGATGAGCGCGCGGTTGATGTTCTGATACTCGTTGCTAGGCCGTCACCTGCTCGTATGAGAATGAGGGGATCTCTGTGCGCTCGCGTGCGTGCTCAATTGTGATTGCGCAGATGTCGCCGTTCTGATCGAGATCAAGAATCGTATTCTCGTCCAGAGCCCTGGTCTCGCGGACCTCGGCCTGGCGAAACTCGATGTACAGAGTGTCGGTATCTTGAAAGTATTTGATCTTCATGGCGCGAACGAGCGATCAAAGAAGGCGTTATGCACGGTTTCACCGTCCGCCAGCAGGACGACTCGCAAATGCCTCCCGCCCATCTCTTGAATCGGCGCCCAACGGCGAATGCGGCCGTCCTGCTGAGCGATTTTTCTCACGGGATTCCTGACCACATGCTCGATCCACTCCAGCTTGATACTCGCGCGATCAGGCCGCTGCCGGATCGCCTCGAAGTACCGAGTGAACTTCGCGGCTCGATTATAGCAAACGCGTCCGGCCGCAGCGGCAGGCGGCCTCACCAGATGCCAGCAAGGGGAGGCGGCCTTCCCCCCTTCGCCGCCGTCTTGCATCATGTCTACTGGATTCGATGATGAGGCTCACCAGACTTTGCGCGCTAGCCGCCGCGTTGACCGTCTTCGCGCCGGCGGCCGGCATGGCGGCCGCTGCCGGCGGCGACCAGGCCTACAAACTCCAGCCCGGCCCGTTCCCGGTGCGGACCATCAAGCTCCTGGTCCGCGTGGACGAAAATCGTCACGCTCGCCTTCTGGGACGCCTATTTGAAACAAAGCCAGGAGGCGCGCGCCTACCTGGCGTCGGGCAAGTTGGACGCCTTCAGCAGGCACACCTTGACGATCACGCATAAATGAGCGCGGCCGTTCTCCGGCGCCGGGTGGGAATGATTTTCGATCACGATTTTCTGCCTCCGCCGATGAACGAATGAAGCGAATCCGCGGATTACGCGGATTTTCGCGGATGGGCTTGAAGCGGTGTGTGACCAGCCCTGGAGGCTAGGGAGAGATAGAGAGGAGAAACCCGTGTTAACATCACAGGCGAACGAAGGGACACCAGCGGTACATGTGCTGTGGCGGCGGGCTTTCCCCGCCATCACCGAGTTTGCGCAAGTCGGGGCCGTCAATTCTCGAAAGGAGAGAAACAGATGAAGAAATCCATTCTGATGTGCGCCGTGATCGTCATCGTGGCAGTGAGTCTCGTTTGGACCCAGGAGCCGGCCAAGAAGAAGAAAGCGCCGCTCAGCCCGGCCGCGGAGACCTCCGTCGCCTTGGGCGACAAGAAGATCACGATCAAGTACTCGGCGCCGTCCCTGCGCGGAAGGCCTACGGTTTTCGGAGAGGGCGGCAGAGTCACCCAAGACGGGACATACCCCGTCTGGCGGGCAGGTGCGAACGCCGCTACCGCCTTACACACCGATGCCGATCTGAACATCAAGGGCCTGGCTGTTCCCGCAGGTGACTACACGATCTACGTTCAGGTGAAGCCCGAGCCGTGGCAGCTCATCATCAACAAGCAGACCGGCCAGTGGGGCACAGCCTACAACAAGGACCAGGATCTGGGCCGCGTCCCGATGGACGTGAGCAAGCCTCCCGAGCCGATTGAGACGTACAAGATGACGCTCTCCAGCACGGGAGCGAATGCCGGCAAGCTGCAGTTGGAATGGGAGAACGTAATCGCGTCCGTACCCTTTAAGGTGAAGTAATGAGACCCACAAGCCGGAAGGGGCGCAGCCGCCTGGCCTGCGCCACCCTTGCATTGTGCCTGTTGTGCCTCCTGCAGGCTCCGGCTCCCGCACAGCGGAATCTCGCGGGAGCCGTTCAGACCAAACTCGCCCTGGAGCGGCTCAAGGTCGTGGGCAGCGTCCTGATGATCGGCGCCCATCCGGACGACGAGAACACGGCCTTGCTGGCCTACCTGGCCCGTGGCCGTAAAGCGCGGGCCGCGTATCTTTCGTTGACGCGCGGCGATGGAGGCCAGAACCTCATCGGCTCCGAGCAGGGCGAGTTGTTGGGGCTGGTCCGTACGCAGGAACTGCTGGCCGCCCGGAGGATCGACGGCGCCGAGCAGTTCTTCACCCGGGCGGTCGATTTTGGCTTCTCCAAAACCGCGGAGGAAACCTTCGCCAAGTGGGGCCACGACGCCATCCTGGCCGACGTTGTCTGGACCATCCGCCGCTTCCGCCCGGACGTCTTTGTAGTCGGGATCGGCGCCGGGCACGGGCATCACCAGGCCTCCGGAATCCTCGGGCGCGAGGCGGTCGCGGCCGCGGCCGACAAGACGCGCTTCCCCGAACAGTTGCGCTGGGTCCAGCCCTGGCAGATACGGCGGGTCGTCAGTGGCGGATACGGCCCCGGCAGCGGTGGCGGAGCCCCGCAGGGGATTCGCATCGATACCGGCGAGTTCGATCCGCTACTCGGGTATTCCTACTCCGAGATTGCCGGCATGAGCCGCAGCATGCACCGGAGCCAGGGCATGGGCGCCCCGGAACGGCGCGGCGCTTCGAGCGCCTCTCTGACCGTCACGGCCGGCGAACCGGCGACGCGCGATATCTTCGAGGGAATCGACACCACCTGGAACCGCCTGCCGGGCGGCGCGCCGGTAACAAAGATCATCGAGGAAGCCGCCGGCACGTTTGTGCCGGAGCAACCCGAGAAAGTAATCCCGCTGTTGCTCAAGGCACGGCCGCTGGTTGCCGCCATCAAGGACCCTTGGGCGGTCTTGAAGCTCCAGGAACTCAACGAGGCCATCGCGCTGTGCGCCGGGCTGTACCTGGCGGCTTCGACCGACCGCCATGCCGTGGTTCCGGGCGAATCGCTCCAGGTCAGTTTCGAGGTCATCAATCGTTCCCGCGTCCCCATGTCTCTAGTGGGCGTGAGGCTGGAAGGGATGGCCGGGGCCCCGGCCGAGGAGTTTTCCCCAGCCACACTTGCCTACAACCAGCCTGACCGGCGCTCGCTCAAGATCACCATCCCGCAGGAACAGGCTTATTCCCAGCCCTATTGGCTGCGGAAACCCGGTAACGGCTTCACCTACGTCATCGAAGATCAGGAACTGGTCGGCTTGCCCGAGACGCCCCCGGTTCTGCAAGCTCGGATTCGAATCCAGGCAGGCTCCGAGCAGATCGATTTCATCCGCCCCGTGGTTCGCCGCTATGTGGACCGGGTGGCAGGCGAGACAACCCGCCCGCTGGTGGTGGTGCCGCCGGTCGCGGTCAGCATCTCCGAGCCGGTCGTTATGTTTCCGGACACTAAAGCGAAGACCGTGGAGGTGCTGCTGCGCAGCAACGCAGCCGGCGTGTCCGGAGAAACGCGACTGGAGGCGCCGCAGGGGTGGCGCACCCAGCCCGCTTCCGCGCCCTTCCGGATCGCGGCCGCGGGCGAGGAAACCAGTCTATCCTTCACCGTGACACCGCCTGCTGGCCCCACCCGCGCCCGGTTGCGGGCCACCGCCAAGGTAGGCGGCCACGAAATCTCTTCCGGCATGGAGGTGATCGAATATCCCGACAATGCGCCCCAGACCATTTTCCCGCCGTCTACCGCGCTGCTGGTGCGTGCCGACGCCCGGACACTCGCCAGGAAGGTGGGGTACGTGATGGGCGCCGGAGACGAGGTGCCGCGCGCCCTCCGCCAGTTGGGCTGCGAGGTAACGCTGCTGGGAGCGGACGACCTGGCGCGCGGAGACCTCGGCCGCTTTGACGCCATCGTCACGGGTGTCCGGGCCTACAACGTTCGCGCGGACCTGGTCGCCAACCAGCAGCGCCTGATGGGCTACGTGCAGCAAGGCGGCACGCTGGTGGTGCAGTACATCACCCCGGACGGCCGCTCCACGGCCAACTTGCAGGGAATCGGGCCTTACCCGTTTCAATTCGGACGCTCTCGGGTGACGGCGGAAGAGGCGCCGGTTACTTTCCCGAACCCGAAGCACGTGTTACTCAACACGCCGAACAAGATCGGCGACGAGGATTTCCGCGGCTGGATCCAGGAGCGCGGGTTGTACTTCGCTTCCCAATGGGACCCGCGATACGAACCGCTGTTCGAATCGCACGATCCGGGCGAGCAGCCACTGCCGGGAGGGAATCTCTACGTCCGGTACGGCAAAGGCGCGTACGTGTTCACCGCCTATGCATGGTTCCGGCAGTTGCCGGCGGGCGTGCCGGGCGCGTTCCGTATTTTCGCGAATTTCCTGAGTGCCGCCAGGTCCGCGCCATGAAAAGCTCGGAGCAAGGTCTGATGCAACAGAGCCGCGACCGCAGCAAGCCGCCGGGTTTGCGGTTGATGCAACAGAGCCGCGACCGCAGCAAGCCGCCGGGTTTGCGGTTGATGCAACAGAGCCGCGACCGCAGCAAGCCGCCGGGTTTGCGGCTTGCGAGAGGGAGCGGTTCCGGCGTGCTTACCCGCTATCGCGATCCTTTTGAAACACGGCGATCGGCTCTCCCTGCTCGTACAAGACGTACCGGGTTGCTGCTTCTACGTCGTCCGAGTCCCAAAGATATCTCGTGCTTCCGTGCCTCGACCAGCGCTTGCGGCCGCGGTCTTCGGGATGGATCTTGCTCAGTCGGCGGGATGCGTAAGCCTTTAGCGCGTTCAGTATTGCTTCCGGCTCGATGTCGGCATGAACGACTGAGTGGACGTGGGTTGTTCTCGCGTGGCACGCAATCAGGTCCCAGCCACGCATTTTGCAGGCGGTCTTCACGCCCTCGAGTGCGATGTGCGCGTCGTCGTACGACATCACGAATGGAGGCCCGGACAGGTGATCGTGTTCGAATTGAGCAAGGCGAGGCATTTCGGGCAGCATATCAGCCCCGTACGCCGTACCTGAGTGATGCACGGAGCCGGCCGCCGAGCCGTGGAGGCGCGTACCGTAGCCGTGAAATGTGATCATGTAAGCACGCGGAGCGCAGAGCATCGGGTGGGATTGTAACCCCGGAGATCGCGTTGTGATCGGTTGTTTTCACAACGACCGGCCCGGAACCGCTCCCTTTCGCAAGCCGCAAACCCGGCGGCTTGCTTCGGTCGCGGCTCTGTTGCACCGGCTTGCTCCGGTCGCGGCTCTGTCCGCCCCGCGTTTGACTCTCAATGAGCGCACTGCGTAACTGCAAGCATGGAAGCACCGCGGAGGAGCCGCCGCCTTTTCTGGGCGCCTGGCGGCGCCTGTATCTTGCGGTCATCGGCTGGCTGGCGCTTCTCATTCTCCTCTTCTATTCATTCGCCAGGCGGTTCGCGCCATGAGGCTCGCGGACTGGGTGGTGCTGTGCGGCGCGCTGGCCTTCATCGTCCTGTACGGGCTGTGGCGCGGACGGGGAAGCAACAGCGTCAACAAGTATCTGCTCGCCGACAGGACCATGCCCTGGCACGTCATGGCGCTCTCGATCATGGCCACGCAGGCCAGCGCCGTCACCTTCATCTCCACCACCGGCCAGTCCTACGTGGACGGGATGCGCTTCGTGCAGTTCTACTTCGGACTGCCGCTGGCGATGGTGGTTCTTTCGGTCACCGCCGTCCCCATCTTCCATCGCGCCAACGTGTACACGGCGTACGAGTACCTGGAGCAGCGGTTCGACGCCAAAACCAGGGCCCTGGTCAGCGCCATCTTCCTCATCCAGAGGGGCCTGGCGTTGGGCATCACTCTCTACGCCCCGGCCGTGGTGCTGACCGTGATTCTGGGGTGGCCGGACTGGGCGACTACGCTGGTCATGGGCGGCGTGGCTGTTACCTACACCACGCTGGGCGGCGTCAAGGCCATCGCCTGGACCGACTTGCAGCAGATGCTGGTCATGACCGCGGGGCTGGTGGCCGCGCTGGCCTGTGCCGTTCTCCTGCTTCCGGGCCATGTCACCTTTCTGGATGCGGTCACCGTGGCGGGAGCGGCGGGCAGGCTGAACGCCGTCACCTTCAACATGGATTGGAATGACCGCTACAACCTGTGGAGCGGGCTGATCGGCGGCATGTTCCTGGCCCTCGCCTATTTCGGCACCGATCAATCGCAGGTACAACGCTATCTGACAGGGAAGTCAATCGCCCAGAGCCGCTTGAGTCTCCTGTTTAACGCCGTGGCCAAGGTTCCGATGCAGTTTTTTATCCTATTCATCGGCGCCATGGTCTTCGTTTTCTACGTCTACGAGAAGCCGCCGATTGTGTTTGAGCGGACGGAACTGCAGCGGCTCCAGGCGGCATCGATGCGCGCCGCCTACAGCCCGGTGGAGCAGAAGTACGACGCCGCATTCGAGCACCGCAAGGCCGCGGCCACGCGGCTGATCGAAGCACGGCGTGGAGGCGATTCCGGACTCTGGCAGAAGGGCCTGGCGGAATATGGCAGCGCCCAGCGCGAACTCGATGCCGCGCGCCGCGCCGGCGCCGGCCTCCTGGAGAAGGCCGGAGGCAAGAAGGTCAACGACACCAACTATATTTTCCTCACCTTCGTCACCCGCTATCTGCCCGCCGGACTGGTGGGCCTGGTGCTGGCCGTCATTTTTGGCGCCACCATGTCGGCCATCTCCGCCGAGATGAACGCGCTGGCCACGGTGAGCGTGATCGATATTTACAGGCGGCACCTGCGAAAGTCCGCTTCGGATCGCCACTACCTGGCCGCCTCGCGGGCCGCCACCGTGTTCTGGGGCTGCTATGCTGTCATCGTCGCCCACTACGCCAAGAGACTCGGTTCACTGGTCGAGGTGGTCAACATCCTGGGCTCGTTTTTCTATGGCGGGATGCTCGGAGTGTTCGTACTAGCTTTCCTCTTCCCAGGCGTGCGGGCCAGGGGAGCTTTCTATGGCGTGCTGGCCGGAGAGGCGGTCATCTTCGCCTCCTGGTATTTCACCAACATCGCCTTCCTCTGGTACAACGTGATCGGATGCGTCGTGGTGGTGCTGACGGGGATTCTGGTTTCCAACCTCGAGCGGCCGTCGCCCAACGGCAGGTGTGAAACCATGGCCTGAAACCACCAAGGCGCCAGCACTTGCTGTCTTGGTGCCCTGGTGGTTCAGAAAGGGAACCCCGAAGCGGACTTTATTTCCTTGGCGGCTTTGTGGTGAAATCGAGGGCATGAGCGAGACGCGCGCCAGGCCCACCTGGGATGAATACTACCTGGGCTTGATCAACGAAATCGGGAAGCGGGCCACCTGCGACCGCGGCATCAGCGGGTGCGTGGTGGCGCGGGACAACCGCATGATCGCGGCCGGCTACGTGGGCGCCCCCTCCGGCATGCCCCATTGCGACGAGGCCGGGCACCTGCTGCGCAAGGTGATCGACGAAGACGGCACCGTCCGCCAGCACTGCGTGCGCACCATTCACGCCGAGCAGAACGCCATCTGTCAGGCGGCCCGCCACGGCATTTCGCTGCAGGGCGGAACGCTGTACTGCAAGATGGAGCCCTGCCGGGTGTGCGCCATGCTGATCATCAGCGCCGGCATCAAGCGCGTGGTGGCGCAACGGCGCTATCACGCCGGGCAGGATACCCGAGAGCTGTTCCGCCAGGCGGGCGTCGAGCTGGTGGTGGCCGAGGACACCGTCGAGCAGTACGAGAACCAGTGAGGGGCCGGGGCCGCAGCCGCAGATTGCGCAGATTACACTGATTGCTAAAGCTGGAAGAGCAGGGGCTGCGCGGGGTTGAACGGGTAATCGTGTGAGGGGGCGCGCAGGCCGTATTTCTCGCGTAGCCGCTCCACCAGTTGCTTCAGACGATTCGGGTATTCGCCGCGCAGGAACGCGCCCCGCTCGTATCCCTTCCGGTAGCGTTCCACCAGGCGCGGGAATTCCTTTTCCAGAAACGGGAAGAACTGCTTCTGCGCCGAGGGAGGCAGGAAAAGCGGGTTGGCCAGGATGTGGCGGCCGCCGGCTTCTACCGTCCGCCGCGCGATCTCTTCGATGTCGGCGGGATGGTCGGTGATCAGGGGGAGCACGGGGGCGATGAAGACGCCCGTAGCGATGCCGGCTTCCGCCAGGCGGCGGACGGCGGCCAGGCGCAGGTCCGGCCGCGGCGCGCGCGGCTCCAGCGCCCGAGCCAGCTCCGGCCGCATGGTGGTGATGGACAGGCTTACGTGCAGCGAGTTGCGGCGGCCGATTTCCGTGAACAGGTCCAGGTCGCGCGTCACCAGGCCGGACTTGGTGACCAGCCCGAACTGCAGACCCTCGGCTGTCTCCGCGATCACTTCCAGAATCCGCCGGGTGAGGCCGAAGCGGCGCTCGGCGGGCTGGTAGGGATCGCCGGCGGTGCCGATGGCAATCTCGGCCCGGGCGATTTTTCTCAGCTCCGCCCGCAGCAGGTCCGCCGCGCCCAGCTTCGCGTAGATGCGCTGTTCGAACAGCCCGCCGTCCAGCTCCATGTATTGGTGGGTGTAGCGCGCGTAGCAGTAGCGGCAGCCAAACTCACAGCCGCGGTATGGGTTGATGGAGTAGCCGAACGGCATGCGCCCGGCGCCGCAGCGGTTCAGAATGCTGCGGGCGGGAAGCGACAGGTACTCGACATCGCGCCGGACCCCGATGCAGGCGCTCGATGCGGCCAGTCTGGCGATGCCGGCGAGCGGCTGTTTGGGCGTGGCCGGGGGATCCGGAGCCAGGTCGAAGAGTGCGGGCTCCATGGCCCCATTTTCGCTTTTTATTCGCCGGAAGTCAAGGCCGGAATCACCCCAGTAGGCAGTAAGCAGCAAGCAGTAGGCAGGTGGAACTACAGCAGGCGGAAGGTGACCTCAATGGAAGCCGCTACCGGAACCGCCTTGCCGTCTTTCATACCGGGCTTGAACTTCCATTGCCGGACGGCCTCCAGCGCCTTTTCGTCGAGGCCCAGGCCCAGGCTGCGGACCACGCGGACGCTGCGCACCAGGCCATCGGGATCGACCACGGCGTAGAGAACGACGGTGCCTTGGTACTTGGCCTTGCGCGCTTCCTCGGTGTATTCCGGCTCGACGCGATAGATCAATTGCGGGGCGCTGACGCCGCCGCCAATGCGGAACGCGCCGCCGCCGAAGCCGCCGCCTTCACCCGGGCCGTAACCGCCGCCGCGGCCGGAGCCGACGCCGCCACCCGAGCCGCTGCCGATGCCGCTACCGGAACCCGGTCCATTCGAGGGCGGCCCAAGGACGTTGCTCATGGGGTCGCCATAAGCCGCGATGTTGGGTTGCGGGAGCTTCAGATCGGGCGGGCCGATCAGCGTCGGATCCATCACCAGTTTCGGATGGTCATTGCGGATCACCACGGCCGGAGGCGTGAACTGCTCCATCGCAAACTTGGGCAAACGACCCTTCGAGGCAGGCTCCGGGGAGCGATCGCCACCGCCGCCGCCGCCGTGCATCTCGTCCGGTCTTTGCGCCAGATACGGCAGGATGTCCGGAGCCAGTAGGTGAACCACTTCCTTGACGGCCGGGGCCGCTCGCTTGACCGCGAAATGTCCGCTGACCAGCAGCAGGCCGATCAGCACGGCGTGGAAGGCGAGGGAAGCGGGCCCGGAGTACTTGCCGTAACGGTAATCGCCCCAGATTTCCTTGACCGGGATCGGTTTGGACGTGACTTGAAGCGGCGGCTCCTTCTCCTTCGAGAACAGCCACTGCAAGTTGATCTTCAGGGAGGCATACCAGGAGTCGTCCTGCTCGACAAACAGACGCCTCAGATGCACATCCGGATCAAACTGGTCCTGCGCGGAAGGGGGATTCACGTTGGTGGCCATCGTCAAACTCTACTCGGCCCGACCGAGCAATGCCCTCAAGGCCTGAATCATTCAGAAAATGGAACCGGCGCTACGGATTCCTGGAGGAGCGCGGCCCTGCCCCCACGGCTCCGTTGTCCCTGATTCTATCACAAGGCCCGGGTGTTGCAACCCTACAAGTGGTGGTCCACGCCATTCTAATAGACGAACTCGTGTCGCCAAAAGTTACCAAATCTTGGAACCCGAACTCGGCCAAAATGTAGCGGTTGGCCGGCGGCGGGCGGAAAGCCGTCAGCCGTCGGCCGGCAGCCGAGCTTCCGTCCGCAGCAGCTCCAGCAGCCTTTTCTTGACTTCCGGGCCATAAACGGGGTCGGCGAGAGCGAATTCCAGGAAAGTGGCAAAGTAGGACTCGAAATTGCCGATGTCGTAGCGGCGCTCGCCGGGAGGCAGCTTGAGCCCCAGGATGCGGTAGCCGCGGCCGCGAAGAATCCGGATGGCATCCGTCAATTGCACCTCGCCCCGCTTGTCGGGCTTGGTATGGCGGATGGCGTCGAAAATGATGGGAGTGAACAGGTACCGGCCGGCGATGGCCAGATTGCTGGGGGCCTGGCCGGGCGCAGGCTTCTCCACCAGGTCCTCGATGGCGAACAGCGGCCCGGTGCCATCCGGGCGCACGACGCCGTAATGCTGCGTCATGTCCGGGGCCACCTCCTCGACGGCGATGATGCCGCAGGCCTGTTCGGCCTCAAACGCCGCGATCATCTGGGCCACGCAGGAACTGTCGGCGTGCAGGCCGAGGATGGAATCACCCAGGGCGATGACGAAAGGCTCCTGGCCGGCAAACCGCTGCCCGCACAAGACCGCGTCGCCCAGTCCCCGCTGGCGCCGCTGGCGGGTGTAGAAAAAGGACACCTGCATGCGCTCGAATTCCAGTTCCGCCAGCAATTCCTTCTTTTCGCCATCGCTCAACTGGCGCAGCAACTCGTGGTCATAGTCGAAGTGGTTCTCGATGGAGTGCTTGGCCTTCCCGGTAACGAACAGGATCTGCTCGATGCCGGCGCGCGCCAGTTCCTCAACCACGTACTGGACCACGGGTTTTTTGCCGACCGGGAGCATTTCCTTGGGCTGCGATTTGGTGGCCGGCAGCAGGCGCGTGCCCGATCCCGCCACGGGGACGATGGCCGACGTGATCACGACTCGTGCCCTCCCAGGCTGGCGAAGTTAGTGAGTCTCGCGCGGCGCACGACACAGCAGCGGCTGCGGGGGCGCCATTCGATGCCGGCTGCCGGCATCATCCGGCCGTCGCCGGCTCGCTGGCCGGCGACGAGCGCAGGGGCGCAATCACGGGCTTGATCACCGTGACGCCGATGGCGCGAAAGGCCTGTTCCAGCCTCTGATAAGTCTCTTCGCCGGGGTAACAGCCCACGACGGCGCCGCCCGAACCGGCGAAGTTCGAGGGAACGCCGGCCGCCCGGGCCGCTTCAATCATCTCGCGGTTGCCCTCGCTGACCCGGCAGACGCGGGCGCGAAGGTCGAAATTCTCGTTCATCAGCCGGGCCAGACGCGGGATGTCCCGCTCCAGCAGCGCGGCCCGGCCTTCCTCGGCGATCCCGGCCCACCGCCGGATGGCCTCCAGCACCGCCGCGTCCCCGGACTGGTAGCGGTGGCGCAGGTCGCTGTGCAGGACTTCGGTACCCTCGCCCAGCGCGGTGCGGTAGGCAATGTACAGCGGCGGCAGCAGTCCCGGATCCAGGGCCTCGTATTCCCCGTAGCCGCGCGACTCCATCAGACGCCGGTCGAAATCCATGTAGACCAGCCCCTCGTACACCTGGATCACGCGGTCCTGCAGTCCGGCGGGCACGCCCAGTTCCCTGGTTTCCGTTTCCAGAATGAGGTTGGCCTGAATGGGCTTGGGAATGTCGATGCCGAAGAAGCGCAGGAGCGCGCGCAGGGCCGCGGTAATAATGGCGCTCGAGCCGCCCAGCCCCAGCCGCTGCGGTATGGTGGATTCGTACTCGACCGTAAAATTGCGATCGGGCAGCTCCAGGCCCTGGGCCTCGCAGTACTGGGCCAGCCGAACCAGCAAGGCCTGGATCAGGCGGACGCCGCCGTAGTAACCGCGCCAACGCGTCAGTTCACGCAATTCCGCCAGGCTCTGAAAGATGGGCGTGTCGGCGGGGCTGGCCTTGATTTCCAGCCGCGCGGACGGGTATACCAACACCCGCGCCCGAAAGTTCCGGACGATGCAGGAGATCGTTTTCCCGAAGTAGCCGTCGCTGGGATTCCCCAGCAACCCGGCGCGCGCGTAGGCGCGCGACTCGATCATCTCGGCCTCCCCAAGCGTTTCTGGAACCGCCTAGTTTACACGAATCCGCGCATGGGGTGGGCGGCATTTGGCATGGGAAGCGGAGGTTGTAGCGCCGGCAATCAAAACGCGCAGTTTTCTCATTGCGCGTCCTCCGTGGCCGCGGCCAACCCGGCGGGGCCAGCCAAAGGCCAGACACTGTAAAACTCTTTCTGGGTGAACCGCAAGAGCGCTTCCTCCATCACCTCGGCGATTTGCCGGCACCGCCGGGCATCGAGGGCGGGCAGGCAGGCGCGCAGGCAACCCTCGGCCGTCATTTCCAACTCCGGATGGAGAATGGGGCTGGTGACGCCAAGCGCGTAGCCGCGGGCTCGCGAGAAACGATCGGCCGCGGCCACGATCCTCACCAGGCCGGCTTCCCGAGAGGCTTCTTCCGGGCGGTGGTGACGCTCCAGAACCGCAACCAGGGACGCCGGGAAACGCCAGTAGATGGCGATGGCGCGCCCCAGTTCGCAGTGGTCGATTCCGAACATCTCTTGTTCCGATTTGAGCGTCTCATCGGGACCTTCGAGTGGTGGAAGCTTGGAATCCGGCAGTTCCCGCGCCGCAGCCAGCATGATGGGCAGTGCGCCGATGTCGTGCAGGAGTCCCCCCAGGTAGGCCTCTTCCGGAAGTGTGGCCGAGGTGGCCAAAGCCACCTGCTGGCTCAGCAAAGCCGTCAGCACGCAATGCTGCCAGAAGGCGAGCACCCCGCCGGCCGGCAACTCCTGCCCCAGACACTCCAACAGATGGGTGGTTAATACCAGCGTCCGCAGGCGCGCGGCGCCCAGTAGAATGCAGGCCTCGGCGATGTTGAAGATTTTTTGCGACAGCCCCCACAGCGGCGCATGGCACATGCGCGGAACCTGGGCCGCCAGGGCGGGGTCGGCGGCGACCAGTGTGCTGACCCGTTTCAGATCCACCGGAGACACGCTGAGCAGGCGGTTCAGCTCGAATACGTAGGCGGGCAGCGAGGGCAACTGCTCCACGGCCGCCAGAATGCGTGCCCGGCGCTGGCTGGTCTGATCGGCATCGCAGGCCCCCGGCGGAACGCCAGTCTGTGCAATAGGTTTCAAGCAGGCGTCGCTCTCCTGGACTCCCGGTTTCATTGCTTCCATGCTGCCTGGGCGCGGGCGGCCGCCCTCTGCCGCCCCGGCTGTTACGCCAGCCGCCGCGCCAGCGGCCGCACTGCCATCAACTGGCCAAGGCGGGCGCGCAGGCGCACCAGCACCCCGGAATGGATCTGCGAAACCCGGGATTCATGCAGGCCCAGCACCGCCCCGACCTTTTTCAGCGTCAACTCCTCGTGGTAATAAAGGTTCAGCACCTGCCGCTCGCGCGGCGGCAGCTCGCTGATGACCCTGGCCAGAAACCTCTTCATTTCGGAGCGCCAGCAAAGAAAAAAGGGGCCGTCCTGCAGCGCGTCGGGGATGTAGTGGCACAGATCGCCTTCCGGTTCCTGCGCGTCGTTGTAGGTGACCAGGACGCCGAGATCCAGCCCGCGCAGGTCGCCGAGCAGTTGCTGCAGCTCGCGCAGTTCCATGTTCAGCTCGGAGGCCAGCTCCGATTCGCTGGGCGCGCGGCCCAGCTCGGCCGCCAGCTTGGTAGTGGCCTGCTCGATCTGCCGCGCCTGCCTCCGCAACTGGCGCGGACTCCAATCCCATTCCCGCAAGCTGTCCAGGATCGCGCCCCGAATTCGATGCCGGGCATAGGACTTGAACTGCACCTTCTTGTCCGGGTCGTACTTGTGAAGCGCGTCGATCAAACCCAGCGCGCCGGCCTGCAGCAGGTCCTCGAACGGCACGTGGGGCGGGAGACGATCGTGGATGCGACGCGCGATGTAGCGGACCTGCGGCAGTTCCGCCATCAGCAGGCGCTCTGGTTCGGCCGTGTCCATCCCCGAAACTGCTGCGTAGGCTTCCGTGGCTGCTCTCATGAATTCCATCCTTGCCTCGCCAGATTGAAGAAGACCAGCACGCCCAACGGCAGCCCTTCCAGAGTTCGCGACAAGCAGGTTCGGATTCGCCCGTTTTCCTCCAGGCTGCGGAAGAGTTCCTGGTTGGTCACTTCCAATTTCCGCCGCAGGCGCATCATCTCCACTTGCAGTTGGCGGTAAGAAGTCTTTAATGATCCGGTGGCCTGCGTGAAGCACTCGAACGCCTGCCTCAGGCCATGGGCGCTGACCCGCATGGCCGGTTTTCGTGTGGGTTGTTTTTGCCGGGCGACGGCTGAAGTTGCCATGCCTGGCTGACAAAAGCACGTGGAATGCCAACGGGAAGGCAACTCTCCTGAAGCTTTCTTAATGGACGCGGGCCGTGGACGTTCTTCTCCCGTTTCGGCATCGAACACCCGCTTGGCCCCGCGTGAGCCTTGTAGTAGAGTCCTGGTGGTGAAGTGCGATGCTGTTCCATAGAGAATCGCGGGAGCAGCGGTTCCGCAAGCTGGCGCGGCGCATCGAGGAGGTGCGCCGCAACGACGAAGCCGAGGCCCGCCGCCGCTCCCAGATCGCCGAAGAGCGCATGCGGGCGCTGGGCATGTTGTGGGAGATCTGCCGTAACTTTGCCGATCATCTCAACCGCCACATCGAGCAGGAGCGGGTGGACCTGGCGCCTCCCGACCCGCCCGCGGACATCAACGAGGACAGTTCTGTGCAGTTGCTTCTGAACCTGCGCGGCCGCGTGCTGCTGCTCGACATCCGGGTTCCTTCCAACCTCGTGTCCACCGACAACTTCCGTAAGCCTTACATCCTGGAAGGCGAAGTGCGCTTCTTCAATCAGAAGCTGCTGGACGAAGAGCGCGTCGAGGAACACGCCGTGTTTTTCTGCCATGAGGAAACCCGGCAGGGCGCCTGGATGTATTGGAACAGCCGCTCTTACACCTCCGGGCGCCTGGATGAAGACTACCTGGCCGGCCTGCTCGAACAAATCCTCTAAAGAAGTGACAAGTGACGAGCCGTGGGATGTGGTTCTCATCACTTGTCACTCATCACTCATCACTCATCACTTCGCTGCTTCTTGCGGTATTCTGGAATTTGGTGGTCTGGGACCTGGGCATTCCCTGTCCAAGGACGTGAATCGATGAGCAAAGGCATTCACCGCGCGGCGGTGCTGGGAGCCGGCGTGATGGGCTCGCGGATTGCCGCCCACCTGGCGAACGCCGGGATACCCACCCTGTTGCTGGACATTGTTCCCGCCGAATTGAACGACGCCGAGCGCAAGTCCGGGCTGACGCTGGAATCGCCCCGGGTAAGGAACCGGATGGTGACCGCCGGGATCGAGGCGGCCAGAAAAGCCAGGCCGGCCGCGTTCTTTGTCCCCGAGAACGCCGCCTTCATCCAGGCGGGGAACTTCGACGACGACCTGGGCCGGGTGGCCGAGGCCGACTGGATCATCGAAGCGGTGGCCGAGAACCTGGACATCAAGCGCGCCCTGCTGGCCCGCATAGAAAAGCTGCGCCGCCCCGGCGCCATCGTCTCCACCAACACCAGCGGGCTGCCGGTGAATCTGGTGGCCGCAGGGCTGGGCCAGGAGTTGCGCCGCCATTTTCTGGGCACGCATTTTTTCAACCCGCCGCGCTACCTGCACCTGCTGGAGCTGATTCCGGGGCGCGACACGCTGCCTGAGGTCACCCGGGCCCTCTCCGAGTTCTGCGACCGCCGCTTGGGCAAGGGCATCATCGTCGCCAAGGACACGCCCAATTTCATCGCCAACCGCATCGGGACCTTCTCCATGATCAGCGTCGTCCGCGCCATGCTCGAGGAGGGGCTGACGATCGAGGAAGTGGATGCCATCACCGGCCCGGCCATCGGCCTGCCAAAAACCGCGACGTTCCGCCTGCTGGACATGGTCGGGCTGGACACCGTGGTTCACGTCATCCGCAACCTCCATGACAACGCTCCGCGGGACGAGCGCCGCGACCACTACTCGGTCGCGCCGTTCATGGACGAGATGGTCAGGCGCGGCTGGATCGGCGAGAAGGCCGGCCAGGGCTTCTACAAGAAGGTGACGAAGGGCGGCGCGGAGAGTGAAATCCTGGCGCTCGACCTGGCCTCGATGGAATACCGGCCGCTGCGGAAACCGAAGTTTCCGGTTCTGGACGTGGCCAAGAACGTGGACGACACCTCCGAGCGGCTCCGGCTGGTGCTCAATTCCGAGGAACGCGCCGGCCGCTTCGCCTGGAGGGCCTGGAGCGAGGTGTTCCTCTACGCGGCCATCCGCGTCCCGGAGATCAGCGACCGTATCGTGGAGATCGACCAGGCCATGGAATGGGGCTTTGCCTGGGAAATGGGCGTGTTTCGGATGTGGGACGCCCTGGGTGTGGTTACCAGCGCCGGCCGGCTGGAGAAGGAAGGCCGCGCCCTGCCCGGCAACGTCGCCCGCCTGCTGGCCTCCGGCGCCACGACCTTCTATCGCCCGCAAAACGGGCGAACCGAGTATTTCGATTTCGGCGGCGCATGGTACCGGCCGGTCGAAGAGCCGGCCGGCGTCATCGTGCTGGCCGGCGAGAAAGAGCGCTCGCGCCTGATCAAGAAGAACTCCGGCGCCGGCTTGATCGACCTGGGCGACGGCGTCTGCTGCCTCGAGTTCCATTCCAAAATGAACGCCATCGGCGCCGACATCGTCGGCATGATGCAGGCCGGGCTGGAAGAGACGGCAAAGAACTTCGAAGCCATGGTCATCGCCAACCAGGGCGCGAACTTCTCGGTCGGCGCCAACCTGATGCTGTTGCTGATGGGCATCCAGGGCCAGGAGTGGGAGGAGATCGATTTGATGGTGCGCCAGTTCCAGGCCGCCAACATGGCGCTGAAGACCTCGCCGAAGCCGGTGGTGGCGGCGCCGTTCGGCATGGCGCTGGGCGGCGGCTGCGAGATTCCGCTGCACGCCGCCCGCATCCGGGCGCACGCCGAGCTGTACATGGGGTTGGTGGAGACGGGCGTGGGGCTGATCCCGGCCGCCGGCGGCTCCAAGGAGATGGCGATCCGCGCCGACGAGATGACCGGGCCGGGCGAAGACGTTTTCGAGAACATCAAGACGCTGTTCGAGCAGACGGCCCTGGCCAAGGTAACGACCAGCGCCGAGGAGGCCCGCCGCTTCCGCTTCCTCCGCCCCGCCGACTCCATCAGCATGAACCGCGACCGGCTGGTGGCCGATGCCAAGGCCGTCGCCCTCCACATGGCGCGCGACGGCTACCGCCCCGTCCTGCCCCGCACCGACATTTCCGTGCCCGGCGAGTCCGGTTTGGCCTTGATCAAGCTCGGCCTGCACCTGGCGCGGGAAGGCCGCTTCATCACCGATTACGACGTGACGGTGGCGCGCAAGCTGGCTTATGTCATGTGCGGCGGCAACCTGAGCGGCTACTCAAAGGTCGGCGAGCCATACCTGCTGGAACTGGAGCGCGAGGCCTTCCTGAGCCTCTGCGGCGAGAAGAAGACCCAGGAGCGCATCGCCCACACACTGAAGACGGGCAAACCGCTGCGGAATTAATAGCTTAGCTAAGTGTAGAGCTTGACGCATAGCTATGGCGAGAGCTATGCTGGATGAGGAGGAGGCCGTTTATGCCTTATGTGGATCCAGCGACGGTCATGTCCCCAAGGAAGCTCATCCGCAATGTCGATGTCTTGTACGGAGATGAGACGACGGGATGGTCTGCAGCCTGGCTTGATTGGGACGGTGATCGCGTCCTGGGAATCCGACGGAACGGCGGGGACAATTCAGGTCTGGGGGTGCCTCAGTCTCGGGGCAAACCGACCTGGTTCGTCGTTCCGCAAGAACTCCAGCAGGCGCTGCTTGACCGTATCGAGCAGTTGACCCTGCTGGAAGGCTACCGGGAGATGGCCAACGACGCCGAGCACGAAGCGGAGGCCCTTGAGTGGTCCGAGGCACTCATATCCGATGCAACCCATCAAGAGAGGTGATGTGTGGCGGGTCTCGTTCGATCCGTCGGTCGGCGGCGAGATTCAGAAGACTCGTCCGGCAGTCGTCTTAAGCAACAACACGGCCAATTCCGTTCTAAACCGCGTCGTCGTAGTCCCGTTCACAAGCCAGACCGCCAGGGTTTATCCAAGCGAAGTTCTGGTAACGGTAGGTGAACGGAAGGTCAAAGCGATGGGCAACCAGATCACCACCATGTCCAAGCAGCGGCTCGTCCACTGGATGGATTCGCTGTCGGCCGACGACCTAATTGCCGTTGAGGACGCCGTTTTGGTGCACTTGGGAATCCGCCGGTGACCGGAGCTCTCGCATCGAGTGGCGGAGGTGGATGTTGTTGTTGCGACCGGCACACGGTTGGTGCGTTCTAAGCATTGGGGGGAGCCTGATGAAAGAAGCTGTTATCGTTGCTGTGGCGCGCACCGCGGTGGGGAAGGCGTTCCGCGGCACGCTGCGCACCACGCGGCCCGACGACATGGCCGCGGCCGTGATCGCCGAGCTGCTGAAACGGACGCCGGGCCTGGACCCGGCCGAGATCGAAGACGTGATCCTGGGCTGCGCCATGCCGGAGGCCGAGCAGGGCATGAACGTGGCCCGGATCGCCGGGCTGCGGGCCGGCCTGCCGGTCTCGACCAGCGCCATGACCATCAACCGCTTCTGCTCCTCGGGGCTGCAAGCCATCGCCCTGGCCTCGGAGCGGATCATGGCCGGCTTCGGGGAGGTAATCCTGGCGGGGGGCACCGAGTCCATGAGCCTGGTGCCCATGGGCGGCCACCGGCCTTCCCCCAATCCCACCCTGATGGACACCTACCCCGACGCCTACCTCTCCATGGGCCTCACGGCGGAGCGCATGGGGCCGAAATACGGCGTCACGCGCGAGATGGCCGATTGCTTCTCCTACGAAAGCCACCGCAAGGCGCTGGCGGCCATCGAGCAGGGTCGCTTCCAAGACGAGGTCGTGCCGCTGGAGGTGCGGATGGTCGAGCCGGGCAGCAACGGCAAGCCGAAGGTGACGAAGCTGACGTTTGCGGTGGACGAATGCCCCCGCGCCGACACCACCCTGGAGGCGCTGGCCAAGCTGAAGCCGGCCTTCCACGCTCACGGCACGGTCACCGCCGGCAACGCCTCGCAGATGAGCGACGGGGCGGCCGGCGCCATGGTGATGTCGGCCGAGCGGGCGCGGGCGCTCGGCCTGCCGCCGCTGGCGCGCTTCGTCGCCTTCGCCACCGCCGGCGTTCCCCCGGAGGACATGGGCATCGGCCCGGCCTTCGCCATCCCCAAGGCCCTCAAGCTGGCCGGCCTGACGCTGGACCAGATCGACGTGATGGAGCTGAACGAGGCCTTCGCCGTGCAGGCGCTCGCCGTCATCCGCAAGGCGGAGCTGGATCCGGCGAAGGTCAACGTGAACGGCGGCGCCGTGGCCCTGGGGCATCCGCTGGGCTGCACCGGCGCCAAGCTGACGGCCACCATCATTCATGAGATGAAGCGGCGCAACGCCCGCTACGGAATGGTGACCATGTGTATCGGCGGCGGCATGGGCGCCGCCGGCATCTTTGAAAGGTGTTAGGTGTTAGGTTCCAGGTGCTGGGTTCTTAACACCTAGAACCTAACACCTAACACCTGCCGGAGAAGCAATGGCGACACAGACAACGCCGTACCCGGCCGTCCAGGGCGGCAGCTTCCTGATTGAGGACCGCCGGCCGGAAGAGATTTTCACGCCCGAGGATTTCAGCGACGAGCACCGGCAGATCGCGCGGACCGCCGACCAGTTCTTTGCCAACGAGGTGGCGCCGAACGCCGAGCGCCTCGAGCAGAAGGATTACGCGCTCACCCGGGAATTGCTGCGCAAGGCGGCCGAGGTGGGCCTGACCTCGATCGACATTCCCGAGCGCTTCGGGGGCATGGAGCTGGACATGGCGTCGTCAGCCATCGTGGCCGAGCACATGGCGCACAACGGCTCGTTTGCCGCCTCCTTCGGCGCGCACGCCGGTATCGGCACCACCCCCATCCTTTTTTTTGGCAGCGAGGAACAGAAGGCGAGATACCTGCCCAGGCTGGCGAGCGCCGAGCTGATCAGCTCCTATGCGCTCACCGAGGCCCACGCCGGAAGCGACGCGCTGGCGGCCCGCGCCCGCGCCGAGCTGACGCCCGACGGCAGGCACTACGTGCTGAACGGCGAGAAGATGTGGATCACCAACGGCGGCTTCGCCGACCTCTACATCGTGTTCGCCAAGGTCGATGGCGAGAAATTCACCGCCTTCATCGTCGAGAAAGCCTTCGGCGGCGTCGCGCCGGGCGCCGAAGAAAGAAAGATGGGGCTGGACGGCAGCTCCACCACGCCGCTGATCCTCAATGATTGCAAGGTGCCGGTTGAGAACGTGCTCCACGAGGTCGGCCGGGGGCACATCGTGGCTTTCAACGTGCTGAACATGGGCCGGCTGAAGCTGGGCGCGGTTTGCGTGGGCGGCTGCAAGGGACTGCTGCAGCACGCCGCCCGGTACGCCAAGGAGCGCAAAGCGTTCGGCAAGCCGATCGCCGAATTCGGCCTGATCCAGCAGAAGCTGGCGCAGATGGCCGTCCGCGCCTTTGCCGCCGAAGGCATCCTGTACCGCACCACGGGCATGATCGACGCGCTTTACGAGCGCGACCGCGAGGCGGCAGACGCCGGGCGGAAGGCGCTGGAGGAGTACGCCGTCGAGTGCGCCATCAACAAGGTGTACGGCAGCGAAGCGCTCTTCTTCGTGGCCGACGAGGCGGTGCAAATCTACGGCGGCTACGGCTACCACCACGACTACCCGCCGGAGCGCGCCTTCCGCGACTGCCGCATCAACCGCATCTTCGAGGGCACCAACGAGATCAACCGCCTGCTGACCACCGGCATGCTGATGAAGCGCGCCATGTCGGGACAGCTCGCGCTGATCCCCGCCGCCCAGCGGTTGATGAACGAAGCGTTTTCCGGGGCGGCCGCGGACGCCGATGCCGTGGGTCACATCAAGAAGATGGTGCTGTTGGCCGCTGGCGTGGCTTTCCAGAAGCACAAGCAGGCGCTGGCCGACCAGCAGGAAGTGGTGGCCGCCATCTCCAACATCGTCATGGAGGCCTTCGTAACCGAAACCGCGCAGTTGCGGACGCGGAAGATGGGCGGCCGCAGTCCGCAGGCCGAAGACATGACGGCGGTGCTGCTCTACGAGGCGGTGGGCCGCGCCGAAGCCGAGGCCAAAACGGTGTTGGCGGCCTGCGCCGAGGGCGACGCGCTGCGCGCCCAGCTCGCCGTGCTGCGCCGCTTCACTCGCATGGAGCCGATCGACGTGGTGGCCGCGCGCCGGCGCATCGCGCAGCGCGTTCTGGACGCCGGCAGATACCTCGTTTAGTTCACCACAAAGACACGAAGAGCACGAATGTTCACAAAGATTCGCACTTTGTGACCCTTTGTGTTCTTTGTGTCTTTGTGGTTAATCTGTTTTCCATGCGCTCTCCGGCGCCAGCTCGCCAGGTCCGCGGCCGCGTGGTGCTGGCCGTGGGCCTGCCCGGCTCGGGAAAATCCACCTGGTTCGCCCGCCGCGGTCTTCACCCCCTTTCCACCGACCTGCTGCGCCTGCTGCTGCTGGACGACGAGAACGACCAGTCGCAGCAAAATCACGTGTTCGGCGCGCTCTACGGGCTGTTGCGGAGGCGGCTGGCGATTGGCCGCCGCCTCACCTGGGTCGATGCCACCAACCTGGAACCGTCGCAGCGCCGCAACTTCCTGCAGATGGCCCAGGAAATGGGCTACTGCGTCGATGCCATCTACTTCGATGTGCCGCTGGAAGTCTGCCTGGAGAGGAATGCCGCGCGGCGCCGGTGCGTGCCGCTGGAAGTGATGCGCGATTTCGCCCGGCGCCTGCGCCCGCCGGATTATTCCGAAGGCTACCGCAAGATTTTCCTGGTGCAACCCAACGGGACGCTGCGGCGCCTTGGGAAAAAATAACCACGAAGACACAAAGGGCACAAAGGCCCACAAAGTGCGATTCTTTGTGGTCCTTTGTGCCCTTCGTGCCTTTGTGGTTCAGTCCACTTAGAAGCTCAGCCTCAGCACGAACTGGATCTGGCGCGGGCGCCGGGAACCGTTCGGCTGCAGGAACATGGTGTTGACCTGGCTGCCTTGCTGGTCGAAGCGCGTCCCCGTGTCCAGTCCGGAGAACTGGGTATGGTTTGGGAAGTTAAAGAACTCGCTGCGGAACTCGAGCGAGCGGGTGCCCTTTTCGGAAAGCCGGAAGCGGCGGGTAACGCGCATGTCCCAGTTGTTGATGCCGGGGCCGCGCAGAATGCCCACGCCGGCGTTGCCCCAGTAAATCTGCTCCACGACGCCGGAAGGCCGAGGCAGCGCCGGCCGGGCGAAGTCGTTCCCGCCCAGCCAGAGGACGCGGCCACCCTCGGTCCCCGTGCCGGTGAAATTCATGCCATCCACCGTCCCGAGACTGGGCATGAACGGCTGCCCCCTCGAGAACATTGTGGTGCCGTTGAATTCCCAGCCATCCAGCGGCCGGCGGAGCCAGGGGTTGGAGGGCAGCCAGCGCCTCGGCGCCGCCCAGGTGTAGTTCATGGTGAAGACGTGATCACGGTCAATGCGCAGCCGGCCGTAGTTGCGTTCCCTTGGGGGTAAGAACGGGCTGACCGTGCTGGTGTCGCTTTGCGACGAGCCCAGCGTCTTGCCAAAGGTGTAGGAACCGCGCACTGTCAGGCCGACGCCCACCTGGGTCTGGAAGCCGCTCTGCACGGAGTTGTAGCTGGAGGTGCTGCCGAACTCGAACTCGTTGATGTCCTGGTACCCGCGGTAGGCCCGCAGGAAGTTCGGGGAATAGACTGCGTTGTTGGTTGGGTCGCGGTTCTCCGGATGGAGGTTGAGCAACCGCGCGCCCGCCGGCTCCGGGTTGACGTTGCGCTGCCAGAGCATGTGGCGGCCCACATTTCCTACGTACGAGACCTCAACCCTGGTGGTGCGGCCAATCGCCTGCTGAATCCCGAAACTGTAGTTGTAAACCGTCGGCAGATAGCCGTGGCCGTATAGCGTATTGCCGACGGTGGAGGGCGCCAGCACGCCGCTGCCCGCGGTCACCGCGAAATCGTCGAAGGTCGTGTAGTAGACCATGGGGCTGAAGACCTTCGGCGGGTTGGGGAGCATGCCCATCGTCGGGTTGCCCTGAATGCGGTCGAAGAAGATGCCGGCGCCGCCGCGGATCGCGGTCTTGCCCCTCCCGATCGGGTCGTAGGCGAAACCGAAGCGGGGGGCGAGGCTCAGACCGGCTACCGTGTACAGCGATTTCGGAAAACCCTTGGTGCCGCCCGACACCATGCCGATGGCCGGGTCGCCGACTCCCGGGGCGAAGGTGCCGAGAAATGCCAGGTTCATGGGTTCCCCGGTCACCGGATTGATGGCCACACGGGTGCCGGCGGCATTGCGGCCCGAATTGATCAGCAGCGGCGCGCGGGCCGGATCATAGAGTCCCTGGACGAAGGCCGACGTCCCTCCGCGGATTTCGGCCTGCGGCAGATTGTGATAGAACCGTATGCCGATGTCCAGCGCCAGCCGCCGGTTCACCCGCCAGTTGTCCTGCGCATACCACTCCAGGTTGGTAAAGCGATAGAGCCCATAGGGCTGCGTGGTGGCTTCCTGGTAACTGGTCATGATGCCCATCAGTGCGCTGGCAAAGGCGTAGCGCGTGCGCAGCGGGTTGTTGCTATCGTCGCTGAAACTGATCGTGCCGCGCGTTGCCGTGCCCTGGATCTGGTCCTTGCGCGTCCGCTCAATGTATACCCCGGTGCTGAGCGTGTGGGTGCCGTGGATCTTGCGCAGGTTCTCGCTGATGCTGAAGATGTGGTTGACGTTCTTGTACGGGAACGAGTTGTTGATTGACGCGTTGACCGAGGTTCCCGGCACGCCGAAGGTCATGTTCGGGATCCAACCGGCCCCGTTTAGCCACGGCCGCCACTGCGACAGCGCGATTCCCAGCGGCCCCCTTTTCATTTTCTCCGGGTAGTCCGGGGCCGAGGTCAGCCGGTTCATGCTGTAGCCCAAAATCAACTGGTTCATGAACGAGGCGCCGATGGCCCGGGTGACGTTGATCGTCAGCCCGCGGCCGGGTTGCCGGAACGTCATCGTCCCCAGACCGTCGTAGTTGGCGCCGCCGTAGATCCAGCACGGGCCGCAGGACCCGCCGGAGGGGGTGTTCCAGGGCACGTGCTGCTCGTCGCTGTTGGTGGTGTAGCGCACGTAGGCATTCCAACGCGGCGTGGGATTGAAGTCGATCCGGATCATGTCGCTCCGCCGCGGGTAAGCGCCGCTGACCGAGGCGATGTAATTCCACTGGTTGACCCGGCTGGCCACCGGGTCAACGAAATTAGGCTTCGGGAACATGTTCAGAATGGCCTGGCCCACCTTGTTCTGCCGGTCCTTGGGGACGATATTGCCGGGGAACTGGGCCCCCGTGAGCGGGTCATACACGCGGATCAGGGCGTTGTTGAGGTCGAAAGTCTGGGTGAAGTCGCCCTGCCTCTCCAGCAGGTTTGGCACGTGCACCTGCTGCGTTCCGTAGTTCATCTTCTGGCGGGTCAATTCCTGCGAGAAGAAAAAGAACAGCCGGGCGTGCTTGCGGTCTTTGGGAATCACCGGGCCGCCCAGCGACCACGCGGCAGTATTGAAGCGGTAGGGCGGCTTCGCGACGCTCCTCTGATTATTGAAATAGTCGTTGGCGTTCATGCTCTCGTGGCGATAGGACCAGGAGGCATTGCCGCGGTACTGTTGCGTGCCGCCGCGGGTGATCACGATGATGGTGCCCCCGACGGAGCGGCCGAATTCAGCCTGGTAGTTGCTTGTCAGCACCTTCACTTCGGCGATCATGTCGATGGTAGGCGCGGTGTGCGTGGTGCCGTTCGAGCCGGTGTCCATGTTGGTCACACCGTCCACCGTCATGTTCTTCTGGTTGTCGCGCGCGCCGTTGATGAAGATGTTGCGTATGCCGTCGGGGCCGGGCGCCTCGCGGCCATCCTGTTCGTCCACGACTCCCGGCAGCAGGCGGAGCATGTCGAGAAAGTCGCGGCCGCGGATGGCCGTGCGGTCCAGATCCTCTCCGGTGACCACGCCCGCTTTCTCGCCGCCGCCCAAATCGACGGGCGCCGCGGTGGCCTCGACGGTTACAACCTCGGCCACCTGGCCAAGCTGCATCTGCACGTCTCCCAGCGCCCGGGTTTCACCGGCGGTCACGCGTATATCCGCCTGGCGATAGGTCTTAAACCCGGCGTGTTCCACGCTGATGGAGTACGTGCCGGCCAGCACGTCGGAAAAAGCGAAGTACCCCTCCGCGTTGCTCTGCACGATGCGCGTCGTGCCGGTATCGGATTTCGTCAAGGTCACGGTGGCGCCCGGAACCACGGCCCCGGATGAGTCGCGCACCGTTCCGTTAATCGTTGCCGAAACGTTCTGCCCCCACACGGGCAGAGCCAAAACTGTCGTGAGAAACAGCAGGCAAACAAGGATTGACCGCTTCATAAGCCCACCTCCGTGGTGTGGTTCTATATCACATTTGGGGGCCAGGGGCAATTGGAGGGTTTTGAGTATTTTTTGGCGTCAGCCAGGCCGGCGCCGGCGGCACAACACTACTCCAGCAGCCTGCGCAGGACCTCAGCGGGCAACTCGCCCGTGGGGTTGAAGCGCTCGCCGGCGGCGTAGCGCGTCAGGCTGAAACGCAATTGGCGGGCCACCGGCCGCTGTTCCAGATTCCTGCTCAGATCCAGGGACACGGCCAGCAGCTTCCCTGGTCCCACGCGCGTCTCGAACACGGCGCCGAGCTTGTGGTTGCGGTGGTAGTCGTCGATCACCTGCACGATGGGGCGGAAGCCGGCCGGCGTGTCATCGAGCAAGAAGGCGCGGGCGCCTTCGGTCACTTCCCACCATTGCCAGTCGCTGTGCATGTCGGTGGGAAACTCCGCCAGGGCGGGGTGGCGCGGATCGCACAGAATGCCCATCATGCCCGGCTGTTTCGGGAACCAGCTCAGCGACCAGAACACGGGCAGGAAGCGGATGGGCAGCAGGTTCGGGTTCGCCTGCGTTCCCTCGCAGAGGACCAGCACTTCCCCGCCCTGCTCCAGCCGCCTGCGTGCCGCCGCATCCAGCGACGAGGTGATGAGCAGGTCGGCAGGCGCCGCGGCGGGCGGTTGCTTCGGGTAGACCCAGATGTCCCAGTCGTTGGCGGCCTGGGCGCCCGCAACAGAGCCGCGACCGTCGGGGAGCGGACCCTGCTCTGGGCGATGAGGGGTGACTGGTGTGGCCGTCCGCTCCCTGACGGTCGCGGCTCTGTCGCCAACCGTCAGCGTCAGGCGCAGGCGCGTGGCGCGGCGGATGCCGGCCAGCGGCACGCCGATTTCGCCCAGCGCCGTCACGCCGCCCACCGGAACTTTCGCGGCCTGGAGCCGGCCGGCGGCCAGCACTCGCCCAGCGTCATCGCGCGCCGACCAGGCGGCCGCCGCGTTCACCAGCGCCCGCTGGCCGTAATGGGCCACTTCCGCCTTGGCCGTGAACGTCTCGTCCGACGTCCAGACGAACTTGCTGAACCGCAGCAGCGCCACCGTCTGGCCGCAGAAGCGCCGGAACTCCTCGGGCGCCAGGATTCCCTTGGATTCCCAGAAGGAATCCAGCAGCCCGATCAGCGCCTCGCCCTGGCCCGGAAAATCCTGAAGCTGCAGCAACTGGAAGCCGCCGAAATTCGGGGTACGGAAGGCCGTCTCGATGTCCTCTTTATAGATCCGCCAGGCGAAGCGCCCGGAGGCCTTCTGGAAGTCGGCTGCCTGGTCGATCATGCCCCGGACGGCGAGCTGATCGCGGAAGGCCTCCAGGTTGCGCGGCTTCAGCACGCCCGTGTAGCGCGCGATTTCGTCGTCGTAGTTCGGGAAGGTCACCCATTGGCCGAGCTCGTGAGCGACCAGCGGCATGGGCACAGCCTTGACGTGCTCGGAAAAATCGAAATCGGTGGCCGAGGGCTTTTCGCCGAAGCGGGCGCCATGAATCCGCACCGCCCCCTTCTCGGTGTGGTGCGTGACGTAATAATCGGAACTGGGACCGGGCCTGAGGCGGCGGTGGTCGGCGGTAAATGTGTACAGACGGCGCGGGTCGGCGGCCTTCAATTCGGCCACCAAGTCGTCCATGAAGTTGTAGTCGCCGGTCAGCTCATTGCCCAGGCAGAGCATGGTGAAGGAGGGATGGTTGCCGTAGGCCGCCAGCACGCGCCGCCCCTCGGCCTTCAGGAATTCATCCAGAGCCGCATCGCGGCCCACCCGATTGCTCCAGACGGGCAATTCCACGTGCAGCAGGAAGCCGGCGCGGTCGGCGGCCGTGAACGCCGCTTCCGGCGGGCACCAGGAATGGAAGCGGAAATGGTTCAGGCCGTAGGAGCGGGCGATCCGGAACAGCCGTTCCCAGCCTTCCACGTTCATCGGCGGGTAACCGGTGAGCGGGAAAATGTTGCATTCCAGCGTGCCGCGCAAGAAGATGGGCCGCCCGTTCAAGAGAAACTGCGTTCCGCGCGTGGCGATCTGGCGGAGGCCGAAGTGCGTAAAGAGACGGCTTTCGAGGCCGGCGCCGGCCAGCGTCAGTTCCAGCTCGTACAGGTTCGGCTCATACTCGTCCCAGGCGCGGAGGTTCTGGGGAAGTGGCAACGGCAGCGTTACCCTGCGTTCGGCGTCTGGAACGGTAACATGTAAGGGCGGCCCCATGCGGCCGCCCTCTGGTGACGGGCGACCACGCAGGGTGGCCCTTAACTCGCCCTCCCACGCCCGCCCGGTGATGTTGCGGATGGTCGCTTCGATTCGCAGCGCCTTGCTTTTCCCATCCGGGTACAACTGCGCCGCATCGATCCACACCGGAGGGGAGGCGCGCAACTCGATGCGCCCCACAATGCCGTTCCAATTGGTCTGGGTGTGCTCGGTGACGCTGTGGGCGTTGCGGCCCACGTCGATCAGGTAGGAGTTGTCCACGCAGATGGTGATGCGGTGCGGGCCGGGCTGAAGCGCCGCGGCCAGCTCGTAGACATGAGGCGTGGCCAGGCTGTTCCGGGAACCGAAGGCGCGGCCATCCACCCACACCTCGCTCTGCCAGTGCGGCCGCTCCAGGAACAGCGCCATCCGCCTCTCCCGCCACGTTTCCGGAATCACCACTTCTTTCTGGTACCAGGCGCGGCCCTCGTAGGTGAAGGGGCGCGACAGCCAGCCTTTTTCCGGCCCCTTGGTCCTGGTTCCGAAACCGGCCTGATCGGTGCTGCCGGGCAGAAAAATCACCTGGCCGTCCAGCTTCCGCTCCTGCCATTTCTGCTGGTGCCCGATTTTGTCGGGATCAAGTTGGAATCCCCAGGAGCCCGCCAGCGAAATCACCTGCGCCGGCAGGGCAGCGGCAGTTAGCACAAGAAAGACAACGAACATCAGCAGGCGTGAAAGAGGCATAGGCGTGGCCGAATTGTACACCGGCGAAGGGCAAGGAATGGGACGCAGATAAACGCAGATAGGGGGTGGGGATCTGCGTGAATCTGCGTCCCATTTCCCTTTGAAACAGCGTTGACGGGGCACGACCGAAACGGTAACATCAGCCGCACATCTTGGCAGTTTCGGGTCTGGGTTGCGGAGTGTGGACGGGATTCGAAACTCAGTACCCACGGTTTTGGGGTGAGCGATATGGGGTGCCTGCACTTTTCATTGGGGAATTCTCTATCCCTTCCGCTTCGTCGCTGCTTCTGGCTGTTGGTGTGTCTGGCGCTGGCAGGAGCGGCGGCGGCGCAGCAGGGCGCGCCGGCGAAAACGGTTTTGCGGGTGGACAGCGACGAGGTGGCCATCCTGCGGGACAGCTACGGCGTTCCGCACGTGTTCGCCGCGACGCCGCGGGGCCTCTTCTACGGGGACGGCTACGCGGTGGCCGAGGACCGGCTGTGGCAACTGGAACAGTACCGGCGCGACGCGCAAGGGAAGCTGGCCGAGATCCAGGGCCGCGAGGCCCTGGCGCGCGACCGCGAGGTGCGCCTCCATGGGTACACCGCGGCTGAATTGCGCGCCATGTCCGCGGCCTTGCAGCCCGAGGAACGGCTCATCTTCGAGGCTTACCGCGACGGCGTCAACGCCTATATCGAACAGGCGGTGGCCAAAGACGCCCTGCCGGAAGGCTTCCGCAAGGCGGGCATCAGGCCCGCTCCCTGGCAGGTGGAGGACTCCATCTCCATCGGCGTGATGATGACCACGCGCTTCGGATCGGGCGGCGGCGGCGAAATCCGCAACCTGCGCATCTTCAACGCCCTCAAGGCCAAACTCGGCGAGGCCGAGGCGCGCAAGATCTTCGACGATTTCTTCTGGATCAACGACCCCAAGTCGCCCACCTCCATCACCGGGGAGGACATGAAAAGGCCGCCGACGGCCGGGGGCGGCGGCCGGCCGGGCGGCCGGCGCCCGCTCACCGAGCGCGACATGCTCGGCGACGAGTTCAGCGACCCCATTCTGGCCGATGCCCAGGCGGCTTCCGAGATGCGCGAGACGCTGCGCTACGCCGAAGCGCACCGCCTCCCCACCAAGCTGGGCAGCTACGCCTGGGTGATCGCCCCGCGGCGCTCGGCCAGCGGAAACCCGCTGCTGGTGGGCGGCCCGCAAATGGGCTGGATGACGCCCCAGATCGGGCATGAAGTGCACCTGGGCGGCGCCGGCTTCAACGTGATCGGCATGGGCTTTGCCGGCGTGCCCGGCGTCCTGATCGGCCACAACGCCGACCTGGCCTGGACCACCACCTCGGGGGTGGCCGACATGACCGACATCTTCGTCGAGAAACTCGACCCGAAGAATAAGAAGCGCTATCGCTTCAAGGGCGAGATGCGCGACATGGACTGCCGCACCGAGACCATCGCGGTGCGGGGCGGCGAGCCGGCCGCCGTGGAAGTGTGCCGCACGGTGCATGGGCCGGTGCTGGAGTGGGACGAGAAGGCCGGGGTCGCTTACAGCCGCGCCGTTTCCTATCGCGGCCATGAGCTCGATACGGCGCGCTCGGCGCTGGGCTTCAACCGCGCCAAAACGGTTCAGGAATTCGCGCGCTACGTCCAGCTCATCTGGCCCTCGCACAACTGGCTGGCCGCCGACCGGCACGGCAACATCGGCTACTGGCACGGCGGCAAGCCGCCGCTGCGGCCGCCCGGCCAGGACCCCCGCTTCCCGCTGCCCGGCGCCGGCGAGGCGGAATGGCAGGGCGTGCAGGCCTTCGAGAACATGCCGCAGGTGATCAACCCGGCGCGCGGCTATGTCGTCAACTGGAACAACAAGCCGGCGCCCTGGACCGACAATCAGGACACGCCGGTCTGGGGCGAAATCTTCCGCATCCACCGCATTCAGGATCTGATCGAGGTGCGGCCCAAGCTCACCGTCGAGTACCTGCGCCAGATCATCGCCGACATCGGGTTGAACGACCCCAACGCCGACTATCTGAAGCCGCACATTCTGGACGCCATCGGGCGCTCCCGGACCGAGGACGCCGAGCTGCTGCGCGCCGCCGAGTACCTGCGCGCCTGGGACAACCACGGGGAAGACCAGAGCGTCGGCAAGTCCATCTTCGATGCCTGGATGACGGCCATACGGGTGGTGTTGTTCAAGGAGGAGTTCGGGGAAGTGCTGGACCCGTCGGTGTTCGGCCAGTTGCTGCAGCCCAGCCTGGTGCTGCACCTGCTGGAGGGCGAGAAGTCGGGTGTTCCGCCGCGCCACGATTACCTGAAGGGCCGCAAGCACGATGACGTGGTGCTGGACGCGCTGCGGCAGGCGGTCGCCGCGCTGCAGCGCAAGTCGCCGCAGATGAACGCCTGGGGGTATCAGGCGCCCATGAACAACCGGTTCAAGCCCTTGCCGCCGGTGCCGGACACCAACCGCGGAACCTACATCCAGATTGTCGAGCTGTCCACGCCGGTGCGGGGCAGCAGCATTCTCCCGCCCGGCCAGAGCGAGGACCCGCGCTCGCCGCACTTCAGCGACCAGTTGCCGCTGTCTTCCTGGTGGCGCTTCAAGCCCATGGTGACCGACCGCAGTCAATTGGCGACCAGTGACAAATGAGTGCGGAGTGCGGAGTAAGGAGCGGGGAGTGCAGGGGCGGGACTAAGAGAAAGAACCAAGTCATTCAGGGCAGCGCGGCGTAATCGAGCCTGATTCCACTTCTGGCGGGACAGTTCGTTCGCGGCCTACCCGGCGCTGGAGCGCAGCACGCTGGACCCCCACCCGAAATTCGACCGCGAGCAGTACCGCTACCTGGCCAGCGGCCCGGTGGTCCGCGACCGCCTGTTCTGGCTCACCTCGATTGACCGCACGCGGCAGCGGGGCGTGGCCGAGATCAATCCCAACAACCTCGATCTGACGGCCTTTGCCGGCTTGAAGAAAGAGCCGTTCGACATCCTGCTGCAGACGCACAAGCTGGACTGGAACGCCGGGCAGCGCCAGCGCATGAACCTGCGCTACTCGCGCGACGGAAACGCGGCCCGCGCGCCTTCCAGTTCGCGTTGCGCTTCGGCTTTTGAGAATCACGAAAGTAGCGGCGACACCGCTGGGCGGGGTCGCCGCTACATGATTCACTGTTTCCGGGGGCCGCGCAGCGGCCCCCGGCCGGTTACGGCACCAGCGGCGCGCCCATCATCACGGACGCGATGGCGTAGGTGAAGAAGCCCTGGGTCAGGCCGCTGGCCTTGATCGCCGAGATGCCGGTCGGGCCCGGAGCGAACGTAATGCTGAGCATGGTGCCGAAATCGCCGCTGCTGACCGGCAATTGCCCGAGCACATCGGCGCCCATCGTCCCTCTTCCGGCCGGGCAGGGAAACGTGCAGAATGCCATGCCCACCAACGACTGAGGATCGTTGAACGACATCAGCGTCTCGATCACCTGGCCGTTGGGGTCCGGACAGGCCCAGGTAACGGTCAAGCCCGCCGACTGCTTGATCTGCCCGCTCAGAAGGCCAAAATCAGTGACGTTGAACAGCGGGCTGGGGACGGTCAACACGCTGGTGAACGACCCAACATCGGCGCCGCCCGAACCGCTCAGAGTCCAGGTCCCGGGTTGCAGAGCGTTCTGGGGCAGGACGTCGCCATAGAGGCCCACCGTCTTCGGAGTGAACGTCTTGTTCACGCCGCCCGGCCCGGTCAGTGTCAGCGTGCCCGCGTTCAGCATTTTGTCGGTGACGACGCCCATGTCGGGAATGCTGCTCGAGGTCCCTTTGACTAACCAGCCCGTGCAGCCGCCATTCACCGGCGGGTAGAGCGCCAATGAGGAGGGCACGACCACGTCATACTTGCTGAAGCTGGCGCCGAACGTATCGGTCACCACGGCTCCGAGGCCGGGCAGGCCGGGCAGGCCGGGCAGGCCGCCGGGCAACCCCGGGATGCTGGGGAGCGACATCTGCACGCTGCTCTTGACCAGGCTGGCCGCGCCGATCGAGCCGCCCAGCGTCATGCCGGTCGCGCCGCTGCCGGCCACGGTGTTGCAATCGACCCGGTTGTTAGTTACGGCGGCCGTCACCGTGTTGCTGACGGTGCCTGCGAAGGTGACGGTAATAGGCAGGTAGCAGCCTTCCGGCGTGCCGGCCGGAATCACGACATTGATCTGATACAAGCCCACGAAGCCCGGCGCCAGACCGGAATACTGAACGGTGGCTTGCCGTCCGCCGATCATCACCGTGGGCGACACCAGCGTCGTCTGGGTGGCTGCGCCGGCGGCCACTCCGTCGGCCGGCGGATTGCTCACCCGGCCAAAGCCCGTCCCGTAAAGGATGACGATGCCGCCGGGGTTGATCGTGACGCCGGGCGTGTTGATGGGCGTCTGCTGCTGCGACACATAGTTCAGCACGGCGCCCGGCCCGCGCCCGTTGGAAGTCTGCGAGAACAGGCCCGGGGAGGCGTCTTGAATCGTGACATTGGCCACGGCGCTGGTGCCGGTCGCGGTGGTCACCGTCAGTTGCGCTGTTCCAGTCGCGACATTCCAAGGAACCTGTGCGTTGATCTGTCCCGCCGAGACGAAAAACATTGGCGCCGCAGCCCCGCCGATCCGGACCGTGGTGCCGCCCAGCGAGGTCGGAAGCGGCAGGCTGCCGGCCACCACGGTGGCAGTCGCCAGGTTGC